>JYMV01006038.1_pt1 | contig 13200 bp, 13 predicted proteins | sample 338911 | NCBI WGS metagenome assembly JYMV01 (sample SAMN03354496, study PRJNA234377) | hydrothermal vent metagenome | biome: Deep sea; feature: Hydrothermal plumes at the Eastern Lau Spreading Center, Western Pacific Ocean; material: Seawater | place: Tonga | collected 2009 | depth 2000 m m | reverse complement strand
GAAGAAGATACCCCTATGGTTGATGACGATATGCTGGCCGATATGCTTGACCAAGCTTCTGATGCACCAGAGGAAGATACCCCTATGGTTGATGACGATATGCTGGCCGATATGCTTGACCAAGCTTCTGATGCACCAGAGGAAGATAGCCCTATGGTTGATGACGATATGCTGGCAGACATGCTTGACCAAGCTTCTGATGGACCTATGGTTGATGACGATATGCTGGCAGACATGCTTGACCAAGCCTCAGATGATGAGCCAAAGGAGCAGGCCCTTGACAGCGAAGGCAATCCTATGGATGACGATATGGCGGCAATGTGGGGAGATGCTCTTGGTGAGCAGGCAACTGCCGCAGAGAAGTTTGATAAAGGCGCCGTTGTAAAGAGCGATGATGTTGATTATAAAGAGGTTGATTATGATAAGTTGGCCGCCGAAAGTGGAACGCAACTTAATCTAGATATAATAATGGATGTTCCAATTACTATATCTATGGAGGTTGGAAGAACTCAGGCACCTATCAGAAATTTACTGCAGTTAAATCAGGGTTCGGTTATAGAATTAGATAGATTGGCAGGTGAATCACTGGATGTAATGGTAAATGGATGCCTAATAGCTCACGGTGAGGTAGTGGTAGTAAATGAAAAATTTGGTATTAGGTTAACGGATATTGTTAGTGTTGATGAGCGGGTAAAGAAAATAGCGCTTTAAGTGTGAATCGGGGGAGTTATGAATATAGAATATAGTTTATTAGGAGATCACGGTAATTTATTGAGGTTGCGGTCTATGCGCGCGGAAATCATTGCGGGCAATATAGCCAATGCAAATACACCAAATTATAAGGCTAGGGATTTTGATGTGCGTTCTGTATTGCAAAGCAAGGATGAGAATCACAATCTAGTGAAAACTAATAGTAAGCACATTTCTATAAGTAGCAATAGTAAGATGGCGATAGATTTTCTATATAGAAATCCAAACCAGCAATCATTAGACGGAAACACTGTTGAGGTAGACAGCGAGATTAGAGAGCTAACAGAAAATAATATTAGATATCAATATTCAATCAAATCTATATCAGATAAGATCAAGCAAATAAAAGATATTCTAAGGGATATTTAATTAAGTGAAGGGGTGAAGAGATGAGTTTCGGAAATATTTTTAACATATCAGGCTCAGCAATGAATGCGGAGAGCTTGCGACTAAATTTAGCGGCAAGTAATATAGCGAATAAGAACAATTTATCTGGGACATCGGAAGATGCATATAAATCAATGAAGCCATTGTTTAAGTTATCAGATGATGGTGGTGTTGAGGTGGCAAATATAGTTGAATCAGCGAGACCGGCAAACATTATCCATTACCCAAATCATCCTTTGGCAGATAAGAATGGTAATGTGTATGGTGCAAATGTGGTTGATGAGGAGGAGATGGCAGACGTTACTTCCGCAACCAAGAGTTATGAATTAAATGCCGAAGTGTTAAATAGCATAAAGCAGTTAATGATTAAAACGATACAAATGTAAATATGGATAGGTTAATTTATATAGCGATGGCTTCGGCCCGTCATACATCAGCTAAACAGGCAGTTACAGCAAATAATATAGCTAATATCAATACAGATGGATATAAGAAGGATTTTATAAACATGATGGAAGCGGAGAAGCAAACCAAAACAAGGATAAATGCCGAAATAAAAAACACGATCCCAAATCTAGCACAAGGCATTTTGAAATCCACAGGAGATAAGCACGATATAATATCGCAAAATTCCTGGATGAGTGCAATAGGGATGGATGGCGAGCAACACTACTTAACAACGGCATCATTATCTATTGATAGGGATGGAATGTTGGTTGATCAAAAAAACAATTTAATGCTAACAGTTGATGGTGATCCGATTCAAATGGGAAGAGTGAGGGACTTTGAGATAGGCTCTGATGGGACTGTATCAGCTATTCCTTTTGCCGGAGAGGATACAGAGTCTATTGTAAGGGGTCGTCTTGGTTTTTTTGATTTAGAGGTCAAAGAAATTCAAAAAGACAAGTCGGGAAGGATCACGATCCCGGAAGATCCACAGCCAAGTGAGTTTGGCTCAATTAAATCTGGTTTTATAGAGGGTTCTAACGTAATTATGGCACAAGAAATGCTTAATATGATAGAGAACAGTAGGCAATATGAATATGCAACCAAGCTAATAGAGTCGGCGAAGTCAATGCATGATTCTTCCGCAAAACTTTTAAGATAATAAAGGGGAATAAAATATGAATATGACATTATGGACTGCAAAGTCCGGTTTAGAGGCACAGCAGCAAAGGCTTGCAATAATATCAAATAATATATCTAACGTAAACACAACGGGATATAAGAGAAGTAGGGGGTCGTTTGAGGATTTATTATACCAAAACTTAAAACAGCCCGGAGCGGAGTCAACTGATGCATCATTGCATACATCAGGAATAATGATCGGAACGGGAACCAATTTAGTTGCCAATCCAAAGGATTTCTCCCAGGGATCATTAATGAAGACAGATGGACAATTAGATGTTGCAATTGAGGGCGCTGGATTTTTTAGAGTAAATCAACCCGACGGTACTTTTGCATATACGCGTGATGGCACATTTACTTTAGATAATACTGGCCAATTGGTGAATAGCTATGGATATCAAATAGACTCAGGAATAACTATACCTCAGAATTCAACTGACATCCATATTAGTGATGACGGGCGGGTAGTTGCCGAGCTCGCAGGTACACAACAGGTAGTGGGAACCATAACTCTTACAAGTTTTATCTCTCCAAAAGGCTTAAAGCCAATAGGTAAGAATTTATTTATACAAACGCCATCAAGTGGAGAGCCAAATACTGCAAGTCCAATGTCTGCTGGCTTGGGAAACTTGAAGCAAGGCTTTGTTGAGGGTTCGAATGTGAGTGTAGTTGAAGAGATGGTTAGCATGATTGAAACTCAGAGAGCATATGAATTAAGTTCAAAAGCTGTTAGTGCGGCAGATGAGATGATGAGAAAGCTAAATCAGGCTATATAGGATAAAAAGTGAATAAATTATTAATATCAATATTAATGTTAATGCCGATTATGTTGACTGGCTGTTTTAGCAATGATAAAAAAATAGTAAAGCCAGAAGTCCCTAAAATACCAAAGGTTGAGGTTGATAAGGAAAGCAATTATCCAGTAAAATCATTGATAAAAAATGGCGGTGTAAGTTTATTCCAAGAAAACACCACATATTCTGTCGGAGACATCATTACAATAATATTAGAGGAAAAGACTGCTGCTCAAAAGAAGGCAACGACAGCAACGAAATCATCGAATAACAACAAGGTAAATTCACCAACAATTTTTGGTTTGATACCAAATATAACTGGACGTATTCCAACTTTTTTAGGCCAAAAAGATGCTGCTGCTGATTTAAGCTTCGGATTTGGTACCGAGAATGATTGGAAAGGTGACGGGTCAAGTAGCCAGTCTAATTCCTTATCAGGAGAAATTTCAGTATTTGTTGTCGGTAAGATGCTAAACGGAAATTTATTTGTAAAGGGTGAGAAAAGTTTATTAATTAATTCAGGATATGAAAAAATCGTGCTCACTGGTGTTATTAGACCCTCTGATATATCTTCAAGTAATACAATCGTATCAACGAAGGTGGCGAGTGCTGATATAAGGTATTATGGTGATGGCGGCGTCATCTCTGATGCCAATGAAATGGGATTAGTAACAAAGGTTTTTAATGGAGGGTTAGGTTTATGGTAGTAAAAAAATTACTAATAACATCACTTATGATGATGATTTCGGCATTTGTTAGCGCCGAAAGGATTAAGGATATATCTCAAATAGAGGGAATTAGAAGTATGCCTTTAGTGGGTTATGGTCTGGTAGTTGGTCTGCCTGGTACCGGCGATGGAAATGTAAAGCATACTCAATCGTCACTGAGGAAGATGCTAACAACAATGGGCGTAAAAGTCAAAGAATGTAGCCAGTGTAATGGTGAGTGCTAATCTTCCGCCTTTTTCCAGGATAGGGAAAAAGATGGACCTTATTGTAACATCAATAGGCGACGCGAAAAGTATAAAAGACGGAACATTGTTGATGACCACACTAAAGGGTGTTGATGGTAGTGTGTATGCCATAGCTAAGGGCCAAGTAGTGGTCAGTGGTCTTTCGACAAATGCACAAGATAATTCTTTTCTAAGTAAGAATCGTTCAGCATCAGGTGTTGTAACTGGTGGTGGAGTAGTAGAAAGGCCATGGGAAGTAGAATTATCTGAGGATGGTTTTATAAGATTGGTATTAAGAAATCCAGATTTCACAACAGCTCAGAATGTAAGTGATGTTATAAATGCAACTTTTGGTGAAGGTTCTTCGTATGCAGAAAATTCATTAAGCATCAGCATCAAGGCACCAAAAAACAAGAAGCAAATCGCATCATTTGTATCAATAGTAGAGAATCTGGACGTGTCTCCAGCAGAGGCGTCCGCTAAGGTGGTGGTAAATTCACATACTGGAACGGTGGTTATAAGTAAGAACGTTTATATAAGCGAAGCATTGATAACGCATGGTAATTTAATAGTAGATATAAAGGCCGAAGGGTTGCCTGGGCTAGAAGAGGGTCAAGTAGCGCAGGATAATGCAGCAAAAGGACGCGCATTTAAATTCAAATCAGGTGTTTCACTTAATGATCTGGTTAAAAATATAAATGAATTAGGTGTTGGTCCGAGTGATTTAATCGCAATTTTACAATCATTAAGAAGCATTGGGTCCTTGCGTGCGGAGTTAATAATAATCTAATGAATTTAGACGTAACCAAAGCAAATTATATTATAAATCAGACCGATACTCCAAAGATAGACGGCGATAAGAAAAAAGTCGCCCAAGATTTCGAAGCGATATTTTTAAGGCAAATGCTAAATGAGATTTATAAGTCCGATTCAGAGGACTTAAAAGCAGTCCGCTCAATGCAGACTTCAAATTTAGCTGAGTTGATGTCAGCTTCTGGTGGCCTAGGGATATCTAGATTTATGTTAGAGAACTGGCGCGATTAACACTAAGAAATAAAAAAGCCTCATTTATTATAATGAGGCTTTTTTTTGTTTACACCACTAATTGGCTTACTAAGATTAATCTTCTAAGGTTATTTTTACTAGTCCTAATCTGGTCACTATATTGCCGTCTTCTAGGATCGAAATAGCAGTTCCATACTCAGGTATAAATGTTCCTTTTTCTACCTTTAAAACGTTGTTATTTGAATCCCTAAGCCAAACAGACTTATTGGTCCCATCAAATCCAACGATTTCAAAGCTTTGGAAATTATCAATAGATTGTGCCTTAATCTTCGTAATTTCAGCAATGTCTTTATTTAATAATTTAATATCATTCTTAAGAATAGAGATTTCTTTGTCTTTGCTTGAAATTGTTTCGTGTAAAGAGGCATAGTCTATTTCTAAAATAGATATTTTGCTATTAAGGGCTTCAAACACCGCCTTAATGTTATTTTGATTAATAATTTCTATATCTTTAATAATTTTAGAAACCTTATCCCTGTTATGACTAATAGAGTTTTTAAGCTCATTTAAACTATCACCACTATCACCACTATCACCATCATTAATAGATGACGATAGTTCAATAACTTTATTTTGCATTTTAGCTAACTCAAAATCAGTATTTTCTAGAGATTTTGAAAGCGCAGTATTGTTTCCAGAAATATCTTTTTTAATTTCAGAAATATCTCTTGTAACTTTAGATATTTCCATATCATTTTTTTCTGATGAGATAGAAATTCTCTCATCTAATTCTTTGTTGTTTCTTTTTATTAGCTTAACAATATCAGCAAGTTGAGAATTGCTTTCTTTTTTCTTAACAATTTGCACCACCGGTTTTTTCTTCGCAATTATTTGCACCGGTTTTTGGATTACAGCTTTTGGCGTCTCTTTGACAATAGGAGCTCTAACAATAGTTTTCTCAACCTTTACCTTGATTATTTTCTTTATGTCCGTGCTTTCACTAACTTCTTCTTGAATAAGTCCTGCGGTTATCAGAAGTTTATCTAGGTCTCCGGTGTTGAAGTTTTTATATCCAAACCAGCCACCACCAATTAATAGCATGGATGATATTCCAATAATTGAAATTTTTGTAATATTATTGCTTTTTTCTTTTTTAGTATTATTGCCCCACGGACCATCTTTGTTTGAATCAGATTTATCCAACGCCTGAGATTTTCCATCGCCATTGGTCTTTTTTTCTGGCATCTCTTCGTTAAGTAACTCATCGAACTCATCGATATCATCGAGGTCATCCAGGCCATCGGCACTGTCTATGATGTTGTTATCGAGATCGAGGTCATCTAAGTCGTTAGGAATTTCTAAATCAAGATCATCAAAGTCGTTCGGTAGGTCAAGATCCAGGTCATCCAAGTCATTCAAGTCGGCCATTTTTTAAAATCCAAATAATAAATTATTGTTTATTCTACCATATTTTGAGACAAAATCCAATGTTATTTTGAAAAAAGAAGCATATACCAAAATATTATTGCTTTATTACAAAAAATCTTATACGATGGGGTTATTAAAAAGACACTAGAATAAAATATGCAAAAAAATGAAATAGTAACTCTATCGCAGAAGGAGCATGTATTAAAGAGGCCCGGACTATATTTAGGATCCATAAATGCTGTTGAGGAAGACGGTTTTTTGTATAACTCCGAAAGCGATAAATTTGAGTTTGTTAGTTATGAATACGTTCCCGCATTAGTTAAGGTTATTCGGGAGGTTATAGATAATTCAATAGACGAAGGTCTAAGGACAAATTGGCGTTTTGCTAATAAGATAACAGTTGATATTAGTGAGAGTGGCCCAATCAAGATCAGGGATAATGGTAGAGGGATACCATATAAGAAAAATTCTAATGGAGATACTTCCGCCAAAATTGCTTGGTGTGATTTAAACTCCGGTTCTAATTTTGAAGACAAAGAAGATAATGTTACTTTGGGCCAGAATGGCGTTGGTTCTTCGTTATCGCATATATTTTCATTGAAGTTTGAAGGTCAGACATGTGATGGCAAAAAGAAAGTTGTGATAAAAAGTAAGAATAATATGAATAATATTAGTCAGAAAATATCAGACGGGAAACATAAATTCACACAGGTTACATTTACGCCAGATTATGAAAGGTTCGGAGTAAAAGGATTGGGCGATATAGAGCAAAAGATATTGTTTTCTGATTTAATAGTATTGATGCAGATTTACCCAAAGCTTAATATAGTGTTAAATGGGAATACCCTAAAAAGGAAGTCATTCAAGGACTTCAGCAGTTATTTTACAGATAGTGCCGAGATATTGGAAAAGGATGGAATAAAAATAGCAATTTTTCCAAACCAGCAAGATGACTTTAATTTTCTACATTCTGTAAACGGATTAAAAGTTAGCCAGGGTGGAACTCCTCTAAACTGGGTAATGAGCAATGTTGTTAAGGAGTTGAAGGATTTATTGCCAAAGAAATACTCAACTATAAAGGTAGGCGACTTAAAAAATAAGGTATCAGCCATCATCCTATTCACTAAGATGAATAATCCAAGGTTTAACTCGCAAACAAAAGAGAAGTGTATAAACACCCACAAGGAGTTTTCCCAAAGCATAGGTGATGTAGACTTTAAGACTTTGGCAAGAAAGATTAAAAGAAATCAAGATATAATGAAGCCAATAACTTTACTGCATAGCATAAAGGAAAAGTTTAATTCATTGTCAGAGCTTAAGGACTTAAAACCAACGAAGAAAAGAACATTTATAGAAAAGTTTTATAAATCAACCCAGCCCATAAATGAATCAGCTCTTGTTTTAACGGAAGGTGATTCGGCATTGAGCGGGGTGATGTCTGCATTGGGAAGGGATGGTTATTCATATTTTCCACTAAAAGGAAAGCCATTAAACATTAGGGAGCAAACCCCGAAAGCCATTCAGAATAACCAAGAAATAAAATCAATATTGCAAATATTAGATGTAGACATAACATCCAAAACCAAAGCAATGAATCATAAGTCTATAATAATAGCCACCGATGCCGATCCCGATGGATCTCATATTTGTGGACTTGTATTAAACATTTTCCAGAAATTTTATCCAGAAATAGTTAGGGATGGAAGGGTAAGCATATTGCGTACCCCGATGATGGTTTTAAAGCCAAAGAAAAAAGGCAAGAAAGAAGTTTTACTATATGACTTCAAGGATATGTTCGCCTGGCAAGAAAAGAACGATATCAATGATTATGTTGGTAATTATTACAAAGGTCTAGGAGGCTGGAAGGATGAAGATTTAAGGGCATTATTCAAGCAAAAAGGCCTGGATTCATTCATAATTCCATTTAGCTATGAAGAAGATATAGATGAGTTATTTGATTCTTGGTTTAATAAGGATGAATCAGATTTCAGAAAAGACCAAATCAGAGAAATACAATTTAACATAGAAAAGGCGTAAGGGAGCTTAATAATGGGAATATCAAGACGAAGAAAAAAGAAAGGGATAACAATAGATATACCTACTTTTTTTAAGGATAGTTTTACAGATTTTTCGGCATATGCTTCATATCGGGCAATAGGTTCAGCTCTTGATGGCCTTAAAAACTCTCAAAGGAAGCTTTTTTATACTTTGCTACACGCGAGTGGCAACAACAAGGAGAAAGTGTCCAGGTTGGCAAGTATTACGGGATTAAAGACCGAATATCTACATGGAGAGGCAAGCCTTGAATCTACTATCGTAAATGCAGTAAGACACTTTGACAAGCCATTGCCATTATTGGCTCAGGAAGGTTCTTTTGGATTCAGAACGATAACGAAGGCAGCAGCATCAAGGTATATTTATACAAAAAAATTAGATCTATTTACAATAGTGTTCAACAAAAAGTTTGCCCGAGTTGATGGAAATCAAACTTTCGAGGGGACAAAGATTGAGCCAAAGGTTTTAACGTCACTTTTACCAATGCTGTTGATCAATGGTAACTCTGGAATAGGATCAGGTTTCTCACAAAGCATATTGCCAAGAAACCCTAAGCAAATAAAGGAAGTAATAGAGAAGTATTTAAAATCAAAGGCCAAAAACAAAGAAAAACTATTGGAATCGGTTATTTTAGATGTTAGTTACCCAGATTATGATGGCACTGCCGAAGATATTGATGGCAAAACTTTTTTTACTGGCGTAATAAAGAAAGTAAATACTTCAACTTTAAAAATCACTGAGTTACCGATAGGATATACTCTTGATGCCTATATAAAGGTCTTAGAGGGTCTTATAGATAATAATACAATTACATCTTATAATGATAGTTCAAATAAAAATGATTTTGGTTTCAGTATAAAAATCAAAAGAAGTATTTTAACAAATATCCCTGATGATAAGCTAATAGAGAAGTTTAAATTAAAAAAATCAGTAACTGAAAATTTTGTTTGTATTTCTGATAATAATAATTTCTTAGAGTTGGATTCTTATAATGACGTGTTGGTTATATATATGGAATTTATGCTAAAAAGGTACGCCCAGCTAAAAGCCCTTCAGATTGCTGACTTAAAGCAGGATATATATGATTTATCAGAAAAAGCCCGTTTTATAAAACTAGTAATAGAGGCCAAAATCATAGTATCAAACAAAGCTCGTACCGATATCGAAAAACAATTGTTAAAGAATAAATTTAGCGAAGTTGATATATATTTGAATATGAGAATATACAGCTTAACAAAAGAGAAATTTGAGCAATTGTTAAAAGATGTAGAGTTAAAGAGAAAAGAGCTCGCTAAACTGGAAGAGATGACAATAGAAAAATTGTATTTAGTGGATTTAGCTAAGCTAAATACGTTTTCTATTTTCAAGTAAAAAAACTGGTATTGCTTTATGGATAAAACCGACTAAAATAAACCAAACCCAAAGGAACAGGAATATATATGAAAAAAAGCATTTTAATAATATTAGCGATGGCACTATCGACGCTATCTAGTGCATATACGCCAAGAGGGTTTGGGCTTGATATGAGCATTCAGGATTCCTTACAAATAATTGTTCCAAAGGATTGGGGGATATCAATATCTAAATCTTTAGTTAATAAAAAAGTTAATTGGACCGGCGGCAGTGAATGGAGAAAAGTTCTCGAAGATGTGTCAAGTGCTAATAATCTAACGATAAGTTATGACGAAGATAGTCGAGCAGTCGAAGTTGTTTTAAAGGGCTCATTGAAAAAAAGAATGGCAGCTGCATCGAAACGTTCAGCTCCTAGTGAAGTTCCAGTAGTATCCAAGCAACACTTTGTTTATCCAAAGCCGACCAGTAAGAATAAAACAAACATAAAAAGTCTTTCAAAAGATGTAGCACCGGCGGAAAAGACAATTTTTGAAGAGATCCAGTCGGAGATAGGTTCGTTATTGTCATCATCAGATGAAAAGAAGCCCTTAATCATAGAGCCGGCCATCAAGGAAAAAGAAATAAATATTCAGGATGATACAAAATTAAATTATGTAAAAATCACCCCGCCAAAGAAGAAAGCCAAAGAAGCATCAGAGGCAGACCTTTCAAAAGATGAAGAAAAACAATCATTTTTAAGTGAATTGGGCACAGAAATAGGGTCACTACTGTCATTCCAAAACAATAATGACGAAAAAAAAGTAAGAAAGTTAACAAATGACGAAAAGAATTTAAAGGGTTTATTTCAAAGCTTGAAATATATGGTTGTTGATATATATGGATACAAGTCAACCTCTTTGAGAGATAATACAGTTAAGTTTACATTTAAGCTAAAGACACCTGAGGGTGAAACCGATTCATTTATTGTTTTTGATGGGCAATCAATGTATGCGCCAATGATTAAAAAAGAGGAAGAGCTTATAGTATTGGACTGGTATTCTAGTAATTATGTGCATCCAGCACCAGTTATCATGGAGCCAGTAAGGCCATTGAGTGCAAAATACAAGGGAGAGGTTGATCGTGAGATAAAGAAACCAAAATCCGCCAATATATATTTCTTAAAAGATCCTAGTTATTTAGAGAAGAAGAAATACACGATAAAGGCAGGAACAATGTTATCTAAGGCGATACAGAACTGGGCAGAAGTAGTTGGCATAGAGGTTGTTTGGAAGTCTGGTGCAGATTTTAAGATAACGAAAGAATTAACTTTTTATGATGGATTCTTGCAATCAGTAGAAAAAGTAATAAGATTTTACAACACAACAAAGTCTCCTTATCAAACCAGATTTTTTATAAAGAATAAGGTGTTGTTGGTTGAGTCCCTGGATATAATATATAGGAATCAGAAATAATGATAAAAAAATTAGCAATTCTACCAATATTAGTTCTTATGGTTGGGTGTACTGGCGATACGAAATTTGTACATTCTCCATCGTATATGAACACGAAGAGTAATATAGAAACTCTGGAAGAAGAGGTTATCGCTTCGGAAGAATCAATAAGGTCTTCCATAGATAACATTTCTGCTGTTATTATTCAGTCAGGAATTGTGGATGATTATTACGTTGATACCGAGGAATTTGAGAGGGAGAAGGAAATGTTATTGCCTAGTGAATTTAGCTACGACGTTGAAGTCGAGGTTATGGGGTCGATAGGAGAAATCGTTGATCTGGTTTCAAAAACCTTGGTAAATGCTACCTCTATTTTATTGGTAGAGGAAGATGGAGAGAAAGAAAGCCAAAGCGAAGAGCCAAATGCTTCTTCTCCGGAAAGCCCATTTCCACCACCAAATCTGGGAGATGGTATGACTCAGGATGGTCCTCCGGAGTTTCCGCCTGGCTATGAAGACGCTATGAATAATAGAAATAATAACGGCCCTAAAAAAATATCTAGAGAGGGCGTGATAGAATTTGCTTATAAAGGCGATGTTCTTGGTATGGTAAGAAAGTTGGCACTATTAAAAGAGATGAGATGGAATTTTGATAAGACTTCAAAGACTATTTATTTTACAAGAAATATAACTAAAAGTTACATAGTTCCCGTTCGTGACTTCAAGGGAACGAATTCAGTAAGTATTTCTGCGAGCAGTAGTACCAAGGGTGATGCAACATCAGGAAATACAAATTCATCAATTACAAGTAGCAGTAGTGCTGATCCTTGGACTAGCTTGGTTTCAAGCTTATCTGATATAATTACGGATTCTGGCTCTTTTGTAGTAAATAAAGAGCTTGGGATGGTAGAGGTAAGCGATACATATAAAAATATAGCAAGAGTAGACACTTTTATGAAGAAAATAATAGAAATGTATTCTCAGCAGTTATTGGTTGATATAAGGGTAATTCACTTATCTGGTATCGAATCAAATAATAAAGAGGTTAATTGGAGTTCAGTCAACAATAAAATAGGGAGTCTTATAGCTGCCGCAAGTATTGGTAATGTTGCTCAGGCCGGACAAAATTCATTTTTACTAAATTATAAGGAAGATCCAGCCGCAGCAGAAAATAATATATCTACAGCAATCAATTTGTTATCAAAGTATGCTGAATCTTACACAGTAGATTCTTTTTCTGCTGTTACTACTAACTTTAAGACAGTTCCAATTCAATTATCGGATGAAAGAGTATACTGGGAAAAAACATCAGATGATGGTGGTGCGAGTAGTCAAACGGTAGATGAAGATGGAATTATTTCCAATACTGCAAATGCTGAAAGTACAGTGTCTTATGAGGCAAAACTAAAACAAATAGGAACAACAATTACGTTGACTCCATCTCGGGTCGAAGACACTATAACTCTAAGTTATGTATTCCAAAAGACGGACCAGTCAGCTGTTGTAAATGATCCAGAGGGTAATCCATATCCATTAACGTCAACGAAAACGTTTGTGCAGCAGGTAAATTTGAAAAACTCAATCCCGATGGTGGTATCGGCAATTAATACAGAGAGTTCAGAAAATTCATCAAGTTCCCCATTGGCAACAGGCGCCTGGTTCTTTGGCGGTAATGAGTCAAATATCAAGAAAAATACAAAAGACTTAATATTGGTTACTGTGTCAAGCTTAAAGAATAATTTTATTAATAAAAAGAAGAATTATTATGATGCCGATGTTGTTCCTTTGGATGTATATGTAGATTTATCGAACTAGGAATATCATTTATAAAAGCAAATGAAAAAAAAGCAGGAAAAGGCCAAATCTAATTATACCAATAATGTAGAGACTATTTCAATATTTGGTATCGAAGCTTCTGT
>JYMV01005031.1_pt1 | contig 13202 bp, 10 predicted proteins | sample 338911 | NCBI WGS metagenome assembly JYMV01 (sample SAMN03354496, study PRJNA234377) | hydrothermal vent metagenome | biome: Deep sea; feature: Hydrothermal plumes at the Eastern Lau Spreading Center, Western Pacific Ocean; material: Seawater | place: Tonga | collected 2009 | depth 2000 m m | reverse complement strand
ATATTTTTAAACAGACGAAGGCTTTCTAGATTAGGATAAAATTTAGATAAAACTCTAAAAAACCAGACGGTTGACAGTAACACCCCGAAAAACATCAATGCCGAAAAATTAGCTAGATAGCAACCTACAAAAGAAAGAAAAAGTAACCACCAATAAATGGTTTTACCCTTAGGTTGAAGTAATCTAAATAAGCAGTAGTAGCTACAAATTGTGAAAAAAACTAGTGAAGGGTAGCCTCTTAGTTCTTGTGAGTAATGAACAAATACCGGACTAATGGCCAAAAGAACAGCAGAAATTACCGCGATAGAATCAGAAAGTAAAGTTTTTTTTACAAAAGAATGAATTAACCAAAGACTCAACATTCCAAAGAAAATAACTGGGAAACGTAATCCAATCCCATTATAACCAAACACCGGTAAAGACCATTTTGCCATATAAACGGTCAAAGTATGGTGGGGCATATTTAATGTGGAGTTTAAACGATGGTGCCAAGTTTTGTTGGTAAAATGAAACCAGAAAGACCCTTCATCGACATGTAGAGGCATTAAAAATGAAAAATAAAACAACGAAACAAGTGTTCCCAAAATAATAAAAATACCAGTTCCATAAAGTATGTTTGCAGATGAATTATTATTCATATCTAATTGACTTAATCAGGCAATCTCATTCGTATGTAAATAAATTACTGTAATTGAAATTTTTTTAACTTAAAATCCCCCAAGCTCCTCTAAATAATATCTTACATTTCTATTCCAACAATTTCCAACAATGCTTGGGACAGTCTCCAAAAAGTTTGCATCTTAAAATTTGTACAGGTATAAATAGCTGTCGTAGTTCAAGCTCAAGAGAATCCAAACCATCGTCAAAATATAGATCATCTGATTACTAGCCCTCTGTTTTTTTCTATTATGCCCGCCTGTATAATTTTAAGGTTAATGTCTACCCCACGGTGCTGATCCTAGGTGACCGGAAACGAACGGGGGAATATGCTTGGTACGGGATTGGTGAGCCAATTTCCGCCCACAACGAGTATGGTAACCATGTAGACTATTTATGTGAAAAAAATTTTAACGCGTGCCCGTTAAATTGATAACATCCAACAAAAAAAAACATTCCTGGAAAACTCCCGCTACGTTGACCTTTTTCTTTGGCTTGCTATGCCTGCCTGGACTTAGCGTACCGCTTGAAGGAAACGAAGCGAAAACCTACCTGGAGCACGTCGCCTCCACACCATCACAACTCCTATTCCAATACGCAGGGAACAACCAGCATAGTCTTTTTTCAATCCTGTCTAATACATCGATGAGAATCCTGGGAGAACATGAGCTCGCATTCCGGCTCCCGGTTTTTATCGCCGCGGTCATTTCCATTTTTCTCATCTATCGTCTTGGACAATGCTTCGGGAATTTCAGGGTAGCGACATTCGCTTCTATCTTGATGATTGGTTCGGCTCCTCACCTTCACTGGGCTCAGCATGGAAGAGGGTATGCCCTCACTGAAATGCTCGCGCTAGCCAACGTGTTTGGAGCGATCCTGCTTCTGGAAGGGAAATTACCAAATAGGGGTGCCTGGATTTTGATTCTTTCTGGATTCGCCCTTTGTATCAGCGTGTCAAGCAACATCTATTTTTTGCCCGCATGCGGTTTAGCTTTTCTTTTCGTTCTATGGGAATCGGGAAATCTGGGGAATCCTATTTCATTGTCTCGACTGGGTAAAAAGATTCTTCCATTCATTTTCTTAGCGGTGTTGACGGCGGGATATTTCTTCATGATTTACGATGATTTGGCCCGGGGAATTGAAACACACATAAGTTACCTTAAACAATTTAAAAACACCGACTCAATGACGGGAACACCCCAAAAGTTTCAGGAAGTCGCCTGGGACCTTGCCCGGCCTTGGGGTTTTTGGCTTTACCTCCCAGCTTTTTATGGATTATGGGCTCTAAACAGGGCCCAACGCGGTTTTATATTGATCCTTCTCGGAACCCCTGCTTTGCTCGTGATTCTCAGCGGGATGATGGGACCTCCAAGGGTCTATGTATACGCACTCCCTTTTTTAATTCTACTTGCCGCCCTAGGAATTGATAGAGGAATCGGATTCCTATCCCGTTTTATGCCTCACTTTAACAAGGCATTACCTGCCATGCTAGGCCTAGCGTTTCTTATGCCATCTATTTTTAGTCACGCTCAGGATTATTTAGCTAAGAAGAATATCATGTACGCAACCATGGAAGAATCGCGCGAAGCGCTTCGTTACGTGCAGAACCAAACCACAGAACATGATCTGGTGGTGATTTCATTCGACGATATGGCATTGCGCCGGACCCTGGAGCCTCTGGTCGCTGAAAAAATGCTCCGCGTCTTCAAAGACGGCCAGTTGGATGGGATCATCTTTCTCGGTCACCGTGACATCCCCACAAGCCGTATCGCCAGCGCCGCCGGGTGGCCAACCTCTCCCTTGCCCACGTCCGGGATGAGAGTTATCGGGGACATCGGTAAGGTACGGATATACCGGATGAACGTTAAAACCAGTTCCTTGTTTCCTCTGGAGGTGGATACGAACTTTTCCCGACAGTGGGGAAAATTTCGAAATCCGAAGATGTCCGCAACCGAAACCCATGCGCACAGGTTTTTAGGAAAACAATCTTTGCAGATCAATAAAACTACGAAAGAAGATCGGCTAATCGCTGCTCCCTTGCTCTATAGAATTTCTACTCAAAGTGGAAGCTTTATCCTTCATGCCTACGCACAAAAGTACCAGCAAAAATCTGAAGCGGGGTTTATCGGCATTAAACAAAACCAACGCGCTTTTCCACTCAATTATTATTTTGGCGTCTACCGGGAAGAAGGGAAGAACCTTGCTCGGGAATGGATCCATCCATTTTTCATGTTCCGTCAGCCCAAACTCAAACGTAAGGAGCCTTTTAAATGGCATCTCATATTCATGCTGATTCCTTTGAACACCGGATTGAACGAATTTCAGCAAGCGCTCTTGTTAAAAGAGCAAACCAGTTACTTTGATGGCATTCAAGGATTTCTATTGACTCCAATTTCTGGGAAATCTAAAGATCTTGGCCTTATTTTGTATGCAGGATGATCTGTCTGAGGGTAATTCTTTGATTAAAGCGGTTAAGGTTTTTAATTGGAAACAGTAAACCTCAAGCCTCTGAGGGCATCAGCTAGGTATATTGCTATCCCCGTAACCGTCTTAATTCTAGTTGCATGAGACTCGTATTGCAGATTCAATTTTATTCAAAATTTGGTAGCCACTATCATAAAAAGAGGCGATGGTGGACAAGAACACAATTACGTAATTCTAAGATCACCAAATTCACGTTTTCTGGGTAGGCCAAAATATTGTTTTTAGAGCGCCTTGACCAAGAGTGCGCGCATCTGGCTGTATTGTACTCGAAAGTGCTCGAACGATGTTGTTCTCTTCAGGCGTCTCCATATATAACTGGGTCGCAAATAGAAACGACGTACTGCGCTATTACGAAGTTTTAAAAGAGCTCCCATCGATAAATGCTGATTGCCTAGGACTCGGCCGCGGCCAAGTGTGTCATAGTCCTCCTCGCCAACCGTTAGTTCCCCATTTTTTACTGCTTGCTCGCGAATTGAGGATCCTGGAAGCGGTGCCGCAATATTGAATGACGCAAAGTCAATTGGTAACGCTAACGCAAACTCTATTGTTCTTTCGGCAGCGAACCGGTCTTCGTGCTCTAGGCCTAAAATGAAGTCAGCACAAATATTCATTCCTAGGCGATTAGCGTGGTTGAGTAAATTTGACACCATGGATTCAGTGACGGTTCGGTTGTATTGCTTTAGGGAGGCGAGATCAGCTGAATCAATGCCAGTTATAATTGTATGGCAACCCGCCGAGTGCATTGCGTTAAGCAGTTCCGGTTTGTAAAGCGCAGGATGAAAATAAGCTGTCCACGAAAAGTTAAAACGTTTCATCCCGTCTAGTAATAAAAGGCGGTCCTTGATTGGGTCTCCAAATACTTTATCAGAAAAGAAAAGCTCTTTGATTCCCAGCGCATTTATATAAGTGAGTTCGTCTAGGATTTCTTTGTGGTTTCGAGCGATTGGTGAAATGTTTCCATCGGTGCAATAGGAGCAGGTAAAGCGGCAACCCCAAGTTGCCGTAACGATCGCGTACTCAAAGTGCTTGGCGAACGGGAATCGATAGTTCTTGCGTCGAAAAACCTCATGACGTGGTATACCAATGGTTGCGTGAGAAAGTTTGCTTTTACTTCCTGAGACTCCAACAGAGTTTTCGTTAGTACAAATTCCATCTAAGATAGTATCACTACCACGCCTGAAATCTGCCATGGCATCAAAATTTGCATAATGCGGTTTGTAAATGATCCCTTCACAATCCTTTAAGATAAGTTTTGCGTAGAAATCCTCTAGGAGAAGGTCGCCAATCACAAACAATGGTGTCGTCCTTATAATAGTGTGGACCTGTTTCAGGTAGTTGTAATCTGAGCTCCACGCAGCGCTGCCAACTGCGAAAATGACAATGCTAGCTGTGGATTTAAGTGCTCTAACCTGCCGAAAAAAAGTTTCGTCATCGAGACGATCAGCTGTACCATCAATAAGAATTACCCGATCTTCATCGGCGGCCAAAGATGACATAATGATGAAATCGTACGGCTGCCATAAATAGTCGGCTTTTGACTCGTGGCAGCAGTCAATCTGCCGCGTGATCCTACGATGATTAGGGGATGGCGGTATAACAAATGCAATAATTTTTGATTTGGTCACAGATAAATTCTTGATCAGGTCCTGATCTTTGTATGGTGTGTTACTCATAGGCAGCGATTAGACTGCAAAGGCATTAAGTTATTCAATTTAAGCTTTAAATCATATAAGCGAAGTGGATTTCATCATACGAGAAAAGTGTGTGTTACGGTTTTTAAGATATTCGATGGAGCCGGATTTGCGATTAATACTTACATCACTGGCTTAGAAATTAAACTAGCGTGGTGTTAAACTTCTCCTTTTACTGTAATTGACAAGTCTTCACGCCGTGCGAACAAGGAACCATAGACTTCATAACACATAAGGAGGAAAAAAATGCCTACATCAATGAAATTTTTTAGGTTTACAGCTTTAGACTCTCCACTTGCACGCTCGTTAATAGATATGCCAATATGAGTAAAGTTGCACTTGTACATTTTTACTAGCTTAATGATTATTTCTGACTGGTAAGTGAACTTGTCGGAGTGGATCGTCAGAGCCCGGAGAAATCGGGTTTTATGCAAAACGATACTGTTAAAATATTTTATTCTAAGCCCGAAGCACAGGTTAAGTAGAGCCGTATAGCATCCGGATAATGCTTTTCTTTGGGCAGTTCGTACTTCTTGATTCACATGATAGGGAATAACAATGTCGCTTTTTCCCATTTGTTCAAGTACGGTTCTGATGGAATTTTCTTCAAAATCATCATCCCCTGGAAGGTACATAAAATACTCTTTTGTTGATTTACGAATTCCTTCCTTATATCCAAACCCTATACCCCGCGGGGTGTGATGATGGATGACCTGCACCTTGGGATCTTGCTTCTGAATCAAGTTCATGATTTCCATCGTTCTATCATGACTACCGTCATTGATTAGAACTATCTGGTGGTCGATGTTCATCCCGGTTAGGGCCGACTTGACTTTACGGTAAGTGTTGTCAATGTTGCATTCCTCATCTAAGGCGGAAATTAGTATAGTTACCGACTTTGTACTTCCGTGCATGGAAGTTGATGAGGATAAAGCAAATTGTGATTTTTTCAATGTGCCCATTTTAGGATGATATATTTTTTATATCGTTCGATTCACTTTATTTTCAAAGTCAAATGAAATTTATGTGTTCAGGGGGGGTTTTCAAATCCCACAGGAACTTGTTGATGTAATCCTGCCTACATCCTATTGCGCAGTCCTTATGAACATCTACTGATGCAGTGATGTCCCGGTGCACCTCCCAGTAACGATCGCTCATCACCATATCAAAGAATGAATGCTCATGGATATCGCCGATAAAAAAACGTTCTTTGTTGAAGAAAGGACCGCATGGATATACTTTGCCGTTCCCAGAAATTTGTATTAAAAAAGGTGTCCCGTGGCATACGTCGTATTTACGAAAACCATCCTTATACAGTGCCGATTCTCCCGCGGCTTTGATCTTGTCCCATTTCACCTGAACAACATAGTTTCTATTGGTATAAGTTTCTGCCTCTTTAAGAATGTTTTCCACGTTCGAATATTCCTGATAATTGACCCCAATTTCTTTATATTCAGAATCAGAACAATGCTTGATGACAAAATAATCAACTCCCAATTCAGCTCCTAAATTAGCCTCAGGGAGGACCTGATCGAAGCACTCTGGAATAAGAACCATTTGTAGGCCCAAGGTGCATCGGTATCCAAACTCCTTTTTAATTCGAACGAGTTCTTGTATTTTTTCTAAAAGTAGGTTGAAGTTTTTTGGGTTTGACTGGTGAACTCTCTGAAACCCATCGGGTTCTCCCGCGGATAAATTGAACCGAATCCACGCCATATTTTTAAGAAGATCGTGCGCTCTATCCATATCTAACAGAATCCCATTCGTAGCCATCGATAAATCAATTCCCTGCTTTCCTGCCAATACCGCAGCATCATAAACAGCCGGGTTGAGCGTGGGTTCGCCGTCTCCGATAAAACCGATAGAACGAACTTCAAGGCGACCACAGTCTTCTATAAATCGTAATAGAGAATCCTGACCGATCATGGTTCCCTTGGACATGTTCTGTATTACTGCGTAACAATAAAGACATGCGGTGTTGCAGAATTTGGTCAACCCCATATCAATATGAATAGGGGCGAAACGCTCTCCGTTTTGCCAAGCTGCGATTCGATCTAGATGATGGAGCATCTTATGTCCGTCAAACCGAAACCTTTCCGGCTTATTGCGGTAACTAGGTCCTGTAAAAGTATTGGGCTTCTCGTCAACAGTTTTTTCAGAAATATTTTTATCTTTGCGGATGATACCAACCTCATCTTCAAATTCTACAAACTCCATACTTTGACCTTGTCGCATGGTCAAAGATTTGGAATCTAAGGGCTGAGCTAATTTATTCACGCTATGCGGCATCACTTTTTTTCGGTCAACCACTTGGGTAGAAGTTCTTAACCGATGGCCTGCATTAGGAACCATGGGAGCGTCTACCGGTATATTTGTGATTATTTCTTTTCCGAAGCGATTCAGGTTGCGGGTGGGTTTATGCATTGAGAGGTCTCAGTTAGAGTGGCAAAGTATTTCATGTATATATCGTCTTGTTGCTAGAAAAACATAAATTCTGTGCGGTGCTCTAACTGGGCTTTTCCAATTTCTGTTTTACCTGATTTTGGACAACAACCTTTTAGTTAAGTCCCTTATTTTACAGTGTAACTTATTGATTATCAATATATTATGTTGACAGTGGAAGGAGTGGTTTGCTAAAGTTTTAACACTAAATGACTAGTCTATGAGAGTCTTCCTTATCACTTCCTCAAATATTTCATGGTTCAATCTATTTCTTCAGATTTTCCACAAAACGAGCTCCTAAATTCAAAGTTACAAAAATTTACTCCGCTTTTTAGCTTTTATATATGCGGGAACCTTGGAGATGATTTTTTTTTATGCCAATTTGACACCTCTGCACGAGGATGAAGCGGGGTATTGGTTTAACTTCACCCATAAGGTTTTTGCAAACAGAAGTACTCCAATGGTTTATGATCAGTTGTTTATCTCACTAGAAACCCTGACGAGAGGGAGATCACGCTAAAGAGTTTATAAAACCAAACCGAAAAAGTAATAGACTTGGCTGGATTTTCTAAGGTCGCCCATTTTGAAAAACTAGGGGTTCGCAGATATCAGATTTTTGTTTATATAGGTTATTTTTCATGAAGAAGAAAAATAAGACTTTAATTATCAAAACAGGTTACTCGGAGACTCTCGATAAGAATATTTCCTATAAATCATCTCTGGGAGATGTTCTGAGGACCACGGTCATTTTACATCTTCTTAAAGACAATCATGTTACATGGCTTGTGGATGAACATGCTTTCAAGTTGCTTCATGGAAACCCTTATATAGATCGAATTCTTATATATAACTTGAACTCTGTTCTTCAGCTTCAAAGGGAAAAGTTTGATACGGTAATCAATTTTGAAAAAGTTCCAGGATTGTGCGCTCTGGCAGACTCCGTAAAAGCATGGAGGCGGTTTGGTTTCAGATTAGACGAAGAAAAAGGGGAGGTTCTAGCTTACGATTGTTCAGATGACGTGCATTCGATCACTCAGAGTATCAACAAAAAAAGATTTCATAAAAAGAACTGGCAGGAAGCCTTGTATGAAATGATGGACCATACATGGAACGGTGAAAAATATATTCTGGGGTATACGCCAAAGACGAAAGTCAAATACGATGTTGGTTTGAATTGGTCTGTTGGACAAACCTATCCGACCAAGGCTTGGTCGAAGTCCAATTGGAAAGCTTTAGCCAAAAAACTAGATTGGCAATATTCCTATTCTTGGCAGATGGGGCTGGATTGTCTCTATCAATACATAGACTGGATAAATTCATGCCATCTACTTGTAACATCAGATAGCTTAGGTGTGCATATAGGGCTCGCCCTTAATAAGAAAATCATTGTTCTTTACGGACCCACCCATCCCGGTGAGGTTTATTTGTACGGACAAGGGAAAATCGTCCTCCCGCAATCTAATTTTGATTGTATGCCCTGTCTCAGTCCCGAATGCAGTAATGAGCTGTTCTGTATGGACTTCATTTCTGATGACATGGTGTTGGAGCAGATAGAATCCATGTTGGTTTCAGAGATAACTATGGGTACCTAATAACCTCTTTTGGGTATTTGAATAGTGCGATAAAAACATTTTTTCAAAGAGTCTATGCCGGATCAATTCAAAAATATAGAAATACCTTACCATTATGATTACGTTGGGGTTTATCTGACTAATCGCTGTTTTCTTTCGTGTGATTACTGCATAACCAATCATAATGACGTCAACTTCATCAATAATTTTTCCCTTGGTAAAGAACTCAATGCATATCAATGGATTGTTGGGCTTAATAGGTTGAAGTTGGGCGATGGCGTTCCACTGACTCTCCAGGGAGGGGAGCCTTTCCTTCACCCTGGTATTTGGAAGATCCTTGAATCGGTCAAACATCCCATAGATATCCTGACGGCTCTTCCTAAGAACGTTACCTTGAAGAAGTTTAAATCCCTTTCAACTTTGGAGTGGAATAAAAGGACTGCTCCGTATCCTACTATTCGAGTCAGTTACCATAAGGGACAAAACAACTACAGAGAACTGATTTCCAGAATCGCCGAACTTCAGGAAGTAATCAGCATTGGTTTGTATCACATTGATCATCCGGGTTACCCGGAGGAAACGGAAAAAATACGTATTTTAGCAGATCAACATAAAATCGTGTTCAGGTTAAAAGACTATCTTGGATGGTATCAAAACAAAATGTATGGGACCTACCTTTATCCCGATGCAGTTCAAGGAAGAGTCGTGGAGGACGAGGTACTTTGTAAAAACACAGTAGTTCCCATTGGCCCCACCGGCCACCTGTATAGATGCCATTCCGACTTGTATCACCAGAGACTCGACTGCTCCATAGGGCACCTGCTCAATCCAGATGCCACCTTTTCGGACCAATACCGGCCTTGTAATTTTTATGGAATGTGTAGTGAATGCGATGTAAAAATCAAAACCGATCACCTACAGGCGTATGGTTATACGTCGGTTGACATTCAATTTGCCGAGAAAACCGCAGTTGATCGAAACACAGCACCAATATAATGGATAAATACAAAATTGACGGACATAAACTAAACTACCATCTTTCTAGGGTCAATGACTGGCTGGAACAGCGGACGGTCTATCCCATCTATGTGGAAATTTCGCCGGCTGGGGCCTGTAATCACCGTTGTAATTTTTGCGCAGTTGATTATATAGGTTACCAAAACCGGTTCCTAGATTCCGAAATCCTTATGGCCCGACTGGTGGAAATGGGCCAACTTGGGGTACGCAGTGTTATGTTTGCTGGAGAAGGGGAGCCTCTACTTCACAATGATCTGCCCGCTATCATTCAGAAAACACGTGAAATTGGAATAGATGTGGCAGTTACCACTAATGCTATTCCATTAACGGAAAAATGGGCGCGGGAAGCGTTGGGCTCCATCACCTGGATCAAGGTTAGCATCAATGCGGGCACTCCTCAAACCTATGCGCGAATCCATGGAACTCGTGAACAGGATTTCAACCTTGCAATCAACAATCTTACTGTTGCAGCCAAAATTCGCAAGGAAATGGGCTGGGAATGTACCCTCGGATCCCAAATGCTGCTTCTTCCTGATAATTTCGATGAAGTCGTCACTCTAGCTCAAATAATTAAAGAGACTGGTTGTGATTATCTGGTGATCAAACCCTATTCTCAACACCGATCAAGTATTACCAGAATTTATGAAGCTATTGATTACGGAAGGTTTCGTGACTTGAATCAAGAATTGGAAAGGTTTAACGATGAATCCTTTTCCGTGGTTTTAAGGGAAAACACAATGACCAAACTTAATCAGATTCAACCTTATTCTCGTTGTCAAGCAACTCCTTATTTCTGGGCTTACGTGATGGCGGATGGTTCGGTTTATGGATGCAGTGCTTACCTACAAGACTCTCGGTTCAACTACGGGAATATTATGGAAAAAAGCTTTCAGGAAATCTGGCTGGGAGAAACTCGCAGTAAAAATATTGATTATGTTGAAAATGAACTTAACATCAAGGACTGCAGAGTCAATTGCCGGATGGATGAGGCCAACCGTTATTTATGGGACTTGAAACATCCAGTGGAGCATGTCAATTTTATATGACCGACCCTCAATGGTTTAAAGACCTTTATTACCAACTTGTAAAAGTCAGGATGACCGAGGAAGCTATCGCCTCTGAGTATTCAAGGCAGGAAATGCGTTGTCCTGTTCATCTATCGATCGGGCAGGAGTCTGTTGCGGTTGGAGTCTGCGCGAACCTTAATAGTGACGATGTGATTTTCAGCACACATCGATGCCACAGCCATTATTTGGCTAAGGGGGGTGACCTCAATGAAATGATTGCCGAACTCTACGGTAAAGAAAACGGTTGCGCGGGAGGGTATGGGGGTTCCATGCACTTGGTCGACGAACGCGTTGGGATAATGGGCTCTTCAGCTATTGTCGGAGGTTCCATACCCCTTGCAGCTGGCGCAGCACTGTCTTTTAAGCAATCTCATAATTCCCGAATTGCGGTAGCTTTTTTTGGTGATGGTGCCAGTGAAGAAGGAGTATTTCATGAAACTTTGAATTTTGCAGCTTTGCACCGCCTTCCTCTGATATTCGTTTGCGAGAACAACTACCTAGCTACTGCATCCCATATGTCAGCTCGTCGATGTCGGGATAATTTGCATCAACACGGAGAAATCTACGGGATTCCCGGTAAGATGGTGGAGGGTCATAACCTTCTCCAAATTTACTGTGTCACGCTACAAGCAGTAGAAAGTGCCAGAAGAGGGGAAGGGCCGACGTTAATTGAAGCTAGGACTTATCGCGCGATGAACCATGTGGGTCCCAAACCCAACTCCGTTGTATTTTCTCAACAGGAAAAGCTGTGGGGTTCCGGTTACGAGACCTGCCCAGTGGAATGGTTTGAAGAAAAATGTATTAAAGAAGGCGGTTGTACGATGGACGATTTGAACAAGATCAGAATCCAAATTCAAAGGGAAATCGAAAGCGCCTTCAAAGAGGCGAAAAGAAGTCTTTTTCCGGAGATAGCTCTGTGAAGAATCAGCGAATTTTAAAATATAGCGAGGCGCTTAACGAAGCCTTGCTCCAGGGTATGGAAAAGAACCCTGATGTATATGTGATGGGTTGCGGGGTCGCCGACGCTGAGGGGATATTCGGGACCACAATTGCTGCCGCCCGCCGATTTGGCGAAGATCGCGTGATGAACGTTCCCCTGTCCGAGAACGCCATTACTGGCATTGGAATAGGTTCCGCTATTATGGGTAAACGCCCGGTTATGGTTCACGCCCGTAATGATTTTTTGTTGCTCGCCATGGATCAAATTGTGAACCATGGAGCCAAGTGGAAATTTATGAGTGGGGGGAGATTGAACTGCCCTCTGGTGATTAGAGCTATTGTCGGGCGGGGTTGGGGGCAGGCAGCCCAGCACTCACAAAGCTTGCAATCCCTGTTTTCCCATATTCCTGGACTTAAAATCGCTCTCCCTGCGTCCGCCTACGATGCGAAGGGATTATTGCTTGCAGCGATTAATGATGCCGATCCGGTGATCCTTATAGAGCATCGGCTCCTTTATGAAACAACAACTCATGTCCCTTATGATTCCTACACTGTTCCCTTGGGAAAAGGACAAGTTGTCCGGTCTGGTAAGAATGTCACTATTGTGGCTTTTTCCTATATGGTTAAGGAAGCTCTAGCAGCCGCCAAAGTTTTGGAGGAGGAGGGAATCGACGTCGAAGTGGTAGACCCACGGTCTACATCTCCGCTTGATATGGATACCATCCTCACGTCGGTCTATAAAACTAGGCGGGTCATTGTTGCCGACACTGGATGGGAAAACTACGGGATTTCCGCAGAGATTTGCTCAAAAATATATGAACAAGCGTTCAATTTATTGGAGGGTCCTATTAAAAGGATCGCTTTACCGAATGAAAGCACCCCATGCAGTCCCGCTTTAGAAAAAAGATACTACCCAGGAGTAAAAGATCTGATTGAATCAGCAGAGGCATTAATGAAAGCCAGAACTAAAAAGATGGTAGGAACAGATTCCCTTCCCAGAGAGCACGCGAATTTCCATGGTCCTTTTTAGAAATATTCACATAGAGAAATTAATTCTTTCTAAGTTTATTGTTGAGTTAGAAGAAAAGCAAAAGAGTAAAAACAATAAGCAGGCAACTTTTAATGAGTGTGCGGATCGTCATCTTGAAATGTGCAAAAAGAAAACTCTTGGAGATGATGAAGAATACATTGACAGTCAAGCCTTACATTGGAGAAATGTTAATGGGTGATATTTGTATTAGACCACAGCAGACCAACTTTTAGACCAAGCGGAGTTCGATTCCCCGTGGGGTCACTTGTTTTTAAAATAGTTAAACGATTGATAATTCAACATT
>JYMV01017741.1_pt1 | contig 13206 bp, 13 predicted proteins | sample 338911 | NCBI WGS metagenome assembly JYMV01 (sample SAMN03354496, study PRJNA234377) | hydrothermal vent metagenome | biome: Deep sea; feature: Hydrothermal plumes at the Eastern Lau Spreading Center, Western Pacific Ocean; material: Seawater | place: Tonga | collected 2009 | depth 2000 m m | reverse complement strand
GTGTGATAAATTCTTAATCGCAGTAGCTTCGGGGCAATTTTGGGCCCATCGGATTTTTCAAACCTAATGATTTTGGTGGAATAGCATGTCCGGAGCGGTGGACATCTAGCAAATTGGTGTTCGCTGGCTGGCTGTGGAGTATCTCTGAATGACCCGTTTCATCATTCGCCGAGTCGCCTACATGATATTGACCATGGTGGTCGCCACCCTGCTGGTGTTTTCCCTGTCCAGGGTGGTGGGAGACCCCAGGCTTCTTTATGTGCAGGAAGGCGGGTATGGACTGAGCCCAGAAGCGTGGGACGCCCTGGGCGTAAAACTGCATCTGGACAAACCGGTGGCGGTTCAGTATCTGTATTGGCTGCGGGACGCGGTCCAGTTAGACCTTGGCGATTCCATGCTGGACCGGAAGCCTGTGTCGGAGATCTTGTACGATGCCTTAGGCCCTACCCTGCAGTTGGCATTTTTCGGCTGGATATTCGCCACTGCGGTGGGGATTCCTCTTGGAGTCCTGTCGGCGGTAAAGCGGGGCAGTGTCTGGGACTATCTCGGACGGGGTATTGCCCTATTGGGTCAAACCCTGCCGGTCTTCTGGGTTGGCATCATGGGGATCCTCATCTTCGCGGTGCAGTTGCGTTGGTTGCCCGTGGGCACAATGCCAGACGAGTTTAGCTTCAAACACTTCATAATGCCGGCCATCACCCTGGGCTGGTTCTCCGCGGCAGGCTACCTGCGCCTCACCCGGTCGGCAATGCTGGATGTGATGGACTCGGAGTACATCAAGTTGGCCCGGGCCAAGGGCGTCAACTCCACGATGGTCCTCTGGAAGCACGCCTTCCGCAACGCAATCATAGCGCCTCTCACCTTTTCCTCGCTAGTTCTGGCAGGCTTTATAACAGGCGCCATCGTGACGGAAACGGTGTTCTCCTGGCCGGGGCTGGGCAGGCTGGCATTCACCGCGGTGGACGACAACGACTTCCCTCTAATCGTGGGACTGATGCTGCTGTTCACTTTCATGTTCCTGGTAGTTAACCTGATAACCGACATACTGTATGCCTATGTGGACCCCCGGATTCGGTACGGCTAGGAGATCATGGCTGAAGTAACTACAACCCTCAGCCGCGGGCGGCTGAGGATACCGTCTTGGCAAACGATTGGCTATGTGCTCCGCCGCTGGCCCGTCGCGCCCATTGTGATTCTCACCGTCCTGGTGATAGTGGGCTTGTTCGCGCCGCTCTTTGCCCCCTTTGACCCACTGAGGGTCGATCTGCCGGCCCGGAACACTCCGCCATTCTGGGTTGCAGCTCAAACTGAAATGAGGCTTGTGGCGCAGATGATCGACAAGCTGAGCGAGGAAGATCGGGACAAGATTTCCCTGAGAGACGCCCGTAAGAAGGGATTTGCAGACGCCGAAGTCGGCGACTCCATCGAACTCATTGTCCAGCCGGAGGGCACTTTTAAGCATGTATTTGGCACCGACCAAACGGGCCGCGATGTTTTGAGCCGAGTGATTTTCGGGGCCAGGGTGTCGTTGATGGTCACCGCGGTTTCGCTAACCAGTGGGCTGGTCATTGGTGTCGCGATGGGCCTCATTGCCGGGTACGCCGACCAGATTTTCCCCAAATACGGCAGGCATCTGGACGAAGCCATCATGCGGGTGGTGGAGATTACCTTCGCGGTCCCCACTATTTTAGTCGCGCTGGTCATCGTAATAGTCTTCGGGAAGAGCTTCTTCATTTTGTTAATGTTGCTGGCCTTCGTGGCCTGGAACGCCTTTCCACGTAATGTGAGGGCCGAAGTCCTTTCGTTGAAGACCTCCGACTACGTAGCACTGGCCAAGATCTCCGGCGCCAGTTCGTTTAGGATTCTGTTCGTCCATATCTTCCCCGGAGTAATCAATACCGTCCTGGTTATCGCCACCCTGCGCGTGGGGCAATTGATACTCATCGAAGCTATCTTGAGTTTCCTGGGCGCCGGGGTCCAACCGCCCAAGCCCGCCTGGGGCGCGATGGTGGCCGATGGAAGGGAGTACTTGGGGGATGCCTGGTGGATCGCTATGTTCCCGGGACTGGGCATCTTCCTGGTGGTAGTGTCCCTTAACTTCCTGGGAGACTGGATGAGGGACCGGTTCGACCCCAGGCTGCGTCAATTAGACTAGCCCAACACAAGCTGCCGGGCTGCCGCTAAAAAATTCGGTGACAGGGGAGGTTAATCTTGGCTGCTGCTGACACATCTGAAGCTCCCGTACTAAAAGTCGAAAACCTTCGAACCTACTTCCGGACCCGATGGGGAGAAGTCAAAGCGGTGGACGGCGTCAGCTTTGAACTCCGTAAGGGTGAAACCCTGGGGATAGTTGGCGAGTCGGGTAGCGGTAAATCCGTTACCATGTTGTCCATGATGCGGCTGATTCCTATCCCGCCGGGGCGGATCGTTGAAGGCAGCATTACCCTGGACGGCGAGGATCTGCTGCAACTTTCTGAATCCGAAATGAGCAAGGTTAGGGGCAGCAAGATCGCCCTGATTATTCAAGATCCTATGACGTCCTTGAATCCGGTATTTTCCATCGGAAACCAGGTGACCGAGGCCATCAGGATACATCAGGATATTCCCAAGCGAAGCGTGATGGAAAAAGCCCTGGAGGTATTGCGGAAGGTAAACATCCCGGCGGCTGAATCTAGGGTACGTGATTATCCCCACCAGATGAGCGGTGGGATGCGCCAGAGAGTCGTGGGGGCCATCGGTATATCCTGCCAGCCCCTGGTGTTGATCGCCGACGAGCCGACAACTTCCCTGGACGTAACCATTCAGGCCCAGTACCTGAAACTTCTGAGGGACCTACAACAGGAATCGGACATGTCGCTCATCTTCGTCACCCACGACTTCGGCATCGTGGCCAAGATGTGCGACCGGGTGGCGGTGATGTACGCGGGTAAGATCGTGGAACTGGGCAGTGTCCGCGACATATTCAACAAACCGTCCCACCCATACACCGAGGCTCTGCTGGCCTCTGTGCCGAAGATGGAAGAGGACGTGGACCGCTTGTACGCCATTGACGGCCAGCCGCCCTTGTTGCACGACTTGCCGGTAGGATGCTCGTTCGCGGACAGGTGTCCCTACGTGATGGACCGATGCCGTGAAGAATTCCCTCCGGAGTTTCCGGTGGATGAAGGCCACTATTCGGCTTGTTGGAGACTTGCATGACCACCTCTATAACTACCTCGGGAAACGGCCAAGAGAGCCAGGTGATTCTGGAAGCCAGGGACCTGAAAAAACACTTTCCCGTGACCCGGGGGATCGTATTGGCACGGGTTACCGGCTATGTCAAAGCGGTCGACGGTGTTTCGTTTCAGATCCGGGCTGGGGAAACCTTGGGGATCGTCGGAGAATCGGGCTGCGGCAAGACCACCACCGCCAAAATGGTGCTGATGTTGGAACAGCCCACCGAGGGCAACATTTATTTCCAAGGCCAGGACATATACCAGGCAGACGAAGCCGGGCGCAAGGAGTACCGTAGCTCGGTGCAAGCGGTGTTCCAAGACCCTTGGAGTTCGCTGAACCCGAGGATGAGAATCAGAGACCTTATCGCCGAACCGATGGTAATTAACTGGCAACTATCCAAGTCTGAGATACGGGAGAGGGTTCTTGAACTGCTTCAGGAGGTGGGTCTAAGCAGCTACCATGCCAATCTGTATCCTCACGAGTTTAGTGGGGGACAGCGGCAGCGGCTTGCCATCGCCCGCGCACTTTCGCTGAATCCCAAGATAATCGTGCTTGATGAGCCTGTTTCGGCCTTGGACGTGTCCATCAGGGCCCAGATCATGAACCTGCTGAAGGACCTACAGAGAGAGTACAACGTCAGTTACATGCTCATTGCCCACCACTTAGCCACGGTTCGGTACATGTGCGACTGGGTGGCGGTAATGTATCTGGGTCAGGTGGTCGAGTTGGCGCCGGTTAAAGAGCTTTTTGACAATCCGTTGCATCCCTACACCAAGGCGCTCATGTCGGCGGCCCTGCCTTCCCACCCCGACACTGAACAGGAAGAGATGATTCTGACCGGTGAAGTGCCCTCTCCATTGAACCCACCGGAGGGTTGCCACTTCCATCCTCGATGCCCGTTTGTGATGGACCAATGTTCTCACCAAATCCCAGAAACCAAGGAAATCTCCCCTAACCACTGGGTGTCCTGCCACCTGTATTAGACTTCCCGCCGTGCCACGCCGGTGACAGGGAAGCGGTGGGCGTCGTGCCAGGTTCCACGGAAACAGCTACGCCGCGCTCCAATTTTGGGCCGTGTCTTTGATGAGGGACTTCAACCCCCCCTGAAAGCGGTGGGACCCCCAAACTCTTCAAGTTCGCATTACGAGCGTTCCCGAATGTACGGTATGTCGTCCATGCCTGATATGAGGGATCGGATAGCGATTGACCCGCACGGGATGACGATTTATAGTTCTTGGCATCACGCCGGGACACATCCAGAGAATTCAGGTTGATATAGAGAGAATTCCTGCCGCCAAGGAACGGACCTGATGAATCAGACCAAGGCTGGTAAGCAGCCTCTGTACTACGGTTGGTATATCGTTTTTACCTGCATGTTCATTGCCCTGTTGACTAATGGGGTCCGCAATAGCTTTGCTGTTTTCATCATCCCATTGGAGACGGACTTTGGCTGGAGCCGGGGAGAGCTTTCAATTGCTGCTTCCGTGGGATTTTTTGCCAACGCAGTGACGCAACCCTTCTTGGGACGGCTTTTTGACTGGCAAGGCGGCCGCCGGGTGCTCCTGTTCAGCATGATTGTATTCGGCGTCGCAACAGTTCTGCTAAGCCTCACATTCCACTTCCTGTTCTTGGTATTCCTCTTTGGCTTTGTGTCGGGCATCGCCGCCAGCGGCACTTCCTTGGGCAACACCATGGCGCTGGTCAGCCGGTGGTTCCGGCGAAGACGCGGCACGGTAACGGGGATCAACGCCACCGGCTTGGCTGCGGGTGGATTCTTGATAGTGCCCTTCGCCGCGTACATGTTGGAAGCAACCAGCTGGCGGATCACCTGGGCGATCCTGGGCATGTTGGTCCTGGGATTGGGTGTGCCCTTGTCATATTTGTTCCTGCGCGACGACCCATCGGATCTGGGGCTGCAACCCGACGGGGATCCTAATCCACCCGATGACGGGCCAGCACAAATCCCGGACCGGCCCCGTGGACCTTTGGAGGTGGAGCGGTGGGCCCAGGCCTTTCGTTCCTGGCCCATTTGGCAGCTATCCGGTTCCTATTTTGTTTGCGGATTCACCACGTCAATCATTTCGATCCACTTTGTGCCCTTTGCCATTGGTCAAGGGATTTCCCCAGTGTTGGCGGCCACCATATTCAGCTTCATGATGGCCTTAAACATGTTAGGCAGCTTGGGTGCTGGGTTCGTCTCGGACCGGTTTGGCGGATGCAAGAACTGGCTGGCCCTGGTTTACTTCTGCCGGGGCGGCGCCTACGTCTTGCTGTTGCTGGTGCCTGGAGCCTTGGGGTTGTGGATCTTTGCCGCGGTAGCCGGTCTTTCTTGGGTGGCAACCAACCCTTTGACCACCTCACTGACGGCCGATGTTTATGGCCTGCGTGCCCTGGGGACTATCGGGGGGATTTCCTTTTTCTTCCACGCCATGGGAGCCGTCATCAGCGTTACCATGGCCGGTTTCCTTTTCGACGCCACTGGCTCTTACACCATTCCCTTCGCTATTGCCGGGTCTCTGCTCTTTCCTGCGGCGATATCGGCATTTACCATTCGGGAGCATAAGTACTCCACGCGTTATGCGTCTGCGTCGGCCCTCTCAGGCGCCTCCGGAGATTGATCCGCGATGTCGTGGGGTTCTCCTCTGTCGATTGTTGCCCACGGTGGCGAGTTGGATGTCCACCTACTGGGCTGGATCAAGGACCTGCTAGATGACCTGTTGGGCGGCTTGGGCGGCTTGGGCGATTGGGGAGTAGTGGCCTTGGCCGGCGCAATGATCTTGGTCATCCCGGTAGGTTTAATGGTTCTGTACTTCTCGCAGCGCAAGCGTGGAGAATATGATGCCGCAGTCGACTAATATTGAGTGCGACGTTCGGGCAAGTCGCATATTGTTCGCTTAAGGTCTGATACGCACGCCTTGGCGCAAGCCCATGCGGGAAATGCTTGTCAGCTGGGAACCGGGCACGGCTGTCAATTCGTGATGGATACCCATACTTTGCCTTCATTCACTTAGGCCGAGCCCTAAATTGACCTCGGCCTAAGTGGTTATTATAATGGGTAGCCGTCAGGCACTAAAAAGGCCAAGGGTCCTCGGCGCAGTATGGCGCGGTCTGCCTGGGCTTCGAGGAATAAATCTGGGAGGAATTGGATGGTTAACCAACAAGCGGCACTGCTTAAACCCGAGACTTTGATCGATGAGTTCAAAAAGATTGGGGTGACTCATATCGTCACCATACCGGATAGCGAAACCAACTATCTTTACGAATTGATGCAGGAACAGGACTGGCTCAGTGTTGTCCCTGCCTCTCGCGAGGGGGAAACATTTGCCATCGCCCTCGGCCTCTCGGTAGGCGGGAAGGTGCCGGTTTGCCTGATCCAAAATACCGGAATGATGGAATCTGGCGATTCGATCCGGGGAATGGCGCTGGACGCCGGTTTCCCTTTGCTCATGGTAGTCGGTTACCGGGGCTGGAACCGCCACGGAGTTATAACCGATACGGCGGCACGGTATACCGAGCCTTTCCTGAACGCCATGGGGGTTAATTACTACTTGGTTGAGACCGACGAAGACGCGGAACGTATCTCCATCGCATACGAAGAGGCCAAGAAGAATAAACGTCCGGTGGCTATCTTGGTGGGAGATGAGTACCACGGCTTTAACAGAGTATAACCTGGCACGGTATTTAAGAATCAATCAAGTAATCTTGAATTCATGGGAGGCAGATTTTGATTAACGCGGATGATATGTTCCGGGCGTTTGAACCACATCGGGAAGATGCGGTGGTTATAGTAACCGGAACCGCAGGGAAGCACTGGGCAGACCACACCACCAAGCAGAACCGCGACCTGAATATGGGTGGGGCTATGGGTCACACGACTTCGGCCGCCCTGGGATTGGCGCTGGGTCTGCCGGACGAGAAAGTGGTGCTGTTCGATTCCGAAGGCTCCCTACTGATGAATCTGGGCATCATCGCTACCATCTCCGGGCAGGCGCCCAAGAATTTCTTGCACCTGCTGATGGATAACGAATGTTATGCCACCACCGGGGGACAACCGGTCCCCAACGCCCAAGATATTAACTATGCCGGCATGGCCAAAGAGGCCGGTTACACCGCAGCCTACTCCTTTGACAACATCGAGGACTTCGCGACAAACATCGGAAACATCATGCAGGAAACCGGGCCGGTGTTCGTGGCGATGAAGATTGTGCCGGAAGTAGAGAACGAGCCCATCGGCCAGCGCACTCGCCGGCCGACCCGTAGCCGGGCTGAGACGATCCGCACCTTGCGGGAGGAGTTGGGAATATCGTAAGCAGGTCCTAAGCCTGATTGACCAACACATGATCGCTAAGGGATTCAGAGCCTCCGGAACAATTTCCGGAGGCTCTTATTTTCGGGATCTGTGTACGGTATATTGGGCCAAAATTCAAGCCATAATCGCCGTTCGCCTTGACATCAACGACTGAACCTATATCATCAAGGCCACGGAGCAAAGGCTCCCGGATAGTACCGTCAGTATCGCGAATATACATTAAAGATTTGGCGGCTGCATGAGATTTGAGGAGCGGGATGTCTGTTTTGCGCCCGTGTTTCACGCGCGTAGCTTCGTCCTTTGCGCCATCTTCATCCTGATCGTTCTTCCCGCGCTTTTGGTTCTCCTCGTTCCCCTTTACCTGGTCATTTTGGTGCTCACGTTGGGACGCGGCAAACCCAAGGAGGAAGTTAGCTGCGCCATCAAACGGCTCTGGTACGTGGCAAGCCACTGCAGGAGAGGCAACGACGACGCCACATTGGTCTTATAGATCTGGAAGCCGGAGCAAACGAGGCTTGGAGATTACTTGGCAGTCACTCATTTCAAATACATCATGGGGCAGGAGTTGAGAGAGCGGGCGTCGGCCGCTTCCGCGACAACCCCCCACAAACTGATAGTAGCGCGCCGGGGCTACTTTGAAGGACAGCCGGCCTATAACTTGAACGAAGCGGACACCGGCGAGTTCCGGGGCTGGTTCTCCGAAGACATGCTGGAGCCCTACGAAACGCCCCTAGTACCAACCCCGGCCGAAAACCCCGACACTTCCAACGGCAAATGACTTTCACAAGTTGCTAGAGTGGCTGCTATCCGGCCCAGTCCGCCGGAACGGGGAAGCCGGCCGGGCGCCCGAAAGTTAGATCAGCCGGAAGCGTGCCAGCGGACGAACTTCAACCCCAAGCAGTATGGGTCGGGCCAAGAGGATAGGGAACGGGCGCATTGGGGACACTCGGTGTGGTTGTGGCTGCCACCTTCACTGCAGGCTAGACAAGTACAGATGTACTGGTTTCCGCAAGTTCGGCACATGTGCGGGTGTTCTACCGTGATTAGATTAGATAGCGACATCGACGCTTTCCTCGGCGCTTAGCTGCCTTGATCGGCATTCCCAACCAGACAACGGCGTATTTAGACTGGGGCCAGTATATGCGAATGCCCCGGCACTCCCGTTGCATTCCGCGAACGGGGTTGCGCCAAAATGCGCCGCCTGCCAGTTGCGCTATTGGTAACCTAGTCTGCGGTTAGAGGAAAGTATCAAAAAGGGTGCCAACACCGTCACCAGATGGGCAGCCCACCCCGTCACGCGCGGGGCAAGGGCGGACACATCGATCACGAGAAGTCCCGGGCCAGCACGGTGAGGCGGTTATGGCGTGATTGCTGGAAAAAGCTCCTCGGTGCTGACCACACGGGGCGCCAGACCCTGGTCCACCACATACTGGGAGAGGCCCTCCAAGGCGGGCCGGTTGGACTCGACGCCGTAGGACCAGTAATCGGACCCGAAGATCCGCCGGCTTTCCTCCAAGTGGTCGATGAGGAACGGCAAGGTTAACGCCAAAGCGTCGGTGTCGTACAATCCCCCGACCGCCAGGTCCTTGGCCTGGGAAAATGCTTCGTACAAACTTGCCGCCACCCAGGGGTGTTCCCGGTGGACGTCTTCCCGGATTACCACGGTGTGCATGATGGGGAAAATTCCGGTTCGCCGGTAGTAGTCCTGCTCCACCTCCTTGAAGTTGGGAAACAGGCGGGCGATCGTCGGAGAGCCGCTCAAGAACAGGTTGGGGATGTAGGTGGCGAACAATGCGTCCAGTTCGCCATCGGCCAGCATTCCCTCCAAGGTCTTATCTTCGGGTATGAATTCCAGGTGGATATCGTCTGGTAGGTCCAGGGGAACTAAAGGCGCGGGCGCGGGTGTATCCTGTCCGCCCATGAACCAAGTCATCTGTTGAGGCGAAACTCCGTACTCGTGCTGCATCAGCCCTTTGATGAATACTCCGGCGGTGGAACTGTATTGGGGCAAGCCTATCCGTTTGCCCCGCAGGTCCGCCGGCTCGTTGATTCCGGCATCGGGGCGGACGTAGATGCAGTCGTGGCGGAATATCTTGGAGAGCATCACGGGAATGGCCACGAAAGGGCACTGATCTCGAGCTTTGAGGATGACATAAGACGCCAAAGACATCTCCGACGCGTGAAACTCCTGGTCTTGGAGCATACGTGGAAAAATCTCCCGGGGACGCAAGACAGTGATGTCGAGATTGATCCCTTCAGGCTGAACACGTCCGTCAGTCAAAGGCCGGGTTCGGTCATAATCCCAGCAGGCGATGTTCAGGTCTAGATTTGGCATGTGGCCTCCGGTGTCGTCTGGTCTTGATTAAACCCGGCATCAGCCGGGGTGACGAACGTCTGACAGACATGTTACCCCAATAATGATCAACGAGATGGTTGCCGGCTTGTGACGCTTGTGGGTTCCCCGGATTCCATCTCCCGCAAGGTTGTTCCCAGGTTTCGCAGCTTGCTGTTTACGGTAGCCGGGCCGACGGCAAACCCGACCACGGCCAAGCCGCCGATGGCGATGGCGATGGGCGTTCCAATCAGGTTCGCCAATACCCCCGCCTGCAACGCTCCCAGCGGACTTATGCTGTAGGTCATGGAGTAGAACCCCATCACTCGGCCCCTTATGGCATCCGGGACCATCATCTGGAGGGAGCTCTGGACCGAGATGTTGTAGGCCGAGTTGAAGAGCCCGACACCAAACATGAGCACCAGGGCCAGAAAATAGGAACCGATCCATTGGGATGTTAGAGCGAAGGCAATCAGGAAGATGCCGAACAGCACGGCGCCTCCAATAATGAGGAACCCCTTGTACCGTGTGCTGCTCCGGGAACTCAACCACATGGTGGCCATCAGCGCCCCAGCCCCACCGACACTCATCAGTAAGCCTTGCCCCTTGGATCCCACCTCCAGGATCTCCACGGCGAATACCGGCATCAGGGTTATATATGCCAGGCCGAAGAAGCTGTTGAAGAAGGTCATGCCAATGAGAAAGGAAAATATGGAGTTCTTGCGGATGAATCCCAGCCCTTCCAGCATGTCCTGGGCCGGGTTGCCGTGGGCGCCTCTGGTGAAAGGCGGGATCCGCAGGCCGTAGATCACGGCGGCCATGGTTAAAAAACCTACCCCGGCCGTGTAGAAAGCGGCCTCTGTGTCGGCAACGGCTATGATGAACCCGGCCACCGCCGGCGCGACGATGCGGTTGCTCTGCCAGATGGCGGCATTCATCGCCACCGCGCTGGTCATTGCTTTTCGGTCGATGAGATGGGGATAGAGTGATTGCCTTGCCGGCTCGTCGAAGGCGTTGACGGCGGCGGCCAAAAAGGCAAGCAAGAGTAGATTCCAGGCCCTTACCAGGTCAAGGAGGGTAAGGGTGGCTAACAGGAATATCAGGCTGGCGGTGAGCAGCTGGGTAGCCATGATAAGGCGGCGCTGGTCCACCTTGTCGGCGAAAACCCCGCCGAACAGGTTGAATAATATGCCGGGTATGGCTTGGGCCAGGCCGACGTACCCCAGATTCAACGTGGACCCAGTCAGTTCGAACATGAGCCAGAACTGGCCGAAGCGAACGATCTGGAATCCACTGACCGAAGCCAGGGTTCCCAGCCAATAGGCGCGGTAAGCGGGATAGTGGAGCGCCGGGGGTAAAGCGGCCTGAATTAGACTCATTTAGCCTTTAATAGTGGACTCCGGTGGCATCCCGCCGAAACTTGCGGCGGGTTCGCTGTATTTCTGTTTCAATGATTGGCTGTTCAGACTACCGGTTCTTTTGATGCATTGTCGGGTTCCAAGGTCTGGAATACAAGTCCCCACCGGACATAGTCGTTTCCCCAGAGAAATTTCAGTCTACAACGCGCTGCCAATTTGGAAATAATGGGGTAATTGGTACAGCTTTTTTGGCGCTACCGGAACTCTAACCAATCCGCTTACCAGTATCGTCGTCAATGGCTATCGTGCACGAATAAAATACAAGCGGCCAGGGAGGTTCGTTCCTCCCCGGCCGCTTTCTGATTAGCAGGTTAGTGGGTTTATGGGCTCAGGGTAATAATTAGAGTGCCAACCCCGGTGAGCGAACCACTATCCAAGGAGAACGCTCTGATGGTGTGGGGTCCTTCCGCAGGAACCGCTGGATCTTTTAAACCGAGTTGGAGGCCCGGTGACAGCAAAGTGGGGCCGATCGTTCCCGCTGGCTCCCCGTCAATGAACCAAACCAAAGCAGACTCCAGGGTGGTGCTGTTGTCATTGTCATCAACAACTGTAGCCGTAAATTCTAGGTTTGGCGTTGGAGCAGACGCGCTTCCGGTCGTTGGCCCCGACACTGTCACCACCGGTGGCGTGTTAGTGGGTGTAGGCGGCGGTGTTGGCGACGGCGATGGGGTAGAGGGTGTGGGCTCGGGGGTACTCGTCGCGGAGGCGGCCGGGTCCTTGATAACGACTGCCAGCCAGCCGGCCACGGCCGAGAATATATCCACGACTTGAATCGTCGTATGCTCTTCCGTAAGCCAGCGGTAGACCTTGCTGACCGATGGATTGGTGACTAGTCTCTCCTCTGGGATTATAACGTCTCCGGCTGAGTCACGGGCTTTGTCGAATATGGTTATGATCCAGGTTTCGGTAGCCTCGTTATGGGCCTTGGTGAGACCGGTGCGGTCCATCTCAATGAAAAGCTTGCCGGGCACCCCAGCGGTGCCGGAGGCGCCGATGGTGAAGCTGTGGGTAAGGGACGTGACGCCCTCTTTTACTCCACTTACGGGACTATTGTCGGCGTCGCTGATGGCTCCGCTATAGATCGGTATCATCTCCCATTCATGGGCTCTGCCAGTCGCGAGGATATCGGCATCCACGCCGATCTCGTGGCCGGACTGCCAAATGTTGTCGGTTCCAAAAGTGATTTGAAGGGTTCCAACTTTGCTTCCGGCCGGTAGTGTCCGGCCACCGAGGGCGAACCCCCCAGGCCCGACGACCCGAAGCTTCTTCAACGCCGCCCTATTTCCCCCATTTTCAAAGTGAAGGTGACGACCGGATTGCCCAAGTGCGTTGTGTCGCTGAATGAGGCGTCAAACCGGCTGTCTGAAGGTGGGGCGAATGCGGCTCCGTCGTCGGCGGTGAAAATCCTCCCGGTCCCGATGTCGATTCGAAAACTCACGAGAGCCGCCGAATCGGGAATTTTCTTAAGGAAGTCGGGAACGAAGGTCTGGCTTGGGCCCTGAGGCAACCTGGCATCGAAGTCGATCGCCCTTACACCCAAATCCTCCTCGCCGCTGGGCAAGGCTGATACCGGAAAAGTTTCAGGAAATGAGGCATTCAAAAAACGGTCGGCGGCGGTCTCCATGGCACTGGCGTCGCTGAGGATCTGGGCGTTTATCCCTTGCCCGCACAGGCCGGTCACAGCGCCGGCGGTGACTCCGGCCAAAATAGCGATAATCGCCATCACGGCCAGGAGTTCGACCAGAGTAAATCCTTCCACGCTTCGCCGAAAGGCCGTGAACCGGGCACAAGCCCGGCCCATCGAGGTTGGTACAACCCTGGCGCCAAACTTCAGGTATTTCTGAGTGCTAACCATAATAAACCCGTCCCAGCGAGTGGCCAGACCCGTCCATTCGAATACATCGGATTGTGGACTTTCGCGATCGCCGCTG
>JYMV01014516.1_pt1 | contig 13207 bp, 11 predicted proteins | sample 338911 | NCBI WGS metagenome assembly JYMV01 (sample SAMN03354496, study PRJNA234377) | hydrothermal vent metagenome | biome: Deep sea; feature: Hydrothermal plumes at the Eastern Lau Spreading Center, Western Pacific Ocean; material: Seawater | place: Tonga | collected 2009 | depth 2000 m m | reverse complement strand
TGGTGCAATCGGGGCAGAAGCGTTCCAATTTGTAGGATGGAACAACGGGGCATGGAATGTCATCGCATCAAATGGATTTAAAACTGACGGCACAAGTGTCTTTACAGCAATGGTGATTCCTGCACCCCCTGCGGCTCTACTGCTTGCAGCATTGAGTTTGAATTGCCGTCGAAGACGCCGGTAATCCCCCCCACCCGTTAGAATCTCTATATGTCAGAAATCAACCCCACTGCTCCCAAGCAGTCTGTATTCATTGGTTGGCTTGGAGCGTTGCTCGTTCGATTGTTCATTCCTGCTTGGATACTCTTCGGTGCATACTCCAAGTTGCAAGGTGCAACTCCAAAATCACTCCCACGTTCGATTCTCGATGCTGGTGGTATTATCGGTTTTCAAGACCACTTTCTACTGCTCTCAATCCTTGTCGCCATCGAATTCGTTTTCATCGGATTTATGTTGTTCTCGCAAAAACTTGCAAGAATTGCAGCGATCAGTATTTTGAGTATTTTCTTGGTTGTTCTTGGCATTGAAATGTTTGTGTACGGCAATTATGAAAGTTGTGGATGTTTTGGCGAAAAATCACTCGCTCCAACAACGATGTTTGCTATTGATTTTGCGTTACTTCTTGGCATCGTTATTTTTAAACCACGAAAATGTACATGTGCACTCAATAAAGGTAAACGTAGTGCAATTCTCATCACGATTTTCGTCATTGCGACATGGACATACACTTTTAGCAGCATCATGTCGAAGAAGCCAACAAACATCGGTAACGGAAACAATGGTCAAACCGCATTGCCGAGTTCCTGGTATCCACAAAACATTGGTAGTTGGATTGGTCAATCGGTTGATGACATCAATCTCTTTTCATGGGTCAAAGAATGGCCTCACAACATTCACGATGGAAAGCAATATGTCATTTTTTATTCGCTAACGTGTGATCATTGCGAAGCATTGTTCTATGCATACTTTGAGTTCCCGACAACACCGACAACACCAACAACACTTGTTGCTATTCCAGAATCAACCGATGGGTTTAATGTCGACGGTGCATTTGACAACCCCTGCCATGATTGTGCTAAAACTGAGTTGGCGATTGGTCCCGATTGGATTATTGGAACGCCGATGGTTGTCGCCATTGAAAATGGTATCGTAAAATGTGTTATAGAAAATGAAGATTATGAGGCACCAACATGTCTGATATGGTAACCCCCGAAACAATTTCCAAGAAATCGGAACTCTTAGAACCAGTTCTACAGCATATAGATGCGGAGTTCGATTCCGCCATCGAACGACTCCGAACTTTTTTACAGATTCCAAGCATTAGTACGAATCCAGAGTACAAGGCAGAAGTGCGAAGGTGCGCAACGCATATCACCGAAGACCTCAAATCAATCGGACTCGATGCAATCTTGCATGACACGATTGGTCACCCCATGGTCGTTGCAACGGATGACAGCGCTGGTCCGGATACCCCACGTGTGTTGTATTACGGGCATTACGATGTGCAACCTGTCGAACCACTCGATGAATGGACAACCCCACCTTTTGATGCAACCATTGTTGATGGGTCAAATGGTAAACGAATTGTTGCTCGCGGTGCCGCGGATGACAAGGGACAACTGATGACGTTCGTCGAAGCGATTCGTGCTTGGAAAGAGGTGCATGGCTCGTTACCAGTTCGTGTTGTCATTTTGCTTGAGGGTGAAGAAGAAAGTGGGAGTGAAAGCCTCGTACCATTTTTAAATGAACACAGGGATGAACTTCTAGCAGACACCTGTATTGTGTGTGACACAAGCATGTGGGATCAAGACACGCCTGCAATTACCAGTCGCTTGCGAGGGATTGTTTACATTGAAGCCACTCTGCATGGACCTTCCTACGACTTACACAGTGGTAGTTACGGTGGTGCTGTTGTAAATCCCGCCAATGCACTCACTGAAATTCTAGGGCAACTTCATGATGCAGATGGCAGAGTTCAAATAGATGGGTTTTACGATGACGTTGAGGTTGTGAGCAAAGAGCAGATTGAACAATGGAACTCACTCGGTGATGCTGACGCATTGGTCCTTGATGGTTCTGGTGCAAAAGCAACGTATGGTGAAAAGGGATACAGCACTCTTGAACGTTTGTGGTCCAGACCAACCTGTGATATCAATGGACTATGTGCTGGCTACATCGGCGAAGGTGCTAAAACCGTCATTGGCGCAAAGGCTATGGCTAAAATGAGTTGTCGACTCGTCGCTCATCAGAAACCAGAAGCCATCAAGGAGTCACTCATTGCCTTTTTGGAAGATCGAACCCCCGAAGGGTGCCATTGGGATATAAAAAGCTTTGGATGTTCACCTGCTATTGCAGTACCTACTGACTCGCCGTGGCTTGCTGCTGCAAGTGAGGCAATGTCACGAATATTTCCGAATCCGACTGTACTCCTTGGTACGGGTGGTTCTATTCCTGTTGTTGGCGAGTTCCAAGATATTCTTGGCGTCGATGCGGTCATGGTTGGCTTCTCTTTAGAAGACGATCTCATCCATGCGCCAAACGAGAAATTCGAACTTTCTTGTTTCCATCGAGGTATCCTCTCTCAAGCTGCAATTCTGGAAGCATACGCCTCAATTCATGTTTAGTATCCTCTCTCTCGTTGTCGCTTCTACACTTGGTGTTGCCGAGGATTACTCAATCACGGTCAACTCGCTGGGTATAGGAAATACGTGGACAAGCGGTGTTGTCACCCCACTTCAAGTCACCATTTCATCCAATGTCAATGAGGCGACCGCTGCATGGGTGCAATGGGAAGTTCCCGACGCTGACGGAGACACTGTGCTTTGGGGAAAACCAATAACACTTTCACCGGGTGGCAAAACTTCAGTGTGGCTCTACGCACCCATACAACCATGGTCAAATCCTTCTATGTCCTGGACAATTCGATTGCGGGAGTGGGTAGAAGACGAGCCAATTGGTGAACTTGCTACTACACGTTTTTCTGCGAATTCTATTGGAGCAGTTCAATACAAGACGACCGAGGGGTTCATCGCTGTATTTGGAACTAGGCGTCTCGGTTTATCCAATTTTCAACCACACCAACCCATTGAAGTCAAACAAGAAGCTTCAATCATCGTCTCCGGTTTGCAAAGCAACGATTTACCCGATGCCTGGCCGTGCCTTGAAACTCTTGACGCCATTGTTTGGGCTGATGTAACACCACAATTTTCGTACCGTCAAGAATCTGCCCTGCTCAGTTGGATTGAGCGTGGCGGACACTTGATTATTTCGTTGCCAACAATTGGTGATCCGTGGAATCTTGGTTCTGAAAACGGTCCACTTTCCGAAATACTCATTGATATCCAGTCCTCGATTGAACAAATTCCGATTGGATACTTTGATCAGGTACTCGGTAGAAATCGGGGATGGCCAACGATGGACGTCACCGTCCGCACTTTTTCTACACAGAACAATCGCGGTAATACCGATGACTTGTACCCCATTCTGCAAACTCAAAACGGAAAAACAATCGGAGTACAACGACCATTTGGTTTTGGAACTGTCACAGTGATTGGAGTTAATCTTGCAAGTGGACAACTTGCGTCTATTGGATTACCCGAAACAGATGTTCTTTGGAATCGAATTCTTGGGAGAAGAGGAGACACGCCATCACAAAATACCGTTTCTAAACTGAAGGATGATGAACAACTTTCGATGTCGATTCCGACGATTACTGTTCTTCAAACAGGCGAATTAGTTGCTCAAGAAATCGCGATGGCTGCAACTGCGAGTGGGCGACTTGGTACTGTATTCCTTTTGATTTTTTTGTATTGGTTATGTAGTGGTCCCATCTGTTATTTCCTCCTTAAGCGAAAGCGAAAACAACGGTGGTCGTGGGTTGTATTTGCTGGAGTTGCGAGCATATTTACTCTGGTGACATGGGGATTAGCATCAACAACATCGAATGTTAAAACACCTTTGAAACATGTCACCATCGTTGACCATATCTATGGTGGGAATTGGCAAAGAGCGATTGGTTGGTGTTCCTTGTATCTTCCAACATTTGGAAATTCCACTGTTGAACTGATAGGAGAAGAGAACAATCTTCTTCTTCCATGGACTTCACCAAATGCAAACTTAACTCCTAAATTTGTTGATCATCGAGAAATTATCGTTAATCTTGAACATGTTCCAAATCAATTTGACAAACCTTCAAGAGCAACAACGGCAAACTTTTCTTATGAATGGCTCGGTGGAATTGACCACTCGTTTTATAACTCGCTTATTCGAGTCGCACTTCATAATGAACCTGCTTGGAATTCAACACCAGATAAGAACTCCATCGGTGAAATTCGGGGAGCCATTGTGAACCATGCAACAGCATCTCTTATAGATGTAACTGTTATTTGGGTCACTGGGGAACAAAATACGCTCCCAACATTGGGGTGGTATCAGGATAATACGATTGCGCCATGGATTCAATTGGATCAAAGCGGGAAGCCACTGAACCGTGCATATTCATGGAGAAAATCAGTATGGAAAACAGGGGAAACGATTGATTTTGCAGACTTAGATGCAACCTCGGTCTCTTCGTTATCAACGGCAATGAAGAATAGATACCAACCCGAAGATTCAGAAAGACGTCTTTTGAGTGCAGGTGTACTTACAAAAAACATGTGGAGAAAAAAGATGGAGATGCTCTCCGTTTACTCTCACCTTGAACCCCCGACGTATCAAAAAAGAGCAAATTCCAAGCAGAGCCCACCCTCACATCAAGCGAGGCGAGAGGGAGGACACGTACTTGATTTTGCTGAGTGGTTCGGTAAACCTTGCATTATTGTCATGGGATTTATTCCAAATGCACCCATTCCAGTCCCTATCTCGGTAAATGGAGAACAAATTACAGAAAGTAGCGGCGAAACATTTGTACGATGGGTTTACCCTTTAGGGGAATTGCAATGATTCAAACAACGAATTTAACACGTAAATACGGAGAGCTCATCGCACTCGATAACCTTAACCTTCAAATTGATGAGGGTGAGTGTTACGGTTTCATTGGTCCCAACGGTGCTGGAAAAACAACCACGATTAAAATCCTCGCCACCTTACTAAAACCATCATGGGGCGAAGCGCGAATTGATGGAAAGGTAATTGGGTATCAAAATTCTGAGATTCGACCAGTTATCGGTTACGTGCCGGATTTTATGGGTTCATATGACGACATGATTGTTCGGGAGTATCTTGATTTTTTCGCAACTTGTTATGGACTCAATGGTGCACAGCGCCTTCGTGCGGTTGGGGATGTGCTTGAATTGACCGAACTTAATTACAAAGCCAACTCCCAAGTTGCTGGATTAAGTAGAGGGATGAGCCAGCGACTCTCCATCGCTCGTGTATTGCTCCATGACCCAAAAGTGCTTTTACTCGACGAACCCGCTTCAGGTCTTGACCCACGAGCGAGAATCGAAATTCGCGAATTACTCAAGGAGTTGCACCGAATGGGGAAGACGATTCTTATTAGTTCACACATCCTGCATGAACTTGCTGAATTATGTACGAGTGTCGGTATCATCGAACAGGGAAAGTTGCTTTTCTCTGGCAAGGTCGATGAGATTCTCGCCAAAGCCAAAGTTGGTCAGATTATCCATATCGAAGTCACGGAGCGAAGTGAAGATGCTGCGACTTTATTGCGAAATGTTGAAGGGATACGAACTGTCGATGTCGTGAGCGATAATGGAAGAAATCGGATTGACATCACACTTGACTCAAACTCCTCGCTCGATCGGTCTGAACTTCCTAACCGTCTCATTGCTCAGGGATTCCGTATTACTTCCATGCGAGGTGAACAAATCAACCTCGAAACTGCTTTCATGCGATTAACCAAGGGACTAGTCGGGTAGCGACGGGTCTGGTCTTCAAGAGCAAAACGAAGTTTTGCGAAAGGACCTGACCCTAGTTATTCTGAAGGACTAGTCGGGTAACAGTTGGTTAGAAACACACAAAAGGGACACCCAAGAAATCGCGATGTAGTCGCGATTTCTTGGGTGTCCCGATTGGTTGTCCATACACTGAAACGTTCCACGAACCACAGTCGCAAATCAACTGGATGTCCCTTTTGTGTGTTCGGTGAGTACAATACGCGTTCATGGCACATTGCCCAGTCATTTTGCTTGCGGATCGAAACCTCCCAAACGTTGAGAAGATAGCTTCTCAATTGCAGGAAGGTCTTTCCGATGTTGCCCTGTTCTTGCCAGAAGAGGATGAGCAACTTTCAAATGCAACACTTGCAATCGCAATTGGCGGTGATGGAACACTGATCAATCATGGAAGAATCCTCTCCGCGTACGACATTCCTCTCATCGGTGTCAATAGTGGAAACCTCGGCTTCCTTGCGAAATTTGACGCGGAATCACTCATTGAACATCGCAAGTCAATTTTTGCTCCTGATACCCCAACAATGAATGTCATGCTTCTTGAAGTAGTGGTTGACGGTAATCCGCCTGCAATTGCAATGAATGAGGCAATGATTGCAGCAGGGAGCCCATTTCGTATTCTTGAACTTGGATTAGCAATTAACGGTATTCCAGCACCCCCATTACGAGGCGATGGCATTATTGTGTCCACCCCCATTGGTTCCACAGCACATAGCGTTTCGGTTGGCGGACCCATTGTCGATCCATCTGCCCAAGTATTTGTTTTAACCCCAGTTGCTGCACATTCACTTGCTGTTCGACCGATTGTTCTAGATGCTCATAATATTGTCACAGTCGAAATGCTCCAAGCAAATGAAGGTACTTCTCTTGTCATCGATGGCAACGTGCACTGCTCACTACAAGAGGGCATGAACATACATGTAAAACGTTCAACCCAATCTCTTTCAATCGTTTTAAACCCCACCTCGACGTATTGGAACGCGCTTGTTGATAAACTTCACTGGGCAGCACCCCCCGGTTAATATAGAAAACGGAATCCATATGATTGACATCAAGTTACTTCGCGAAAATCCACAACGATTTATAGATGGTGCCGTCGCCAAAGATATCGATGTCGATATCAAATTGCTTCTGGAACTTGATGAACAAAAACGATTAATCACTCGGCAACGTGAGGAACTGCGCGCCGAGCAAAAGAAAATCTCAAAGGAAATTGGTCCTCAAATTGGCAAACTAAAGGGAGAACTCAAATCTGCGGACGAAGAGGAAAGAGCAGAAATTGAAACTCAACTTGCTGAACTTGAAGCGAAGCCAACAGCATTAAAATCCGAGATACAAACCCTTGATGATTCCATTGCAGAAATTGAACCCCAATGGAATGATTTGCTTCTCCATGTTCCACAACCCCCAGATGTTGGTGTTCCAAAAGGAACTACAACAAATGATAATATCCAATTGAGTACGTGGTCACCCGATGGATTTGATCTTTCGAAAACGTTTGAAGAGAATCGTGGCTTTGAACCAAAGACACACCTAGAACTCGTCCAAGAACTGGGGCTTGCGGATTTTGAACGCGCGGTCAAGATGGCAGGAACACGGCATTACATGCTCGTTGGACATGGAATGCGACTGCAACAAGCGATGTTGCAATTTGCGTTTGACCTTATCACAAACACATATTCATTTACACCGATGTCTGTCCCAGTAATTTTGCGTGAAGAGTGTATGGTTGGCACTGGTTTTTTCCCATCGGGTCGTGACCAAGCGTATCACATTGAAGAATCAAAACGTGGCTCTGGTCATGATTTGTATCTAGTTGGAACAGGCGAGGTTGGACTGATGGGGATGTACGCGGATGAGATTCTTGACGCAAACCAATTGCCAATCAAATTGGCAACAGTGTCAACCTGTTTTAGACGAGAGGCTGGAGCTGCTGGTCGAGACACTGCTGGCTTGTTTCGAATCCACCAATTTGAGAAGGTGGAGCAAGTTATAATTTGCAAAGCAGACGAAGAAGAGAGTCGCCATCACCACATGGAAATGATAGGAATTGTTGAGAATCTTCTCCAGCAACTGGAACTTCCCTACCGATTATTGCAATGTTGTACGGCAGAACTTGGGGCAAAAAATGCTGACATGATTGACATTGAATGTTGGATGCCAGGTCGCGGGGAACTTGATGGGAGCGGTAAACCAATAGGAGATTGGGGTGAAACGCATTCAGCATCGCGACTTTATGATTACCAATGTCGGCGGTTGAACATGCGATATCGTGATGAAGATGGACAAACCGTCTTTGCTCATTCACTCAACAACACAGTACTCGCTAGCCCTCGAATTCTCATTCCGCTTCTTGAAATGCACCAACAAAAAGATGGTTCTGTTTCAATTCCCTCTTGCTTGCAGCCATACATGAATGGTATCCAAGTCTTAGAGCCAACGCACGTTCCTGCATCATGATGACGCAACAGGTTCCACTTGAAATTCGGAGACATCAACTCGTATCAAGAGTACGCGAGGCCATTCAAGACCAAGACATTGTTGTAGGGGTAAGTGGAGGTGGTGATTCCATCGCCCTGCTCCTGCTATGCGTTGCTGCATCGATGCAACAATCATCTTCCTTTACGGTCATCGTTGGGCATATTCATCACGGGTTACGAGATGAATCTGACGATGAACTCCTACGTGTTGAAGACATTTGCAAACGATTTGGTGTGAAATGCATCACTAAAAAGATTGCAGTGCAATCAAAAAATGGAAGTCTTGCAGCGGGTGCACGCGATGCTCGGTATGAAGCATTATGTTCTATTGCAAACGAGCATCACATTTCAACGATTGCAGTTGCCCACCACGCAGATGACCAACTTGAAACGATGTTGATGGCACTATGTAGAGGTGGCGGTATGCGACAACTTGCAGGTATGGCACATACACGAGCGTTGACGAGCGAAATCAATCTGCTTCGACCTTTGTTGCATGTTGAAAAGAGAACATTGATTGAAATTTGTGCATCTGCTGAAGTAGAGTTTTGTGAAGATCCTACAAACAAAGATTGTTCAACGCCTCGGGGTCGCCTACGCTGTGATGTCATACCTATTCTTCGAGAGTTATGGCCAGCAGCAGATCGTCATGCGGCGAATGCTTCTTCCATTCTCCATCCTGCCATTGATGCTTTCGATGAATCAATCGACGAGGGCACATCTTGGTCTAGAGAATCATTGAGTCAATCACCCGCCGCAGTCATCGCTGCAACAATACATCATGCAGTTGGAAATCATGCGACATACGAAACAATTCAATCAGTTGCTGGTGCCATTGCCGACAACAATACCGAACCGAGAACTTTTGTTTGTAGCGATGGGTGTGTTGTGAATGTCACAGCACATCTTGTTGAAGTGATTTATACGTAACTCGCTGGTCCAGACATCACGACGATTCCATCAGAGTTCAAATGGTAGTTCAACGTTCCACCTTCGCTTGAAACGAAGAATGTTCCGTCTGCTTGAGACGCTACGAAGACGGCTGCACCCCCTGTGCCAGAAGCGTGTGTTGGACCAACCCCACGTTCCCAAGAAGCGCATGTTGCATATTGTTGTGCATCTCTTCTGGCAAAGTGAACATTCATGCCATCTTCAAATAAAGGATGTCGTGAAATAGCTTCTCCAATTTGCTTACGATCTTCAAGTGGTTCATTCTCTGTCCAATAGACAGCATTTGGATTGCCCATATAAACAAATACAAGGTTTGGAAACTCTTTAATTTGAGTAGATTCGATTTTTGGCTTGCATAATGTCACCGCGACCTCATTACAATCTTCGCGAACTTCGCAGTGGCTCACCCCTGAAAGCGTACGTATGGTTACATTTGAGCCTTCCACGAATCTATTTCGCACAAGATGAAGTGCTACACAACGCAGACCATTACCGCACTGTTTCGCTTCACCACCATCAGAATTGAGGATTCGCATAAATACATCGGCTTCCTCATCTTCTTGAACAAGCAAGAGACCATCTGCCCCCTGAAGATTGGCTAAATATTTTTCTGGGCTATCATCACCAAAGTGAATAAGGAATTGATTCGATGCCCCGTGCATAAGCACATTTTGAACATTTCTCATATGACAAATTCCAATAGCAACAAACTCACGAGTGCAATCTTAATCCACTTTACTGATTGATGAATCGGAATTGCATTCAGGGGGCAATGCACCAATGACTCCAGATTGAGTTGCCGTTCACGAATTGAACCATGTAGTACATCTCTTCTATCAGTAGAAATATTACTACAGGATGCAATTACACCTAATGCTGCAGACATGTTATGCGATGCGTCTTGTAAGACAATCTCACTTCCTTGCGATGCTGATTCATCCGCCACTGCATAGGCGTCAGCCTGTTCTTCAAATTTCCTTGATAAATAAATATACACCATGATGACGAGTAGAAGTTGGATGAGTTGGGTTGTGACTGCACCTATATCAATTTGAAAAAGAGTCGCAAGATGATCTGTCCACAGTATGGTGCAAAACATTCCAAGAATAAGAAATGAAAGATGCCAATACCGATGATGTGCAAATTCGTGTCTTGCGACTAACACGAGTTCCTTCTGTGTTAGATTCTGAAGTAACTTGTCTGTTAATACAATTGTTTTTGGTTGAAAGATAATACCGATTGCAAATGCATTCATCAATAGCATGTGTGTATTCCATACGAGCACTTTTGCTTTCTTAACCCCCGCCCGACGAGCGACCTGTAGCAGGAGTTGCGTGAGATTTTTATCCGTCAATTCTCTTGCACAAAGTATGCAACGTATGACAATTGGTGAGAAAATGATGAGTGCAATAAGTGCTATAAACATTGCATCTTGAGACGCATCTGAACCGTAATACCGCCACACTACATCGCGAACCCACCAGAGAATAAAGAGCGGAACGAAAAGCAGTAATACATCACATCGCAATCGATGCGATACCCATGCAATTCTACTTTTTATAGGAGACGTCAACCACCAAAGAAGGGAGAGCGATAACACGACTGGCAACAGAATTCCAAACTTCACGAGTAAAAAATTCTCGCCAAGGATTAATTTCACATGTGCCAACCATCCAAACATCAGTAATGCCATACTCCAAGCGATTAAAATAACGAACGTTTGGATTTCTACACCTGATTTTTGCCTTTGAACTTTCGATGAAACTAAAAGAACGACTACAGGAACGATTACAAGCAAGGTAATAGCCCAAACTCCAGCGTCATTAGTCTTCGTGTCAAAAGTTAAGTTGTCAGCTAACGCAAGGCATACAATCAGAAATAGAGAAATTGGACGAATCATTACCGAAGTGAGATCGTACCTAAATCAACAACAACATCTGTGTGTCGATAGTAGTCCACGTTCATTGTGTTTTCATTGATGAATGTTAAAACGAGGCAATTTGCTCGGGTGTTTGTCGCGTAATTCTTATCACCCATACCCGGTCCTGCGTGGTCGCCATTGCGATACTCTTGTGCATGAAAATGAAAATGAAAGAGTGCGGTATACGCAGCATCAAACATCTCTTGCGAAGCATTAAATTGCCGGTCGTGATGTCGAATCTTCGGTTCGAATTCAAGAATTTCAAAACGTCCCTTTTTATCGAGTGCAATGACGCCTCCGTACTCCGTTGTGCTGTCTTCGTGATCACGCCGAGCATAATCAAACAGGTGTGCTCGTACCTGTGGAACATCAAGAGCCTTCAAGGCAATTTCAATTGCAATAGCATCGCCCCATGTGAGTTTGCTTTTTTGCGTCCGAAGCATCTCTGCACCTATGTAATAATTTCCACCGCCTTTTAGTTCAAAGTAATGTTTTTGCCCAATTGTGTTTTGTTGAATTTTTTGAATAATTTCCTGAGTTGATCTTGAAAGTGAATCCGGCTCGCCATGTCTTCGCAATGAAACTGCAATGGGGATATCTCGCAATTCAATTTCTCCTCGTCGATGCTCGCTCAATTCACTGAGTGTTTCAACTGCTTCATTCCAAAACGATTCGTACTCTGGTTTTGCAAGTTCACGAATCCATAATATTTCTTCTCGTCGAGTTGGAACAACTCCTAACTCATTCATTGCTCTGCGAAGATCGAGAAGAAAGACATCATCCGCTTCAACAGCATCTCCATTGAGCAGTTCAACAAGTCGTTTTCTTTCTGAAAGTCGGTGTAATAATTCCCAGCACCTTGTTCGATACCCTTGCTTCCACGATTTATTTGACTGCACAAGCGACGTAAAAATAACTTCGACAACTTCGTCTGCACCAAACATGGCAACGAGTGCTTTATATTCCGGACGCTCTTCTTCTGTCATCACCAGTATTGAAGGGCTCGCCCAAGAACTAATCAGTGCTTCATCGAGTTCTTCGATTTTTTCATCTGCTATCCATTGACAGAGTGTTGTGAGCCAACTCCAATTATTTAACCGTGGAAGTTGCTGACGTATTATTCTCGTGGTGCTCACTGAATCGTATGCCCACAATCGATTCAACGCTTCCATCCTTGCCTCATTTGTGTATCCCGGAACCCACAACATTCTCTGAAGAATTTCTTGGTAATTCTTGTTCTCAATACCAACCTGTACATCAAGTAAAGTCATCGCTTGTATGTGAACAGAAGATGGGCGACCAAGCTCACGGATTGTGGAACTTGGGTTCGTCATCGTTTGACCACCACAATGAATCAGGGAAAGTATGAGGATTAAAGGAGAGATAAGGCGTTTCATATGCACAGTGTACAGGTGCCTGCAAGGAAATCGACTTCCGCGTATTATTTAGCAAGATGTCTCCGAAAAGCAACCACCCCAATAGTCGCCTGTTCAATGAAGTATCTGACCTCATCGAACAGATTCGACCTTCCATACAAGCAGATGGTGGGGATATCGAACTCGTTGAAGTCGATACAAAAGGTGTCGTTTCAATTCGGTTTCTTGGTGCATGCATTGGTTGCCCATCGCTTCATGTCACATTACAGGGTGGTATTGAAGCGACACTAAAAGAACGTATTAAAGGCATAACCCTCATTCGGGCAGTAGAGTAGAGTTTCAATACAACTCGTTGCCTTTTAAGCGGTTGTGGGGGGTATTCTGATAATGAACTAGTAATTCGACTCCTTCTTTGCTAGGATGCACATTGGTGGTTCGCGCAGGCTGCGCGATATTTCTCAAACGGAAGTGGCGACAGGAGGCTCGCATTATGCTTGTTATTACACGAAGAGAAGGGGAAGAAGTAGTCATTGGAGACCCAAAGAATCCAATTGGTGTTATCCGAAT
>JYMV01000891.1_pt1 | contig 13207 bp, 10 predicted proteins | sample 338911 | NCBI WGS metagenome assembly JYMV01 (sample SAMN03354496, study PRJNA234377) | hydrothermal vent metagenome | biome: Deep sea; feature: Hydrothermal plumes at the Eastern Lau Spreading Center, Western Pacific Ocean; material: Seawater | place: Tonga | collected 2009 | depth 2000 m m | reverse complement strand
TGCTGACTTGAAGACTATTTTTTTTAGTTCATTCCATACCTCTGATTTTTTTATTTTTATTGCTTTTTTGGATTTTATTACAAAAAAAGTAAGAAACAAAAATAAATAAATTTTATAATTATTTTCCCGGAAAACTTTTTTTTCTTTGTAAAAAATTTCACTTGAAGTTTTGTTAGCACTCTAGTATAGTGAGTGCTAAAAGGATTTTATTCGAAAAAATAAAGGTTATAATGGACACCCAAAAATTCACAGAAAAATCGCTGTCAGCCATGGAAAATGCACACAGCGACGCAGTACGTCGCAAAAACTCCGAGTTGTCCACAGTCCATCTTTTGAGTGCCTTAACTTTCCAGGAAAATGGTTTAGTTCCCAGGATATTCGAAAAAATGGAGCTCGATTCTGAAAAATTTACACATGCACTGGAATCATCTTTGAAGTCTTTACCGACTCTTAGCGGGAGTTCAGCAGGAAGAGTGGGCGCTAGCGGTGAAATGAATCAGGCCTTGGTGCGAGCCGAAGATGAAGCAAAAAAACTGCAGGACGAATATGTAAGTGTTGAGCATCTTTTGCTGGCATTGACCGAGGAGGGACGTAAGGGACCTGCAGGAAAAATATTGGCTGAGAATGGAGTTACACGTGAACGTTTAACGGGTACAATTCAGGATGTACGTGGAGGACAGAGAGTGACAAGTCAGAATCCTGAGGAAACATACGAGGCACTTGAAAAATATGGGACAAATCTGAGTCAGCGTGCACGTGATGGAAAGCTGGATCCTGTGATCGGTCGGGACGATGAAATTCGTAGAGTGATACAGGTACTTTCGCGTCGCACAAAAAACAATCCGGTTCTGATTGGAGAGCCGGGTGTAGGCAAAACTGCAATAGCCGAAGGTTTAGCACAGCGTATTGTTCGAAATGATGTGCCGGACAGTCTAAAAAATAAAAAGCTGATTTCGCTTGATATGGGTGCCCTGATTGCCGGAGCGAAATATCGAGGTGAATTTGAAGAGCGTCTTAAAGCAGTCCTCAAGGAAGTTGTAGATTCAGATGGACAAATAATGCTTTTCATTGATGAACTGCATACAGTTGTCGGTGCGGGAAAAACTGAAGGTTCTATGGACGCAGGAAATTTGCTTAAACCAATGCTGGCTCGCGGCGAACTGCATTGTATTGGTGCCACTACTCTGGATGAATACCGAAAACATATCGAAAAAGACCCTGCACTCGAGCGGCGTTTTCAGCAGGTTTTGGTGGATCAGCCCACAGTTGAGGATACGATTTCGATTTTACGGGGCTTAAAGGAACGTTACGAAATACATCATGGTGTTCGTATAAAAGATGCAGCTTTGATTTCCGCCGCAACGCTTTCTCACCGCTATATTTCGGATCGCTTTCTTCCGGATAAAGCCATCGATTTGATGGATGAAGCGGCAGCGCGTTTAAGAGTAGAAATAAATTCCATGCCTGCTGAAATGGATGAAATATCACGGCGAATACTGCAATTGCAAATCGAAAAAGAAGCACTGAAAAAAGAAAATGATACTGCTTCCAAAGAGAGGCTGAAAAAACTGTCTAAAGAGTTGGCAGAGTTGCAGCACAGCTTTGACAATTTGACTCTGCAATGGGAAAAAGAAAAATCTGCTTTACAGGATATGAGTGGATTGAAGCAGGAAATAGAAGAAGTGCGTCTGCAAATTGAACGTGCACGGCAGGACTATAATTTGGAAGAGGCAGCACGTTTGGAATATGGTGAACTTCCGGAACTGGAAAAAAGGCTGAAAACCACACAATCTGAAGAACAAAGCAGCAAGAATCAACTACTCAAGGAAGAAGTAGATGCAGAGGACATTGCCGAAATTGTAGGACACTGGACCGGAATTCCTGTGCAGAAACTGATTGAAGGAGAAGGCGAAAAATTGTTGCGGCTTCCGGAACAGCTGCATCAACGAGTGGTTGGACAGGATGAGGCGATTGATCTTGTTTCGGATGCAGTAATGCGGGCACGCTCCGGAATCAATGATCCAAACAAGCCGCTTGGAAGTTTTATATTTTTGGGTCCAACAGGTGTTGGTAAAACAGAATTGGCAAGGGCTGTTGCAGAAAATTTATTTGATGATGAGCAGAACATGATCCGCATTGACATGAGTGAATACATGGAAAAACATGCGGTTTCCCGTTTGATTGGCGCACCTCCCGGATACGTTGGCTTTGACGATGGTGGACAACTCACTGAAGCAGTACGAAGAAAACCTTACAGCGTTTTGTTGTTCGATGAAATTGAAAAGGCTCACTTTGATGTTTTTAATGTTTTGCTGCAAATTCTTGATGACGGAAGACTTACTGACTCACACGGACGTACCGTTGATTTCAAAAACACACTGGTAATCATGACTTCGAATATTGGCAGTCAAAAATTGATCAACCAAAATGAGGACGGAATTTCCGGATCATCTTTGCTGGCAGAACAAAAAAAATTGGTTCTACAGGAACTGCGGCAGCATTTTCGTCCGGAATTCTTAAACAGGGTTGATGATACAGTCGTCTTTCATCCGCTGCTTCAGGAACACATGAACGGTATAATAAAGATTCAGTTGGAAAGGCTGAAAAAGCGTTTAGAAGAGCGAAACATTTCACTGCAGTTGGAAGATAAAACTATCGATTACCTTGCAGAAGTCGGCTATGACCCGGTCTATGGTGCCAGACCGCTCAAACGTGCAATTCAGAAAGAACTTGAGACTGCCTTGGCAAGAGCAATTTTATCAGGAGAAATCCATGACGGACAGGAAGTCACAGCAAATGTTTCCAAAGCTAAAATATTTTTTGAAAATATTACTTCTGTCTCCAATGAGGAATAAGCCGTTAAATAGATTTTCAATTTCGGTTCTCTAACTTAGTGAAAAGTGAGAGAAGCCGAGTCCGGGGCTGACCATGGTGGTAGCCCCTTCAACCACCTCCAGGTCTAGTGCTATGGATTGGAGGTATTTCTGTTAACACCTTGCTTATATAAGGAGGTATTATGTTACATTTAGCACGTTACTCATCAATAACACCGTCAGATTTTGATAAAGCTCTCGGGATTACCGTTGGGTTTGATTCAATGTTTGACCGTCTTTTCGGAGATGTTGAAAGGTCTGAAAACCAGGGCGGTTTTCCACCATACAATATTCGTAAGGACGAAGAAAATATGTACACCATTGAAATGGCTGTTGCCGGATTTTCCAAAGAGGATCTGGAAGCAGAGCTCAAAGAAGGTGTATTAACTGTGCGTTCAAAAACAGATCAGGAAGAAGGAGAATATTTGCATCGTGGGATTGCCAAGCGGGCATTTACACGGAGTTTTACCATTTCTGATGACGTGATAGTTAAAGGAGCGGATTTGGTTAATGGTATGCTGACCATTAGTCTTGAAAGGATCGTTCCTGAAGAAAAGAAATCTCGCATGATCGAGATTGGTCAGCCAACAGAGTCAGATCTTAAGAAATTAAATTAATCTTAAGCTGATTCTGCTTGCTAAAATTATCCCGCCAGAGTTTGTTTCTACATAACTTTGGCGGGATTTTTTGTTTTTAAGGCTTGAAAGTCTGAATTATCTAGTATTCAAAACCAGCTAAGTATTTTCAATGAATTTGGCTATAAATTTTATAGAATTGACGCAGGCAATGTGGTTATTGACGAGGCTGTTGATATTTGGATCAAAAAATTATATCTAATATTTTCTATCTGATCTTTGGAGTGGGCAAGTAAATTTAAGTTTGGAAACACACTCACATTTCTTTTTGAATTTCTTGGATTACGTTTCGGTATTGTTTTTCAATTATACTGTGCTTAATATGGCGACCATTGACCACCATTTGCCGACCTGCAGACCAGACTTCACGGACAAGGGAATCGTTACCGCAAAAAATCCAACGATCTAAAATTTGATCTTCAGTACATCCACAAAAAGTCAGACTTTCTGCATCAAGTGTCAGCAAATCAGCCCAATTCCCGGATGTTATACTTCCGGAATTACGGCCCAAAGCTTGAGCTCCGCCTACTAGAGAATCATTGTAAAGTGCATGCCCGACAGATCCTGGTACTTGAGACATAACATTGCGTTCTTTTTTTAAGAGTCGTTGACTGTATTCTAATAATCGTAATTCTTCTGTTAGTGAAATTTGTACATTTGAATCAGAACCAATTCCATATTTTCCCCCAGACAAAAGCCAGCCGGAACCATCAAAGATTCCGTCTCCCAGATTGGCTTCAGTGATTGGACACAATCCTGCTACTGCTCCGGATTTAGCCGAATTGTGTATTTCTTTTGAGGTTAAATGAGTTGCATGAATAAAACACCATTTTGAATCAACTGCAGTATTATCCAACAACCATTCCACCGGGCGAGCGTTGAATTTAAGCTGAAAGTCAACAACTTCTTTGAGCTGTTCAGCAATGTGAATATGTACCGGTCCGGAGGTCTTCGCTTCGATTATTTCTACCAAGGCTTCTGGAGAAACTGCTCGCAAAGAATGTGGTGCGATTCCTAGCAAATAATCTTTCGGTGCATTACTGAGTGCAGCTCGCGCTAGTTCAAGAATACGAAAATATTGTACTGAATTATTGCCAAAGCGAAGTTGGTTTTGAGAAAGTTTAGATCCGTCTAAATTACTTTGCATATAAAAAACTGGCAGATGTGTCAATCCTATTCCTGTTTCTTGAGCTGCAGTGATTATCCGACAAGATGTTTCTGCTATATTATCATAGTGCTTTCCGGCTTCCTGATGGTGTACATAATGGAACTCGCCGACTGAAGTATATCCGCATTCCAGCATCTCCATAAATACTTGTGAGGCAATCGCTTCAAGTTGCTCTGGAGAAAGTTGTTCCAAAAAATGATACATTAACACCCTCCAACTCCAAAAACTGTCATTATTCTTCAAACGCTTTTCGGTCAATCCAGCTAGAGCCCTTTGAAAAGAGTGACTATGCAGATTCGATAATGCAGGTAGAAGGATTCGATTTTTTAGATGTATATCTTCATGATTAGGTTCAATCCCTGATTCTACTGATTCAATCTTGCCCGACGAATCAATTGTCACACGTACATTCTTTGACCATCCTTCGGGAATGAGAGCTAATTCAGCAAAATATTTCATTTTGTCATAGTTGTTGAGTTGAGAAAAAAATTATATGTACTTACAAAAAGAAAGCAAGATGTTAATTTAAATTGAAATGCAGATGATGAAGTTAGAGAGATTAAGTTGATTAAAAATTAAATCTGATTCAGAAAATAAACCTTTTTACATTTTGTGTGGGAATACAAATTTCAAAAATTGGAGAGTCATGAATCCAGTTGAAGTATTTGAAGGAGAAAGCCCTGTGATTCTAGGACAACCTCACGGAGGGACATTTATACCTGCAAAAGTTGCTTCTCAATTCAATGCTAACGGTCTTAAGATAGCTGATACAGACTGGCATATTCATAGACTTTACAAGGGTCTGCTTCCACAAGCAACTGTGGTACAGGCCACTTTTAATCGCTATCTAATTGATGTGAATCGTGATCCTTCTGGAAAATCACTTTATCCTGGACTGGTTACAACTGAACTATGTCCGACATTGGATTTTGAGGGGCAGGACATTTATAATAAAGGAGCAGAACCAGATGCTCAGGAAATTGAAAGTCGTCTACAAACTTACCATACCGCGTATCATGCTGCACTGTTGGAACAACTTAATCGTATCAAAAAAAAATACGGCATTGTCTTGCTTTTCGATTGTCATTCAATCCGCTCATACCTGCCAAATTTATTTGAAGGTGCATTACCGGAATTAAATTTAGGTACAAACAATGGTAAGAGTTGTGATTCAAAAATTGAAAAAGTAGCAATCGACATGTGTGAAAAGGATGGCAGATACAATTACGTTTTGAATGGACGTTTCAATGGGGGTTGGACTACCCGGACTTATGCAAATCCAGAATATGGAATTCATTGTATTCAACTGGAAATTGCACAACGGACTTATATGGATGAGTTTGTGCCTTGGAAATTTTGTGAAGATAGGGCAGAAAAACTTCAGTTGTATTTGAAAAATTTATTGAGAGAGCTGGAAATAAAAATAAAAAAGTGTCTTTGACCCTAATGTACCAGATGTCCTATAAGCATAAGCTATTTTACGCCTGTACTAGGAATTATTGAATCCATCTTAAGTGTAAAGAGAAAATATTATTTTAAAAACAGCTAATCTATCTCGAATGCTAACAATACGCACTTACGCATCAAATAGTTTTACGGAACCTCTGAAAACGCAGTCAAAACACAAATCCGGATCACAGTTTCTGTTTATGTGCCTGTGGCTCTTATCAAAAAACGACTGAAAATAGATGCATCACTCTACAATATTCTACGGGTTTTAAGCCGGTCATTATTTGAAAAATATCATTAATTCAGTTACTTGATAAATCTAATAATACTCCAATTGCCATTGAAGATTCTTTCCAATTGAATTTATTCGATAACTTATTGGGACACTAGTGAAGAAATATATGAAAAGTACTTGACAGGTTCAGCTAATAAACTTATAACTTTGCGTGCAAGGATGTTACACAATTTCAATAACGATGTTTTCAGTATTTGAATTTTCGTTCTGTGTAGCATTTTATCTTTGCGCAATGGTGCTGCAAAGATTTTTTAACTCTTATTGGAGAATAAAATGAAAGTACTGAATAAAATGATTTTGGGTACTTTGTCGGCGACTTTGGCTTTAAGCCTAGTTTCCACTGCGGCTAGTGCCGGACAATGCACGAACGAGAGATGGAACAAAGTAATGAAATCGGTGTTAAGGCCGATTACAAACCTTGGGGTTATCGCAATACCGCCGGTGGACTGGTGGGTATGGAAATTGACATGGCCAAGGATGTCGCTGACGCAATGGGCGTGAAACTGGAATTGGTTCCGGTGCAGTCCTCGAACCGGATGCAGTTCTTGGAACAGGGCAAAACCGACATGATGATCGCCACCATGTCGGATCGTGTGGATCGCCGTAAAATTGTCGGCATCACTCAGCCCAACTATTACACTTCCGGAACTAATATTATGTCTCCGAAAGCCTTGGGCCTAACCTCTTGGGAAGATCTGCGCGGCAAGCCGGTTTGCGGCAAACAAGGGGCATTCTATAACAAAATTGTCGCCGAGCGTTATGGAGCGAAAATCACCGCCTTCACCGGAAACGCTGAATCCAAACAAGCTTTGCGCGATAAAAAGTGTATCGCCTGGGTTTATGACGATTCCTCCATTATGTCGGATCTATCTTCCGGAAATTGGGACGATTTTGAAATGCCTTTGGCTTCCGAAGACGATAACCCCTGGGGACTTGCGGTTCCTTTAGAGGAGCTAAGTTGTGTATTTGGCAACTTCATGACCGGTATGACATACAACTGGCATCAGTCCGGACGTTTGATCGAACTGGAGAAAAAACACGGCATTCAGGCTACAAATTATCTCGTCATCCAAAAGTTTCGTAGTAAAGACTGGTTGGAAGGCAAATAAATCAAACACAAACCAGTTGAGCATTGCAGATAAATCTTGACTGGTTTCCATTTTCTTTCCGGCGACCGGACTTGAACTAAAAAAGTTCCGGTCGCTTTCACCCGCACCGGACGTTCCGGCCGCACCGGACGTTCCGGTTCTCCCCGAAAAATATTCATAATGCCCGAAGCCATCAGCCATTTCTTTTTGGAGCTTTACAAAAGCGATCCCAAATGGAACTTCATTTTTTTCTATGATCCGGTTCAGATGGATCGTGTCATCGAAGGTTTTTGGACTACCATTGAACTGGCAGTGGTTTGTGTCCTGATCAGTGTTGTGATTGGGATTGTCGGAGCATGGATGCAAAACCAGCACAACCGATTTTTACGCTTGCTGGTTCAGGGTTATATCCAGTTTTTCCGTAACACTCCGCCATTGATTCAGTTGATGTTTTTCTACTTTGCACTGGGTCAGTTTACACCGACTTATTCTCCGGACGGTTGGCTGGAAATTCCTATTATTTCCAATGTAGGCTGGGCTATTATTTCACTTTCGTTTTTTGCCGGAGCTTTCAATGTGGAAATCTTCCGGGCTGGAATTGAGGCGGTTCCGGAATCTACCAAAGAAGCCTCCGAAGCACTGGGTTTCAGCCATTTACAAACTTACCGTTACATTGTTTTGCCGTTGGCTTTTCGGGTCAGTTTGCCTTCTCTGAACAACAATTTGGTGAACCTTGTCAAAACCACAACGCAAGCTATGGCCATTGCAGTTCCGGAACTTCTTTACCAAATGGTGAGCATTTACAACGACTATTCGACAGCCATGAATGCTTCGATGCTGTTGTTGTTTGTCGTGTATATCGGCCTGGTTGCCATTCTGGTTTTTGGCATGAGCCGATGGGAGGAAAACAGTCGAATTCCGGGTTATGGAGGATGAATGTTTTCAAGATGTGGGTTCCTGAAATCTCAAGTAGAATACACTAATTCAGAAACTCAAGTTTAATGAGTACTAAGTTACCAAAGCAGAGCAAAATCGTAATTATTGGCGGCGGCATCATGGGGTGTAGCACGGCGTACCACCTTTTAAAAAATGGTTGCAGAGATGTAATTTTGCTGGAGCGGACGAAATTAACAAGCGGCACCACTTGGCATTCCGCTGCACAAGTTCGGCAACTTCGATCTACCGAAAGTCTCACACGGCTTGTGCAGAATAGCGTGGCATTGTATTCCTCGCTGGAAGCAGAAACCGGACAGGCCACCGGATGGAAACAAACTGGAAGTTTGAGCATTGCCACCAATCCGGATCGCCTCACACACATTCGCCGACAAGCGTCTCTTTCGCAAGCTTTCGGAATTGGTGCCGAGGAAATTTCAGTGAGCAACGCCGCTGAAAAATGGCCGTTGATGCGTAGCGATGATCTGATCGGTGCAGTTTATTCACCCTCTGATGGACGGGTCAGTCCGAGCGACATTTGCGCCGCACTGATTAAAGGAGCAAAGTCACAGGGGTTGAAGGTTTTCGAGGATACACCAGTTACTGGAATTCGCACTGAAAATGGACGGGTAGCCGCCGTCCAAACCGCACAGGGGGAAATCAGTTGTGAAACAGTCGTCAACTGTGCTGGAATTTGGGGACGTAGCATTGCCACAATGGTTGGAGCCGTCGCACCACTGCACGCATGTGAACATTTTTATTTACTCACCGAACTGATGGATTCGGTCACGGCTCCGCTCCCTACACTCAGCGACCACGACGGACATCTTTATCTGCGGGATGAGGGTGGGGGGTTACTGATAGGTTGCTTTGAGCCGCAAGGAAAAGCCTTAGACATTGAAACACTTCCTGAAGATTTTGCTTTCGATTTACTTCCGGAAGATTGGGATCACATTGAACCGATTCTCGCAAACGCCATGCACCGCATTCCGGAACTGGAGCAAACCGGTGTGAAAATGTTACTCAACGGCCCGGAAAGTTTTACTCCGGATGACCGTTTTTTGTTGGGTGAATCTCCGGAACTGCGTGGGTTCTTTCTTGGTTGCGGAATGTGTTCTGTAGGTATTGCAACGGGCGGCGGGGCCGGACGCGCACTTGCTGAATGGATAATTGACGGCGAGCCGTCGATGGACCTTTGGCCGGTAGATATTCGGCGTTTTGTTCCGGCACAAAATACTTTACGGACACTTCGTGAACGTTCTCCGGAAACGCTCGCTTTGCATTACGCCGTCAGTTTTCCCGGAAGACAGCATCAAACTGCTCGGAATTTGCGACTTAGTCCTTTGCATTCCCGACTCGAAAATGCCGGAGCAGAATTTGCGGAACGAATGGGTTGGGAACGGCCTCGCTGGTTCAATCCGGAAAACAAACCGACTGCACCGGAGTTGAGTTTTGAGAAACCCGGCTGGCATTCACTTCATGCGGAAGAACATCGAGCGGCAAGAGAAGCTGTTGTTTTATTTGACCAATCGACTTTTGGGAAATTGCTGGTGCAGGGACGTGACGCGGAATCAGTTCTACAAAGATTATGTGCCAACGACATTTCCAAAGCAGACCGCCGAGTTGTTTATACAGCCATGCTCAACAAGCATGGCGGTTACGAAAGTGATTTAACTTTGATGCGCTTAGATGCGGATAGTTTTTTGCTCGTCACCGGAACCGGACAACCGGTGCGCGACAAAGACTGGATTCGTAGAAACCTCAATCCGGACGAGTTTGTCACCGTTACCGACGTTACCGGATCTTATGCAGTAATCAGCATTGCGGGGCCAAATTCACGAAAGTTATTGAGTCGTGTCAGTTTAGACGATTTTTCAAACTACGGTTTTCCGTATTACACACACCGCACCATTGAGGTTGGTCCGGCGATGGTTCGTGCGGCTCGTTTATCATACGTTGGAGAGTTGGGCTGGGAATTGTATATTCCGAGCGAATCTGCACTTCCGGTTTTTGACGCACTCAGCACGGTTGGTGATGATTTAGGGTTAAAACTTGCTGGGGTCGAGGCACTCAGTTCCTTACGCATCGAAAAGGGTTATTGTGCGTGGGGGCATGAAATCGGGCCGGACGATACACCATTGCAAGCCGGACTTGAGTTTGCGGTGAAATTCAATAAACCGGAATCATTTATCGGAAAGGAAGCACTGTTAAAGAAGAAAACGGAAGGAGACACCCGCCATTTGGTGATGCTCACCGTCGCCGATTCAGCACGGCGGAGAACCGATTTGGTGGAATAACAAGTTAGTTGGGCGTACCACTTCCGGAACTTTTGGGCATACACTTGGTTGCGCCGTGATGATGGGTTACATCGGCTGGGTGGAAACGAAACTGGACACAATGCTGAACACTGGTAATTTTGAGGTTGAAATTGCTCGCAGGCACTTTCCCGCTCAAGTTTCACTGGATGCGCCTTACGATCCAAAAGGACTCGCATCACGAAAATAATGATTGTTATTTCAATATTTTAATTTAAATTTATTCGAGTTAAAAAACAATGTTCGGTTATTTAAACCACATTCCGGGAATTTCCCCCAACTCACAGCAAAGCGATTTGCCGGTATTATTGCCGTATCAAGGGCACTCTGCCGGAAAACCGGAAGATTTGCGTTTCAGCCGTTGGTTGGCTTCTTCTTCGCCGTGGGTTTTGTTGGTGATATTTTTATTGATTAGCTTCTATCCATTGGCCGTTCTAGCGCAATCAAAATACACGCTCATTCAAGCCTTTGCGACCCTTTGGCGTTGGTTGCCTTTTGTTGTCGGCAGTGGATTTGTGATGAATTTATTGATTAGTTTTTTTACCATGTTGTTTGGAACGGTTGCAGGAGTTTTTCTCGGTTTGGGGCAAATTTCAGTCGTTGCTCCGGTGAGGAAATTCTCATGGTTTTTCACACAACTTTTTCGCAATTCTCCGTGGTTGGTGTTGCTTTTTATCGTGATGCTGACTTTTCCTTTTGAAATTGAAATTGGAGAGCACATCATTTCAATTCCGGATTGGATGAAAGCGGTTTTCGGGCTTTCATTGCCCATTATGGCCAATATTTCTGAAGTGGTTCGGGGCGCGGTGCAGTCCGTTCCTACCGGACAATGGGAGGCTTCGGAGTCTTTGGCTTTCAGTCGTGTGCAAACGATTTGGCAAATTATTCTGCCGCAATGTTTTAAGCGCATGATTCCACCGTGGATGAACTGGTATGCGATTTTGACCATGGCGACTCCATTGGTTTCATTGCTAGGTGTTCAGGAAATAGTCACGCTATCGCGTCAGGCAATGGAAGCCGAAGACAATCATCCTGAATTATTGATTCCATTTTTCGGCTTTGCACTTTTAATTTTCTTTGCTTATTGTTATCCGATTGCACGTTGGACATTAAAACTTGAAGAACGCTATTCTGTTAAATTATGAGAGATTGACATGACCACAAATAACTGGACTCCGGAACAACCGATTGTTTCCCTGAACAATGTATATAAATCTTTTGGAGAACTCGAAGTTCTCAAAGGCATCAGTTTTGATGTGATGAAAGGCGAAGTGATTTGTATTATCGGCCCTTCCGGATCCGGAAAATCCACTTTGATTCGTTGCATCAATGCCCTCAATGACATCAATTCCGGTTCCATCAAAGTTCACGGCTTGGAAGTCAATGACTCCAATTTGAACAAATTGGAATTGCGCAAAAATGTCGGCATGGTTTTCCAACAGTACAACCTTTTTCCCCACAAAACCGCACTGGAAAATATCATGATGGCTCCCGAATTGGTTTTGAAAGAAGCCAAAGAAGATGTGCTGGTCAAAGCCCAGGCCTTAATCCGTAAAGTCCGGCTCGAAGACAAGCAAAACAACTATCCGGCTGAGCTTTCCGGAGGACAACAACAACGAGTCGCCATCGCCCGTTCGCTGGCCATGAATCCGGATGTGATGCTTTTCGATGAAGTCACCGCCGCCCTTGATCCGGAAACGGTCAAAGAGGTTTTGGTTACAATTAAGGAGCTTGCGGCAGAAGGAATGACGTGTATTTTAGTAACGCACGAAATGGGTTTTGCTCGTGAATTGGCAGATCACATTTATTTCACAGATCGGGGAATCATTGTCGAACATGGGCCACCCGTAACTTTTTTCAAAGAAGCCAAAGACCCGCGCACCAAAGAATTTTTGAGTCAGATTTTGTAAATTTTACAAAACCAATAACACATCAAACGAACTATGAAACAAAATAACACAGCAGATATTATCATCATCGGCGGTGGAATCATCGGATGCAGCATTGCCTACAATTTGGCGAATCAAGGGGCAAAAAATGTCGTGGTTTTGGAGAAGGGAGAACTTTGTTCCGGAGGAACGGCGAAATCCTGCGCCATTACACGCAGTCATTATTCAATTGAAGCCAATGTGCATCATGCTGTAGAAAGCGTGAAAATTTTTGAAAACTTTGATGATATGGTAGGTGGTGATCCAAGATTTACTTGTACAGGACAATTGGTTTTGGGACAGGAAAAGCATCGACCAGTGATGGAAAGTGTATTTTGCACTCAGAACAAATATGGTAGTGAAACTCAAACCTTGACTCCAGCGGAAGCTGCTAAACTTCATCCTTTACTTCAATTTGAGGATGTGGATGTAATTGGTTTCGAATCACGATCAGGTTATTGTGATCCTTATTTAACCACAATAGCTTACGCAAAGCGTGCAAAAGATTTGGGGGTGAAATTTT
>JYMV01008015.1_pt1 | contig 13208 bp, 10 predicted proteins | sample 338911 | NCBI WGS metagenome assembly JYMV01 (sample SAMN03354496, study PRJNA234377) | hydrothermal vent metagenome | biome: Deep sea; feature: Hydrothermal plumes at the Eastern Lau Spreading Center, Western Pacific Ocean; material: Seawater | place: Tonga | collected 2009 | depth 2000 m m | reverse complement strand
AATTCATCGAAGAATCGGTAAATGGCGGAATTACAATTATTCTGGCAAGCGCAGATGGGTCGGCCACCATCAACGGCTTAGTGGAAAAAGGAAAAGAAGCCACTTTCAAAGATTTTCAACCAGGAAATGAAATCACATTGCGCGGAAGTGTCTCGGGTTTTGATGATCTGTTTGGGGAAGTTAAACTGGCCAACTGTGTTTTGTTGGGGGAATAGTTCGAATGGAATAAAAGTTGTTGGAACAGGGAAGAAGATGGAAGATGGAAGATGGAAGATGGAAGTCGGATGACGGGTGTCTGAAGTGATATCTGAACTTCGGACACCTGTAATCGGTCTTCCGACCTGTTTACAACAAATTAAGCTGATTATGTATAAAGCGATCACAATTGCCTCAATACTTGTTTTGGCTTTCGGCCATACCTATTCACAGGAAAAATATATTTGCAGAAATGGCCATGCCTGGTTTCATTCGGAAGCGCCCATGGAAACCATTGAAGCGCACAACCACCAAGTGAGCAGCGTCTTTGATCCTGCTGAGGGGAAAATGGTTTTCCAGGTTTTAATGAAATCGTTTCAGTTCGAAAAAGCTTTGATGCAGGAACACTTCAACGAAAATTATGTAGAGTCGGACAAGTATCCCAAAGCCACATTTTCGGGAATAATTGAAAATTTCGGGCAAGTCGATTTGACCAACACCGAAATCCAGGAAATTGCCGTAACGGGAAGTTTAACCATACATGGGGTTACGAATGATGTTTCGGCAACCGGTACGCTGCAAATGCTCGATGGAAAATTGGTCGCCAAATCAGGTTTCAACATTGTTCTGACCAACTACAAAATCAAAATACCAAAAGTGGTAAAGGAAAATATTTCGAAGACGATAGATATTTATATCGATGTGTCTTATGAAATGAAATGAAAAAAACCGCTTTACAGAGATTGCCTCTTTATGAACATCCCATACCTGCTTTTCTTCCTGTTTTTTACCGTTCAATTGTCAATTGGCCACAATTTTCTTATCGGCCAAAACCATCAAATCAAAATTGTGGGTCATCGCGGGGCCAAGAAATTTGCTCCTGAAAACACGCTGGCGTCTTTTCGGAAAGCTATTGAAATGGGTGTTGATTTAATTGAATTCGATGTTCGCCAAATCAAGGATGGCCATTTTGTGGTGATGCACGACCGGTCGGTTTCAAGAACAACCAACGGGACCGGTGTCGTGAAGAAAATGAACCTCTCTGACATTAAACAACTCGATGCAGGTAGTTGGTTTTCCGATGAATTCAAAAACGAACCGGTTCCAACTTTAAAGGAAACCCTTGATTTAATGCGTGGCAAAGTCATCCCCGATATCGATTTCAAGGCCGGTGATCCCCAGGAACTTATACAGTTTCTTGATCAGGAAGGTTGGCTGGACAGCACGAGGATCACCCTTCATCCTACAAGTGAAAACCAGTTACGCGAATTACGAAATCTGACAGACCAAATTCACTTCAGGCCATCTTGCTCAGGTGGTATCAATGCTTTGGGCCAGTTCAAAACCTCCACTGGCGCCCGAATTGTGAATGTCAATTGGATTGCGTTTTCCGGGAGTTATATCCGTGCAATTCACAAGGAAGGATTACAGGCTTTTGTCAATTGTCTTCGAAGGGCTGATAAGAAGCGGAGGATGAAAAAGGCGATTGCTGCCGGGGCTGATTACATTCAGGCTGATAATTTGGATGTTTTGATTCCATTGATAAAGGGATCCGTTGATTAGTCTGAAAGTTAGCACCAAAAAGTGGTCTGGCCACACGGTAAAATTAGCTTCAGCATGTCACCTTCATCAAAAATGCCGTCAATAGCAAAAGTGGCCTGACAACTTTGGCTATATCTTCCTTTTCATTTGCGGACTTTGACCTCTATTGCATCTGTGGCCTCTGTCAGAGAGGTTGGATAAACCGGAAGTTGTTTGTCCGCTTGACCAATTGAAAACATAACCCGGTGTACCACCAAAGGGTGAAACTGTGATTGAGTCATCGGAGTTACATAGGGTTGTTATATGGAATACTGTCGCGCCTAAGGTCATTTCTTGCTGTTTTTTGATTATAGAACTGTCAGAATCCCAACAACCAATGCTATTTGTGATTGTGACAAAATATGAGCTCGCAATTGGACCCGTTAAGTTGTAGAAGGCAGAAGGGAATTCAATGTTGCCATAAACTATTAGTTGAAGGGAAGTAACCTGCACCTTCAAAAACCTCAAGGTTACCCTCATTGCCATAAAACAACCATCATTGCGTTTGAAACAAAGCAATCTCCCGCTGTTTTACTTTGTAGATAAATATTGCTTCGTTTAGCTCACAATTGAAGAACCTTAAATTTGCAACTCTCTTTCAAAGAAAACTTTCGCACCTAACCTTTTCACAATCCACCCTACACTCATTAAACAAATATTTCTTATCTTCGGCAATCCTGCACAGAGGTGAAAAGCCACAGGCAGAAAGCCTTTATTGCCTTCCTACTTAACTATTGAAGGCGTGCCAGAGCACACCCGTATTATTTTTTAACCCAAACCAAGTATCAATGCAAACTTCAAATTCATTATTTGCGATCTTTCTGACCCTACTTCTTATGCCCAACATCGGTTTTGCTGCTGGTGGCGAAGACTGTTTAAGTGCAACGCTCATTTCCCAATTGCCCTATATCGACAGCGGCAGCACGACCGGAGCGATCAACAACTACACCGGCTCTTGCGGAGGCACAGGGGGTGCCCCCGACCATGTTTATTCCTACATTCCTTCCCAAAACGGAACCCTTGATATCACACTTTGTGGTGGATCAACCGATTACGACACCAAGCTGTTCGTGATAAAAGATGACTGCCTGACAGGAACAGAAGTGGCCTGCAGTGATGATGAATGCGCCAATCCGCCTGTTTTTACACAAGCTTGGATTTCGGAACTATCAGCCGTTCCTGTAGTTGCGAACACAACCTATTACATTATCATTGGCGGGTGGAGCACGACCAGCTCAGGTAACTACACAATAAACGTTTCATTTCAAGCCACGGTAGGTTGTACTGCCGATTTTGTCGTGAACGCACCATACAACAGTGGCAATGTTTCGACATTAGGGACAGGTGACGATTGCAACCTGAGAGCTTCCGAAGACCATATTTATGAGGTCAGCATCCCAACAATTGGTAACTGGACTTTCTCTCTATGCGGTTCGTCTTATGATACATGGTTAACGGTTGGAACCACATGCTGTTCAGATGACCTCGGGTCAAACGATGACCTGTGCGGTTTACAATCTGAAATTGAATTAACCGGGCTTCAGGTAGGAAACTACTTTGTTCAGGTTGAAGGATATTTAGATGCTGGGGACTACGTTCTTGATATTTCGCTGTCAACAGGCCCAGCCAATGACGAATGTGCCAATGCAGAGCCAATTGCATGTGGTGGTTCCTCAACAGGAAATACTTCTACTGCTACTATTGATGGTCCATCAAGTTCATCTCCTGATGTATGGTATTCTATAACTGGAAATAATGATTTTATGACGGCATCATTATGTGGTACAGCATTTGACACTAAAATATGGGTATATGATGCTTGTGCTGGAACACAAATAGCGTATAATGATGATGGCTGCTCTGGATCTGGTATGGGAGGAAGTAGTTACGCTTCAGAAATTACTTGGACTTCAGTATTGGGAACGGACTACAAGATATGTGTAGGAGGATATGGTTCAAATACTGGCCCTTTTCAAATAGCTGTTACCTGTACAACACCAGCAACACCTCCTGCCAATGATGATTGTGCCAATGCAGAGGCAATTGCATGTGGTGACTCGTCAACAGGAAATACTTCTACAGCTACAATTGATGGCCCATCAAGTTCATCTCCTGATGTATGGTATTCTATAACTGGAAATGGCCAGGATATGACGGCATCATTATGTAGTTCAGGATTTGACACTAAAATATGGGTATATGATGCTTGTGCTGGAATACAAGTAGCATATAATGATGATGATTGCGGTATCCGATCTGAAGTTACATGGACTTCAGTAATGTCAACGGACTACAAGATATGTGTAGGAGGTTATGGTTCGAATACTGGTGCTTATCAGTTAGATGTTACTTGTGTAACACCAATAACACCTCCTGCTAATGATGAATGTACTAATGCTATTGCCGTTACTTGTGGAAGTTCCACTGCCGGCACTACTATTGATGCAACAGTCGGTACCGACCCAATTGCATTATGTGGTACTGCACCTTCTGCTCCTGGTGTATGGTATTCTATTACAGGGACTGGTGCGGATTTAACAGTTTCAACCTGTGGCTCTTCAACACCTTATGACACAAAACTCAATGTCTATAGTGGTTCATGTGGATCCTTGACATGTATAGGAGGAAACGATGATGATAGTGGTTGTCCTAGCTACACTTCCAGTTTTACTTTTACTTCCACAAATGGAACGGATTATTTAATTATGGTGAATGGATATGGTGGTGTTACCGGTGATTTTGATCTTCAAGTCACATGTGTGTCTGCCCCTGTTAACGATCTATGTGCTAATGCGTGGCCTCTGACTGTTAAAACATTTTGCGATCCGATCACAGCTTCTACTGAATTCGCGACAGGAGTACAACCAGCGTGTGCGGGCACGGCCGATGATGATGTTTGGTTTAAATTCACGGCAGTTACTTCTCAAAGTTTAATTGAAGTAACAGGAAGCAGCGGTTTCGATGCGGTGATTGAGTTGTTTGATGCTTGTGGAGGCAATTTGCTTGCATGTGTGGATGATGACTTCAGCCTTGGTGGAACAGAGATCATGATCGCTAACGGTTTAAGCTCAGGCAATGAATATTATGTGCGGGTTTATCATTGGTTTGGAACACCACCTTCCACTTTCGAATTTGACATTTGCGTGTATGACAATGCTGCATGCCCCGTACCAGGGAGCAACTGGACAACGAAAATCGGTGCTGACCGTGCGCGATTGAACTGGATGCCTGTAACTAGTGCGCTTCGTTACCAAATTCGAGGTAAAAAACTGACCAATGCCAGCTGGGTAATCGTTAATGTGGATTACACAACTCCTACTTTGAAAGATGCTTGGGGTCTTGATACCAATGAAACTTACATTTGGCAAGTAAGGGCTATCTGCGACAATGCTTCGAACTTGTATTCCGCGTTCACGGAATTCGACACGTTTATGACAGCCTGTAACATGCCCGATTCCAACTGGATTGATCCGGTCATAACCTCAGCCATGCAGTTGAACTGGACCCCTGTAACCGATGCTTATGGTTATGGAATGAGGGTGAGGCTGGTTGGCGGGGCTAACCAGACCTTCACATTCGGGCCGGGTACGACTTCCAAAGTATTATGGGGACTTTCGCCAGGTGCCACCTACCGTTGGAGAATGTGGGCTATTTGTGATAGTCTTGGAACTTACGAATCAGATAAAACCCCGGTTATTGAAGTCACTTTACCTACCTTCAACAAATTGGGTGAAGAAGAAATTTTCGGGGAACCAGAAGTGCACTACATCGACTTCTTGCTTTCTCCCAACCCGGCCCGAGATGTTGTTACCATTCATTTCAATGGAGAAATAAATGGTAAGATTGAACTGATTGATTTGGCAGGCCGGATACTAATAAATAAAGAAATTAAAAAATCTGATGGCTTTGCAATTACTGTGAATACTTCTGAATTAGCCAGTGGTGTTTACCAAGTAGTAGCCACAGGACTTACAGGAAAAACAAAAGTGAAGAAATTGATGTTAGCGAAGTAGGAATTTCTATTGCTACGAATACACGAATTTTTCACTAATTAAAAAACAGTATTGTCCGGTTAAAAGTGTAAGTTTTGGTTCTGCAATGCTTGCCAGATGCGCATGGATTGATAAAATGAAGACAGAACCAGGTGTCAAATTCAAAACAAGTTTGCCTGTGATGGCGGTCTGGTTGTCACCCAGAAAGTACTTCAAGGAGAAATTCTGTTTCAGGCGTTGGAACATGGTCTCTGTCAACCACTGTCTTTTGTAATTCTCAGCGACCATATCGGTCTTCAGTTCAAAGTTGCTGGTGATGAACTTGGGGATCTGTTTTAAAATTGGTTGTCCGCTAAAATTTGCACGTTTACTCATGGTCATTTTTGTCTTGCAAAAACAAAATAACCAATGAAGTTGCAAACCTTGGTGGAATGCTCCTTCTTCAATGTTTATCCGGACACTATTGGTAAACTAATATAAAAAGCCAATTACCCTTCCTTCCAAATCTCTTTAGAAGCCAAAATTTCGGCCAGAATGTTCTGCAAAACTTCCACATCATAGACCCTCAATGCTTGTATAAGATCCTTGGGATCAGCATTTTTCAATGAAGAAGCAATCTGTTGCAATTCCTTCATTTGTTTTCCGGTCAGGTGATTACTCAATGCATCTTTGACAGCTTTCAGTGTTTCAACCCCGGTTTGATTTGCGTTTTGTTGCAAGCTTTCCAAAGAGTCTCCTGCCAGCAAATTTATCTGATCGCTGGTTTCCTTTACTACTTGCTTGAACCGGTTTTTCGATGCCCAAATGTCAGGTACCTTTTTCGGATAAAGGTCTTCTATGTCAACCTTGGTGAGGTAATCAAGTTGAAGTATCTGTTTTGAAAACAGGTTGCCTTTGCCGAAAGAAACATCCAAAGCATTAGCAACTGATTCTTTCCAAGCCTCCAAGTCGAAAGTCTTTGCCTCTATTTTAGCAGGTTGGCTTTCGAGATATTTTAAAAGATCAGCTTTGTTCATATTAAATTAGTGTTTTTCGAATATCGGCTTCGTGAAAATGTTTTTCGTCTAATGGGCAATAAACAATCTTCCTTACGGGATTTGGCCAACTACCGGTAAGAACAGAAATAAAGGAACAACACCTTTCAACAAAACCAAAAAAAATATTTCCCTAACGAACATATTGAGTATTTCGAAGGATGCCGCCAAACCCAAATTTAATACTTCTATTGAGTGAGCCGTCTTTTTCTTACGGTTGCAATGAAAGTGTGGGCAGCACTCATCAAATTAAAAACGAATTACCCAGCATTCAGAACCGCCAATTACACTATCGATGCAAGCGGATATGGTAAACGCATCAACCTTTGAGATCCTAGTATGGATGTAGTGTTAGTTGGCAATTGTGATGTGGAGCCATTAGATATACACTCCAATTTTCCATACACCAGAACTTGGTACGACTACTTCACGGCCAACTCCTTTCAAGTCAACAACACTGGAAATTAAGTGAATTTACAGGCCGGGGAATAGCATGTTTACACCAGTCAACAATTACCCGTGCCCGATTTGGATACCACTAAAGCAGTTGCCGTTCCGAATTATATCCCGCCATTTGTAGAAGCACCCGGGGGAAAAGTCTATGTCCTTCCCAGTCCGTTTATGTATAAAACCAATATTCATTTTGAAACGAAAAAACCGGAAAAGGTGAAAGGGGAGGTTATGGATTTGTTGGGTAGAAAAGTGGCTGTACTTTCAAACAAACACTTTGAGCCAGGAAATCATGTAATTCAGTGGAATGGAAAAACCCAGAATGTCACCAACCGGCTGAATGAAATTCATCGGGATTATGAAGTGGAAACCAACACTTATGATATTCACACACATGTGGGTATTATCCCGATTTTTAAATTTCGGATAGAGAGGTAAAGAACTGCATGATGAGTTTCACCAACTGCTACTAACCGGAATTGCACGAATTATCACGAATTGTTTTTTGACAAGCAGTAAACTTTTTCGTGTTAACCGAATCAATTTCCCGACTTTTTTGGAATTTTGGCTCATAAATTGCATGAAACTTAAAAACAACAAAACATGAAATTCTTTTTGACAATCCTTTTTATTTCAACCATTTCCTACACATCAATTCAAGCAAATGTTGTAAGCATTGACGCTTTTTTCCAGAAAGCTGATGCCTTTTTCATGAAGTACGTAAAAGGTGGTCTGGTCGACTATAAAACCTTAAAATCAAAACCTTCCGATTTTGAAGAATTACTGCGCCTTACCTGGAATGCTAACCTAACTGAACTTCCACCCGAATCGCGCAAAGCCTTCTGGATCAACGCGTACAATATCACCTGTATACACGCTGTGGTTAAACAACCCAATATGACTTCTCCGCTCGATGTTGATGGTTTCTTCACCATTGAGCGACATAAAGTAGCCGGTGAATACCTTACCCTTTCAGACATTGAAAACAAAAAGATGATGGACGAATTCAAAGATGCCAGACTGCATTTCGTGTTAGTCTGTGCTGCGAAAGGATGCCCGAAATTGGCGAATAAAGCCTACTTAACTGAAAACCTAGATGCTCAAATTGAAACGCGAACAATCGAAATTCTGGATTCCCCAGAATTCATTAGATATAATCTAAAAACAGATTTATTAGAAGTTTCAGAAATATTTAACTGGTATACAAGAGACTTCGCACCTATGGGTGGTACGCTGAAATATTTGAATAAATTCAGAACACAAAAAATCCCGGATTCAACCAAAGTGGGTTATTATACTTATGACTGGAAGTTGAATGGGCAGTGATTTCTGGTCAGTATATTTCGCCCTGTGATTACGCAAGCAGCCGTCTCGAATACATCATTATAGGGAGAGGATCAAACTCCGTAAACTATAAAACCTCTTAGAATATAAAACTTCTCAAAATATCTACCTTTGCCAGCCGTCAAAGATACCCGTGCAAACAGTCCTGAAAATCACAAACCTCTCGAAGCATTACGGCAGGATTATAGCTGTTGATAAACTTTCATTTGAGGTAGAAAAAGGATCGGTATTTGGAATCCTCGGGCCTAATGGCTCTGGGAAAACGACCACGCTAGGCATCCTACTCGATGTTGTTCAACCTAAAGAAGGCACCTACAAATGGTTCGGACAGCCATCTTCGTCCGAAACCCGCAAGCGGTTGGGGGCCATTCTTGAAACTCCAAATTTTTACCCTTATCTGAGTGCTGAACGAAACCTGAAATTGGTGGCAAACATCAAGGAAAAAGGCCACGGTCAAATTGATGATGTTTTGAAACAAGTGAGGCTGCACAGCCGGAGGAAATCTCCATTCAAAACCTTTTCTCTGGGTATGAAACAGCGCCTTGCCTTAGCAGCAGCCATGCTTGGCGAACCAGAGGTACTCATCCTTGATGAACCCACCAATGGATTAGACCCGCAAGGAATCGCAGACGTACGTGAACTCATCCTCAAAATTTCTAAACAAGGCGTCACCATCATTTTGGCAAGTCACCTGCTTGATGAAGTCGAAAAAGTCTGCACACATGTTTGTGTACTGAAACAGGGAAGTAGTGTTTACAATGGTAAAGTTGCAGATATGGTTGGCGGTTCAAACATTGCAGAACTCAAAACCACCGACCTGAACCGATTGTCTGAAGTCCTGAGAACATGGCCAACTTTCGAAAGTGCAAAACAGGAAGGCGATAAAATCATTGCAACTTTTACCGAGGAAGTAGATGGGGCCAGATTAAGCGAATTCCTAATGCAAAACGAAATCGCCTTATCACATTTGGCCATCCGAAAAACAAGTCTTGAACAACAGTTTCTTGAATTATTAAAATCATGATCAGACTGTTGAAAATAGAATTGGGGAAGATTTTCCCATACAAACCGTTTTGGGTATTGATGGGACTTTATACCTTCTTGCTAGGTTTGGTGATTAGCATCCTCGAAAATTTTGCTAAAGCCAATACAACCGTAAATGGACAACAAGTTGACCTTTCCGAGTTCAATATTTACGAATTTCCTTTTATATGGAGAATGGTTGCTTACACAGGCAGCTGGTGGTTGGTGATTCCAGGGATCGTAATAATTATGCTCGTTACAAACGAAATTAGTTTTCGTACACTTCGCCAAAACATCATCAACGGCCTGTCGCGGGCGGAAGTGCTGACCGGACATTTATTGTTGATTTTACTGATCAGCTTATATTGTCTGTTTTTGTTGTTTGCCGTTGGTTTCGCGATGGGTTTCACGCATTCCACCGCCCAGGGTGCCGATGCCATTTTCGGAAACATGGCCTACATGGGTGCTTCTTTTCTACAAACTTTCAGCTACCTGCTGGCGGCATTGCTGGTGGGGTTGTTCTTCCAAAGAGCCGGCATTTCGATCGGATTGTTGATTTTATACACTTTTATTGTTGGGCCTATCATTGCCTATTTAACCGGTGACTTGCTTGATCTCTTCGTCCCGATGCGGCCCAACTTCGACATGATTCAATTCCCGTTATGGGATTTCGTGGAAATGTTTGGAATGGGTGAAGGGCAAAAGGCCGTTGAATTGAAGCATGTCGTTGCCACAATTGTCCATTCGGCTGTTGATGTTGGCTTGATTTACCTTATTTTGAAGAAACGCGATTTGTGAAGGTTATCAGTTGTTGGTTAATTGGTTATTAGACGCGAATAACAAACAACTAATAACAAATAACCACATTACTTCAAATCCAATTTCCGCATAAAACGAAAGGTCAGGAAAAACCCAAAAATCGACATAATCGTCAGCATGACCGCCTGATTAGTGTCTCCATAAATCCACGAACCGGTAGCGAAGAGCGCTGAATAAACTCCCAAACATCCGAAAACCATACAGAGAATTCCGGTGGGCAAGTCCCAGCCTTTTTCATGAGATTGAATTTCTTCATCCTCTGAAATGACCGCCTTCCATCCCGGTCCGCCCGGTTTTACCAGCTTGTAGAAATTCTTTAACGTTTCAGGATTTTCCGGTGGAGTTAAAAATGTAACCAACATCCAAGCTGCAGTGGTGACTCCCACCCCGATTACCAATTGCATGGCACCACTGATTTCGGGCAGGCCCAAAGCCGGATGAACCAGCTTCAACCAAATAGCCACTACAAACGAAACAACCATGGCAGTGATTTCACTCCAGGCATTGATGCGCCACCAAAACCAGCGCAAGATAAACAGCAGTCCTGTGCCTGCCCCTATCTGCAATAAAATGCCAAACGCTTCCAACGCATTTCTTAGAAAAAGGGCAAATATCCCGGCAACGATCATTAGCCCAACGGTTGCCAATCGCCCAACAATCACTTGTTGCCGGTCGGTGGCTTTGGGGTTGATGAATCGCGTATAAAAATCGTGCACTACATATGAGGAACCCCAATTCAAATGAGTGGAAATAGTGGACATAAATGCTGCAGCCAGCGAGGCTATCACCAAACCCAAAAGACCGTGAGGCAGATAAGTGAGCATGGCAGGATATGCCAAATCGTGGCCAACTATACCGGCTTCAATATCCGGAAACGCTGCTTCCAAAGACTTCAAATCGGGAAACACCACCAACGAGCACAACGCTACAATGATCCACGGCCACGGACGAAGCGCATAGTGGGCAACATTGAACAACAAAGTTCCTCTCATCGCATTCTTCTCATCTTTTGCCGACAGCATTCGTTGGGCTATATATCCGCCACCGCCCGGTTCGGCACCAGGATACCAGACACTCCACCATTGAACAGCCAAGGGTAAAATCAACAATGTGATTACCGCTTCCGAATCATTGAAATCGGGAAGCAAGTTTAACTTTCCCGACACATTGCTGTGTTCCAACAAAGCAGACACGCCACCGACTTCGGGCAGATTCACCACTACATAAGCCGCACCGACAGCACCGATCATCGCCAGACCAAATTGAACGAAATCTGTATAAATGACACCACGCAAACCACCCAAAACGCTGTATAGTACCGTAACCACGGAAGCCAGCACCAAGGTTTCAATAGGAGTAAGTCCCAACATAACACCCCCTATTTTAATGGCGGCCAGACAAACCGAAGCCATCACCAGAACGTTGAACATAACCCCGAGGTAAAGCGCCCTGAACCCTCTTAAAAAAGCAGCCATCTTCCCGGAATATCTCAACTCATAAAACTCAAGATCAGTATTAACTGCTGAACGTCTCCATAGTTTCGCATAAACAAAAACCGTTAACATGCCGGTCAACAAGAACGCCCACCATACCCAATTGCCTGAAATTCCATTTTGACGGACAATGTCAGTTACCAGGTTGGGTGTATCGGCAGAAAAAGTGGTGGCTACCATAGAAATACCCAGCAACCACCAGGGCATGTTCCTTCCTGAAAGGAAATATTCAGTTGGGCTGCTACCCGCCCTACGTGTTACGACTATTCCTATGATGAAGGAAACGAGGAAAAAGGCGGCAATGATGGCCCAATCGAGGGGGGTGAGGTGCATATTCTGGTTGTTGGTTATTCGTTGTTGATTAGGTTATTCGTTTGGTTTACAGAATGCTTCTCACTCATAACCAACAACAAACAAGCCAGCCCAAATAAGGACTGGCTTGTAATTTTTTAAAAGAGCAATTTTTAATCGCTTACCCTTTATTTCATCAAACTCAATTTCTGTGTGGTTATACCTTCACCGTCATCTACTTTGATGAGGTAGTTGCCATTGGCCAGTTTTTTCATGTCAAGATCCAGTGTTTCTGAACCGTTTACGGTCAATTGGTTTTTATAGACTTGTTGTCCGTTCATACCGTAAATCGTAACTGTTAAATCAGCATTTTGGAAATCTGAAAACAGGATGTCAAATTCACCGGCTGAAGGATTCGGGAAGATTTCAACCGTTCCGGAAAAATTGTCGAAAATGTTGAGAATACCGGTGCCGCCAGTATCACATACAGATTCCAAAACCACAGGAACCGTCTCTGTATGTTCGAGGTGGCAAACACCACTGTCGGCATTCAGTTTAACCACTTTATTACCGATGGTTGTAAATGTGTATTGGGCTGTAGCTCCAATCACAGAGTTAGTTCCCTCAAAATCCCATTTCTGCACCCAACCGGAACCGAGCCCTACTGCACCGCTTACAAAAGTAGCTACAACATTGGCACACACCGGTGAAGGAGGGGTGAAACCAACTGTTCCATTCACCCCAGCAAAAGAAATAACAGCCACATCAGTAGCCGTACAACCAAATGAGTTGGTAACCGTAACTGTATACGTTCCAGGATCAAGGTTTGGATTGTTAAAACTACTTACATTATTGCTCCAGCTATAAGTAGCACCACTGAGCACTCCGCTGGCACTAGCTATTAAGGTAGCCTGGGTGCCACATGGGATTAATTGGTCCGGGCCAATGTCAACTCCGATGGCTGCTACGATGATAGTAACGGAAGT
>JYMV01006938.1_pt1 | contig 13209 bp, 12 predicted proteins | sample 338911 | NCBI WGS metagenome assembly JYMV01 (sample SAMN03354496, study PRJNA234377) | hydrothermal vent metagenome | biome: Deep sea; feature: Hydrothermal plumes at the Eastern Lau Spreading Center, Western Pacific Ocean; material: Seawater | place: Tonga | collected 2009 | depth 2000 m m | reverse complement strand
GCGAAAACCGGGTCAAAGAGTTTAAAAACATGATCAACGAATTTCACAAAGCCGGTATCCGGGTCATTATGGACGTGGTGTACAACCACACCTACGGCAATGAAATGTTTGAAAACATCAGCAACCAGTACTTCTATCATCAGAATCTGGTGGTGGGCAATACTATTGATGACGGTGTGCCTATGGTAAACCGCATGATTCGAGACTCGTTGGAATACTGGGCCACTGAATACAAAATTGATGGTTTTCGCTTTGATTTAGTGGGCGTGTTTAGCTATCAGAACTTTGGCGATTGGGGCGCACATCTGGAATCCGTTCTGCCCGGTCGAAAAATCCTGATGTATGGCGAACCCTGGCCCGGCTGTTTTGGTTGTGTTGATGAACGGGAAGACTCCAGAGTCAGATTGGGCACCATAGGCCGGGTACACGATTCTCATGTGGGCGTGTTTAATCCCAAGTTTCGGGAAGCCATAAAAGGACAGAATGATAACGGTGATTGTAATTCCGGGGATTGTTACGCCTTCAATGCCAATCCCGACACCTGGCGTATCGAAGTGGGCAGTCGCGGTGCGATTCGCTTCAATCAGGATGCCAATGCAGTAATTGACACCTGGGATGCCATGTTTGCCATGGATCCGGAACAAAGCATCAACTATGTGTCAGCCCACGACAACCTCACCTTGCGGGACAAAATTCTGGAATGGGCGACACTCAATGGCGTTTCCCATAGCTCAGCCTATTTAAAACGCATTCAGAATTTTGCTAACGGCATTGTGCTTACCAGTCAGGGGATCCCGTTTTTGCACGGCGGCGTGGAAATGCTGCGAGACAAACAGGGAGTTCACAACAGCTACAATGCCGGAGATGCCATCAACAAATATCAATGGCAATGGAAACAGGACCATCAGGATATCGTAGATTATTACGCCAGTGTGATCAGTATGCGCAATGCCCATCCGGGTTTCAGAATGAACACCTGGGATGAAGTGAACAATCACATCACGACAACCCTGCCCCGCTACGGCGTTGTCGTGAATCATATTGATGCTCAGGCCAATGGCGATAGCTGGTCTGAAATACTGGTGATTTACAACAGTGCTGATAATTACAGCTACAGTTTACCGGCTGGCAATTGGCAAATTGCGATGCAAAATGGTGAAGGCTATCAGGCCAATGGTCCGGTGGTTTCAGGAAGTATTGTGGCCCAGGGAACAGCCGTCACGGTATTGTTTAAGCAATAAAGCGTTATCTTTATAGCATCAGGCCTGTTACCACAAACAGGCCTCTTTTGTTCGCCTTCAAACCTCATCCACAGCTATAAAAAAACCGTCATCTCCCTGCTTTTGATAGCTGGGCAATACCATGCGCCCGGCAAACGGGGCTCGTACTTCAACGCCTTTATCTTTGGCCAACAATTGCTGTTGTTCTATGACTTGTAAGTTCGTAAAGCCAGGCAACATCTCAAAAAAGCCCTGATGCGCAATGTGATATCGGTATTTGACCCTCGTGAAGATTTCAGCTGCGCCTTCAGTGTGAGCTCGTAAAAAAGCTTCGGCCTGCTGGTAACGTTCGGGGTTGATCAAACAGCCTGTGATACGTAAAAAACAGGCTAATGCGTTTTCTCCCACCACCTGAGTAATCTCGGCATCATGCTGACCACATTCCACCACCATGGTGCTGGTTACTTTATCAGCGTAGTATGCAGTTAAAGTGCCGGGCAGTATTTCCACCAGGTCGGCGATTGCAGGCAAGGGTAATTGGTGAGCAATACTTTCATTGACCGGAGTATGTGGAAAACAGGTAAAAGGCGTGCCGTGCCCCGACATTGAGTGCATGTCTAGCAAATACACTTTTTGATCTTTGGGATGAGTTTCGATAAAGCCATTAATATGATCGATCAGATGCCGCGCTTCATGCCATTCCGGCACATCTGAATGACTCTCGTTGAGGTAGTCTGATACAAAAAAGCGGTTAAGATCCCGTTCGATATAGCGCTCATTGCGATTAGCGGCGATCAAATTACCGGTGATACCGACAATTTTCCCCACAAAGTCTTCATGTTTGAGAGTAACTGCCAATCTATCCATGGCCCGAAAGCCAACGTGCTCATTACCATGTAATGCGGCAACCACTATTATCAAAGGGCCTGGTTGGCCGCTATCTAACTCCGCGAAAACCCGTTCCAAAAAATCTCCCACTCATACATCAACATCCACTCTGAAGATGGGAGTTTATCAGTAAACTTCAAGCGATAGCTGAAAAAATGGTTTATTCATTTTTAATCTGTGCCGACTCAGGCGGTGCAATGAACTGGCTGACTATCAGCAACAGCAGACCGGACAAATATTCCGGGTGAACTATCAAGCTAATACCTTGCCCGAAGGCGGCCCAACTGGCTCTGGCGATCAGTAAAATAGCCAGTGCAATGCAAGTGACAAAAATCCCTTTGCGGACAATCAATTTCCTGTTTTTCATATCTATCCCTGATTTAAATTGCTGATTTATGATACAAGAATTGCACAAAATGTGAACCCGCTAAAAAGTCCAGTTTTTGCCTCTGGGGGCTCCCCGGTTTACATCTGAAGTTCACAAGGCATAATCCCCTGTCGCAGAAACGGAAGACAATAAATTGGAAATAAGAAAACTCAATACCCTCAGAGGTCTGGCAGCCATCATCGTTTTTTTCACACATTTTAGTGATGAAACACAATGGCTGGATGGCGTATTGGGTGGTGCAGCAGGACAATACGGTGTGATGCTGTTTTTCCTGTTAAGCGGTTTTTTAATGTCCCATTTGTATTTACACCGGGATTACAGTCAAGCCAATGTAAGAGATTATCTGCTGGCCCGAGCCGGGCGTATATTGCCACTGTACCTGTTGGTGGTTCTGGCCTCCTGGTGGATGACAAAATCCGGTTCGGATGCTCTTTACAACATTCCGGATACAGGCTCCCTTGCCGCACATTTGCTGTTCATTTATGGCGAAAGTGTATTGTGGAGCATTTCTCCAGAAGTCATCTTTTACCTGTTGTTCATCCTTATCTGGCCTCTGGCAAGGCATCGTGCCGGATATATCTATGTCATTGTATTTACAGTTCTTGTTGCGTTGTTTTTCAGTAACTTTCCTCGTTGGGTGGGCGAATTCCACGGTATGCCCTACAACCTGTTCAGGGTTTTGAGAAGCTTACCTTATTTCTTTGTGGGCATGCTCTTGGGAATGCACTATCGCACCCTGACGGTACCTGCTTACATGCGCAAAAACCGTTTTTTGCTGGCTTTGCTGTTAATTCCTTTGCTGTATCCGTCATTTTCACCGGTGACCTCGGATGCAATTAAACGAATGTGGCTTAGTTATGAAGTTCTGTTGGTGATGAGCGGCGTTTTCGCCGCGGTGGTTTTTCTGGTGCCAGACAATAACCGGCTACTGGCCAACAAGCTGGGAGATTTTTTAGGTAAAATCTCTTTTTCCCTGTATCTGTTTCACTTACCCATTATCAGAATGGTGCAACAGTGGTCGCTAAACACTGAACTTAAATTATTCCTGAGTTTAGCCCTGACAATAATCGCTGCCTGGCTTTCCTATCGCTATTTTGAAGGGCCTGCCGCTAAGCTGATACGGGGAACAGTTGCTTACAGGGCCCCCATGGACAGTCCACTTATCAATAAATAAGACATCAGGTTCGCATAAGAAGACTATTAATTTAGCCGCCCTTTTCCAGCCATTTAGAAAACTCGTCCATTAACTCAGCTTCGGTCAGCATACCCACCAGGCCGTCTTTAGACAGTACTGGTAAGCAACCCACTTTGTGGGTACGCATCAGATACATAGCCTCGTCAATGGTATGAGTGGGCGTAATGGTGATGGGCTCTTTACTCATCACTTCCTGCACAGGCACCAGGTGCACATCACCACGAGCAGCGTATTTGCCATAGATCTGCAAAATACTGCGATAGGACACAACACCTATTAGTTTGCCGTTGTCTTCAACCGCAACATGGCGAATGTGATTCCAGTGCATAATCTTCGCCGCTAAATCAATGAGGTCATCCGGGTGCACGGTAAAGATGTCGGTAGACATCACCTGCTCCACCAGCTGATTATGCTGCTTGATGGCACTTATTTCAGGTGGTGAAATGTCGTTCCAGGCGTGCACCGGATCGCCCGATGCCTGGCGATTGAGCATTGAAGCAGTCAGCACACGACAGGCATTTTCTTTTTTCAGTCCTTTATCCAGAATGGTGTTGTAATTGCGCAACATCCAGATGGCACCATTTTGGTTGTGTTTGGTGCGCTCTTCAATAACCCCCAGATATCTGTCGATATCTCCGGAATCAATGCCCCGGTCTCTAAGACCTTCTTTGGCCAATGGCAACAATTCCTGTAACACCAGATCTTCAAAACCGTATTTCTTGCCTTTGAACCAATGGAAGTCAGTTTCCATTGAATGCTTGGCGGCATTATTAAAGTTCAGTTTGGCATCAGAGAAATCCATACATTTGGAGATATCCCCCACTTCTTTGCTATAGCCACACAGCAAGCCCAGATAAAAGGCACTGTTTGCCATGGTATCCAGCGGTGTGGGGCCTGCCGGCAAAATGCGATTTTCTATGCGCAAATGGGGTTTGCCATTGCTGATCCCATAGCAGGCTCGATTCCAGCGATACACTGTACCGTTGTGCAAACACAGCGCCTGTAATTTGGGGACTTCACCTCGCTCCAGCGCGTGAAAAGGATCACAATCAATATCCTGCGCAAACAACACTCTAAAACGGGCAATGTCTTCCTGAAACAATTCCAGCACCGACTCTTTTACCCAGTGATTGCCGAACCAGACTCTGGGCTCCTGTTCGCGATTAGCTTTGTTGGCAGAGCGGGTATCAATGGCCTGCTGGAACAGGGCAATTCGGGTTTCGTGCCACAGGCGTTTCCCCATCAGTATTGGACTGTTTGCGGCCAACGCCAGTAAGGGGCCACTAATGGCCTGCGCGATATTGTAATATGTGGCAAAATCTTCCGGGGTAACCTGAAAATGCAGCTGAAAGCTGGTATTACAGGCTTCAATAAGCACATTGTCATGGGTGAACATCAGTTCATCCAAACCTTCAATGTTAAGCCGACTGTCTTCTCCACGCATACCGCAAAGCACTTCATTGATCATGCGATATCTGGGTTTCGGGGTAATGTTACTGAGATTGAGATCGGATTTGCTGATAGTGGGTAAGATGCCGGTTTGAGCCACATAGGCACCCATTTCATTGGCCTTATCCCGGATTTGTTGTGTGAGTTCTTTTAACTGAGTTTCGATTCGTCGGAGACTTAAAGCATCAAATTCCTGGGGGTCCAGATTCGCTTCCAGATTAAACAGCGCCAACTCAGGTGTAAAATAATTTTCATCCAGAGCGTTAAGTAAATCATGTCCCACGGAAGCGGGTCGCATATGAGCATCTACGAGGAAAAATTCCTGTTCGGCACCAATCCGACTTTTGTCCTTTTCGAACATGTCGTTTTCCAGCATTTGCTCCAGTGCCTGGATGTCTCTGAGTAAATGCCGCATAAACAAGCGAATCGCATCTGCGGAACGATTTATACTGACTTCATGCTGGCCCATCCCAGCCTCCTTGTTTTTCTGATTTTAATACGTACCGAATACTTTATAGCAATCATTTGTTGCGTTTTTTCGGGCCTTAACTCTCACTTATAAAAGCGTCACACAACAACAAAGGTAATTTGACTATACGCACAATTTTTTCATTTGTTAACGCTTTTTTAACGCCCTATCCCTTACCGTTAAAAGGCTGCAGAGATATTCAGTTTACGTAAAGGGAAAGCTAGCCAGAGACATTCTGGTCATTATTTAAACACTCGTTCAAACAGAGCCTGTTTGCCGTTTGCGATCCCTCGGTTTTCCGTCTACACCTATATCGGATAAGCGCAGTTGCAGTGAGCAGGACATGAACCACAAAAAATTAGGATTATTGTTAGGCGATGAAGAGGACTGGCCGCGAGCTTTTGAAGGGCTCGCTCGTTGGATGGGGTCTAAATTTAATTGGCAAAACCAGCAGACCCAGATCGACGTTGAACGGGTGCGAATTCATCCCTTCAGCCTGCAACATGGAACCAGTTACAACCTGGTGATCGATCGTCTGGCTTACTGGCACTTTACCCCCAGAGAATGGCTGAAAAAAGCCGCGCTGATGAACGACCTTTACCTGCTCAATAACCCGTTCACTTTCCAGAGCATGGAAAAGCACAGTGCCTACTGCGCTATGATGCGACTGGGATTCAACGTTCCTGAAACCTGGTTTTTACCACCTAAAGTGGGGCCCGATAACAAGAAATACAGCGCCACAGCAGCCCGCTACCATGATTTGTTTGATCTCCCGGAAATAGCCCGAAACATAGGTTATCCAATATTTATGAAGCCCTTCGATGGTGGAGGCTGGCGGGGCGTCACCCGGGTGGACAACGAAGAAGAATTGATGGCGGCATATCACGCCTCGGATAAAGAGTTAATGCACATCCAAAAAGGGCTGGATAATTTTGATGTGTTTGTTCGTTGCCTGGGTATTGGTCCGGATGTACGCAGCTTTAAGTACGACCCGGCACAACCACAACACCTGCGCTATGTGCTCACCGATAAGGTGGTGGACGACGACACCAATGAGGAAGCCCTGTTGACCACAAAAGTGATCAACGCCTTTTTCCGCTGGGATTTTAATTCCTGTGAGGCCATATACAAAGACGGGCAACTCTGGCCAATGGATTTTGCCAATGCCTGCCCGGATATCGCCCTCACCAGCCTGCATTATTACTTTCCCTGGGCGATTTCATCATTGTACGCCTGGTCTTTATTCTGCCTCGCAACTGAGCGGCCCATGCATGTCACCATGGATATCAAACCCTATTATGAAATTGCCGACTCTGATCGCAGTTTTAAAGAAAAACTGCGGGAATACGCCAAGCTGGCGGATCAACATCTGGATACAGAGCGTTACTGGGAATTCCGACAGACAGCGCTCAAAAACCTCGACGAAGTCATGTGGCATTTCACCCGCTCTGAAGAGTTTGACCAGATTATCGTATCCACTGTGCAGGAGATTTTTCCAGAACATGAACAAGAGCAATTTATTCATCACTATCGGCAGTTGATACAACAATGGGTAAATGACAATAATCGCTAAATGAAATTAATCGTTAAATGACACCAAGCCTCTTGGTTCGGCGCTGATTATCAGTATGATGCAATACATAGCGAATGAGACAATGCATCACTGAATGACAGCCACCAGCACCATAAATTTTGCCGTTGAAGCCGAACACCAGGGGCCTGCACTCTGGGTTACCGGGAATCACGCCAGTATAGGCAACTGGCAACCAGAAGGCTTGCCGTTGCACAATCACAACGGTATCTGGAGAAACAGCCTGCAGGTACCCAAAGGTACTGGACTGGAGTTCAAGATCACCGATGGAACCTGGGAAAACGAGGCCATCCTCAACGAAATCGCCGCAAAACAGAATTTTAGGGTGGTGGCCAATGACGATATGGAACTACAATTATCGGTAAACCACTGGCACAACAATCCACCACCAATGCAGGATCAAATACTCGGCAAAGTGGACTATCTGGGACACATTAGCGGCAAAGGCTTTCGTGAGCGAGAAGTGATTGTGTGGCTGCCAACCGCTTATTTAAACAACCCCAACAAGAAGTTCCCGGTGTTGTATATGCACGATGGACAAAATCTGCTGGACCCCAATACGGCGTTTTTACACAGCGATTGGCGCATGGATGAAACCATTGAATCGTTAGCCGCTCAAGGTCAAATCACACCACCGATTATTGTTGGCCTGTACAACACCGAAGACAGACTGGAAGAATACGCTGACAACCAGAAAGGCCGGGATTATTTGCGTTTTATCGTGGAAGAAATAAAGCCCATGATTGACGCCAGCTATCGCACGCTCAAAAGCAAAAAGCACACAGCGGTTATGGGCTCATCCATGGGTGGACTCATTTCCTTTTTAGCTGCATGGTATTATCCATCTGTATTTGGTCATGCCGCCTGCCTGTCACCGCTATTTTGGGGCAAAACCACGGTTGTGGTGAACGCCTGGCAGATGGTAAAGGCGAACCCCAAACACAAGCTCAATGCCCGCCTGTATCTGGACAACGGCACACAAGATATAGAGCGCAAACTGATGCCCGGCTGTCTGAACATGCTTAAAGTGTTGCAAGAACGTGGCTATCGGGAAGGAAATAATCTAATGTGGTTTAAAGATGAAGGTGCGTGGCATAACGAAGCGGCTTGGGCAAATCGCGTCTGGCGACCGTTAATATTTATGTTTGGTAAAGAGTCCTGACACAAGCTCTTACCGGAACCTGAGGGGTTACAATGAATTTTATTTTTCTGTCTCCGCAATTTCCACCCAATTATTATTTGTTCTGTGAGGGCCTAAAAAAACGCGGCGTCAATGTTATCGGACTATCGGACGCGCCATTTGAAAGTCTGCCGCCACAGCTGGTAGCTAACCTGTCAGATTATTATCAGGTCAGTTCACTGGAAAAATACGACGAGGTATACCGGGCGGTCGCCGCACTGATCCACAAACACGGTCGCATCCATCAGATTAATGCCCACAATGAACACTGGCTGGAACTGGAAGCCCATTTAAGAACCGATTTTAATATACCCGGCATCAATCAAAGCATTCTGCCGGATGTCAAAAACAAATCCGATATGAAACGCCGTTTCAGGCAAGCTGGCTGCTCCGTAGTAGAAGGCGCTGTCGTAGCTACCCCGCAACAAGCCCATGCTTTTGTGGAAAAATATGGCTATCCTCTGGTGGCCAAACCGGATAAAGGTGTGGGCGCTTCCGGCACCTATAGGATAAGCAATCACGGCGACCTGGAAGAGTTTCTGCGCATCAAAGGCGATGCGATTTTCTTTTTCGAAGAGTTTATCGAAGGTGATATTTATACCTTTGACGGCATGGTGGACTACAACGGTACCCCTTTGTTTTTAATGTCCTGCACCTACTCCTCAGGAGTAATGGATATCGTCAATAAAGACCTGGACATCTACTACTATTACGACCGTCAAATCCCGGATGACCTCATTACCGAAGGTAAAAAGGTACTCAAAGAATACGATCTCAGAATGCAGTTTTTCCACTTTGAGTTTTTTCGGCGCTACAAAGACAACAAACTGCTCTGCCTGGAAGTGAATATGCGTCCGCCCGGTGGACGGGCCATGGACATGTTCAATTTCGCGATGGACGCCAACCTGTATGATGAATGGGCCAACGCGCTTTGTCATAACGCGCCAACGCAAGACCTGAGCATTAATCACTATTGCGCCTACGTGGGTCGCAAGCACCACTATCAATATAAACTCAGCTACCACGATATTCAGCAAAAATACGGTCACCTGATCCGCTACCAGGGTGATGTGCCCCAGGTATTTTCTCGCGCTATGGGTCAATACTGCTATATTTTCTGTTGTCACGAAAAAGACGAAATGCTGGCCATTTGCCATGCCATCCTGGAAAAGGTTTAACCATCATGCATATCGAATATCACCAATGGTACAGCGAGCGTCTTGGCCGGGAGATGGAACTCAAGGTATATGGACATTATGGTAAACCGGTTTTGGTATTCCCCAGTTCTGGTGGTCGCTTTCATGAATTTGAAGACTTTAAAATGATCGAGGCCGCCTCAGAGTTCATCAACAATGGCCAGCTAAAATTCATCTGTATCGACAGCATAGATAAAGAAACCTGGCTGAATAAGCATGCCAGCGATGAGCATATCGGAGGCCGACACGAAGCATTTCACCGCTATGTTACTGATGAGGTGGTGCCTTTTATCTGGCAACTGTGCGGTGGTAAAATTGGGATAGCCACCCACGGGTGTAGTATGGGGGCTTACCATGCCGCTAACTTCTTTTTCAAAGAGCCTGGGATTTTTGATGCTGTGCTGGCATTCAGCGGTGTGTACGACATCAAAAAAGTGTTGAGCCGTAATTATGGCACCGAACAACTGTACTTCAATTCACCGTTGGACTATCTCCCCAATATGAATGATCCCTGGTATCTGAGCAGATATCAGAGCAGTAAAATTATCCTGTGTGTGGGTCAGGGAGCCTGGGAGGATGAAATGATGGAAGACACTGCCACCATGAAATCTATTCTGGCAGCAAAACAAGTGGATGCCTGGGTGGATTTTTGGGGTCATGACGTTGACCACGACTGGCCCTGGTGGCGCAAACAGTTGGTCCATTTCTTACCCCATATCATCAACTAAAAGGCCCTGAAAAAATGCCATTTATCAAAGCAATACAAGTGTAAGGAGAGCTGAGAGTGAAAGGTGTAGTTTTTACCGAATTTATGGATATGGTAGAAGAAGTATTCTCTGACGAGATACTGGATGAGATCATCGATGCCGCTAATCTGCCCAATGATGGCGCTTACACTACAGTTGGTACTTACGACCATGAAGAAATTGTAAGGTTAGTGGTAGCCCTCAGCGAGCGTACACAGGTGCCAGTACCAGAACTTCTCGAAGCATTTGGCAATCACTTATTGGGTCAATTTGTAAAAGGCTATCCACAGTTTTTTTCTGAAGCAAAAGATGCGTTCGATTTTCTGTCCAACATTGACGGCTATATCCACGTAGAAGTTTTAAAACTCTACCCGGATGCGGAATTACCTAAATTTTTCCACGAACGTTTGTCTGATTCTCACCTCTGCATGTACTACTTATCTTCCCGCCACTTTGAAGATCTGGCGGTAGGATTAATTAAAGGTACTCTGACTCATTACCAGGTAGAAGGCAGTGTTACCAAGTCGGAATCCCAATGGCAGGGACAAGACGCCATCAGGTTTGATATTGTACTCAGTGATTGATCACTACTGACAATTTCTGACCACTGAGTCCGTAAAGTTCGATATCACAACCGTGAAAACAACGCTTCACCAATGAAAAAAGCAGAACGTCTATTTAGTCTTTTTACCCTGCTGGCCAGCCGTCGCACTGCGATTACTGCAGAGGCCATTGCCGATGTCATGGAAACATCCATCCGCACCGTATACCGGGATATCCGCTCGTTACAAGTTGCCGGAGTAAATGTTGAAGGTGAACCTGGCATAGGGTATTTATTAGGGCGACAAAACCAACTGGCGCCGTTGATGTTTACCCCTGAAGAAGCGCTGGCATTATTAGTGGGGAGTCAGATGACTCAGGCCTTCACCGATCCCAGTCTGGCATTAGCGGCCCAGAAAGCCACAGACAAATTCAAAGCGGTGTTACCTGAATCCACCAAGTTGCTGCTAGAGAGACAGCCTTACTGTATTCCGATTTTTGAGGAAGATGCTCCCTACCGGGAAACTCACGCACTGCTGCGCAAGGCCTGTGAAAATCACCTGAAAATATCAGTCAAATATCATGATCTTAAAGGCCAGAGCAGCGAACGCATACTCTGGCCTTTGGGGATTCTCGGTTGGTTTGGCAAGTGGACGCTATTGGCCTGGTGCGAATTGCGGGATGATTATCGCAACTTTCGCTTTGAAAGGTTCAGCGATATTCAACTCACCGAGCAAACATTCGCTACCAGTGCCACATGCAGTTTAAAACACTACCTCAAGTCATTCGAAGAATGCCAGGATTAGCTGTGCAGGCTCATTCTGCATGTAACTGAAAGCCTTCATCAATCCAGCCGGTTACACCGCCAATCATTTTCTTCACCGGACGATTGAGTTTAGCCAGACGGATCGCTGCCTTCTCCGTCGCATTGCAATGAGGACCGGCACAATACACCACAAACAAACTATCTGAAGGGTATTCCGCCAGGGTTTGCTCACTAATTTTTGCATGCGGCAAATTCACAGCTCCTTTGATATGCCCCGACTGAAAGACACTTTCGGCCCTGACATCCAACAAAATAAAATCCTGACGCAGATTGCTCAAGGCGAAGTGCACATCCCAACAATCTGTTTCAAATTCCAGCAATGCCTCAAAATGTGCTAATGCACGAGTGGAAGATGCTGCGGGTATTCTGGCTACCGGTGATGCCATGGTTTTTCTCCATTGATTGTGACGCTAAAAAGTATGACCAAAATATATACGGATTAACATTGGCTTATTTACAAAGGTTCGTTAAGATTAGGCCATATAAAAAAGTGAGGTATCGCAATGAAGCGCGTGGCAATTTTAACCTTCGATCATCAGGCCTTATTTGAACTGGGCTGCGCTGCTGAGCTTTTTGCGCTCCCCAGGCCAGACATAAATAACTGGTACCAGACCGATATCGTCACCTTTGAACCCGGCCAGCAACAGGCCACTGGTGGTCTGCTTATTGAAAGCAAGAAAGTGCAGCATCTGGACGGTTACGACATGTTGGTGATCCCTTCCTGGAGCTGTCAGCCGAGAGAGATTTCCCCTCAACTCAAAAGCGCCATCATGAAGCTGCATTATCAGGGTAAACGCCTGTTAACTTTTTGTTCTGGCTCATTCTTGCTGGCCGAACTGGGCTTGCTACGAGGCCGGAAAGCCACCACCCACTGGATGTACAAAGAGGCATTCCAGTCCCGCTTTCCGGATTGCGAATATGTGGATGACGTGCTGTACCAATACGACGGTGAAATTGGTTGCTCTGCCGGCAGCTCTGCCGCCATTGATCTGGGCATTGAAGTCATTCGTCAGGATTATGGCCATGATATTGCCAACAAAGTCGCGCGCCGATTGGTATTGGCCGCTCACCGAAGTGGTGGCCAATCACAATACGTGGATAAACCGGTACACCGGGGGCGCAACCTGTTCACAGAAACGCTGGATTGGGCCATCGCCAACCTGGATCAGAAACTTGATATTGATACTCTGGCGCAGCAGGCCAGCATGTCCCGCCGTACCTTTGATCGAAAGTTTCGTGCCACTTTCAACATGAGCGCTAATGCCTGGTTGATAGAACAACGTGTGGCACTCGCGAAGCAACTACTGGAAGAAACCCAACACAATATAGAACGGGTAGCGCAATACGCCGGATTTGATAATGCCATGACCTTACGCCATCACTTTCGTAATCTGGTGCATATCACCCCCACGCGCTATCGCGAACAATTTAAAGTAAAACAACAATCCGAGAAAGACTTGCAAAAATCTGCTTAAGGGTCATACTAACAACTGTATATATTAACAGTATCAAAATCGAGGT
>JYMV01000318.1_pt1 | contig 13212 bp, 14 predicted proteins | sample 338911 | NCBI WGS metagenome assembly JYMV01 (sample SAMN03354496, study PRJNA234377) | hydrothermal vent metagenome | biome: Deep sea; feature: Hydrothermal plumes at the Eastern Lau Spreading Center, Western Pacific Ocean; material: Seawater | place: Tonga | collected 2009 | depth 2000 m m | reverse complement strand
TATACCGTGACCAGCATGACATTCCAAATTATTTTTTTTTGCAAATATTGCAGATTTTTTTAATTTTTCATATTCATATCTTTTATTTTTACAAATGCTTCTTTAGTTGCAAAAGATTTAGCTAATTTATTTGCTTTAAAAATTATTTTTTTATTTTTTTTTATTTCATGATCTGAAAAAACTTTTTTTACAAATAAATCACCATACTTATCTAGCATTTTCTTTACTCTTGATACTTTTAATAGATCTATACCATTTCCTAAAATCATTCTTTTTATGCTGATTTGAGATAAAAGCTTTTCTTTCTAGAATTATCTATTATTCTTCTCATTTTTAAAATCGATTCTTTTAAACCAATAAAAACAGCCTCTCCTATTATAAAATGTCCAATATTTAATTCAGTTTATACCGTGACCAGCATGACATTCCAAATTATTTTTTTTTGCAAATATTGCAGATTTTTTTAATTTTTCATATTCATATCTTTTATTTTTATTATTATCACAAAACTCTCCGGTATGAAGTTCGACAGAAGAAACTTTTAAATCTTTACAAGCTATTATTTGTTTTATATTTGGATCTACAAAAATACTAACCTTTACATTATTTTTTTTTAACTTCTTTGCAAAATTAAAAATTTTTTTCTTATTTTTTATTACATTTAGCCCTCCTTCTGTTGTTATTTCTTTTCTTTTTTCAGGAACTAAACAAACCCTGTTTACTTTTGAAGAAATAGCAATATTTAACATTTCATTTGTAGGGGCCATTTCTAAATTTAAAGGTATTCTTAATTTTTTTATTATTTTTTTAATATCTATATCGGACATGTGTCTTCTATCCTCTCTTAAGTGAGCAGTTATATTATCAGCACCAGAACTTTGTGCAATTAATGCAGCTTTGAGTGGATCAGGGTGTAGCCCTCCTCTAGCATTTCTAATTGTTGCAACGTGATCTATATTTATGCCTAATTTTAATTTCAAATTCATCTATTCACCTTTAATTCTATTTACAGATGAAACAGAATCTAATGATCTAATTGAAGCTATAATATTTGTAAAATGGTTTAAATTTTTTACTTTAATATCAACTAACATTTCAAAAAATGTTTTTTTTCTTGATGTTAATTTCAAATTTATGATATTCCCTTTATTATTACCTATAGCAGATGCAATTTCACCTAAACTTCCAGGTTCGTTAAGAACTATGACTATTATTCTGCCTACATAATTTTCTAAACCAACTTTTTTATTGTCCCAAGAAAGAGAAATTATATTTTTTTTTAAATATTTTCCAATCCCATTACAATCAGTAGTATGAACAGAAATACCCTTTCCTTTTATTATGACACCAACAATATTATCACCAGGCATAGGGCAACAACATTTTGAATAATTTATAGCAAAACCTGGCAACAAACCTTTCAAAGGGATTGGGGTTTTTCTTTCTTTTTTAAAATTCTCAATATTCGATTTTTTTCTAATTCTTTTTAATGATGGATAAATTGCATATAATACTTTTAGAGGATCAAAATTGCCTTTTCCAATATTAAAGTATAAGTCATCAATTGTAGATAAATTAAATAATTCCAATGTCTGCTTTAAATTAGATTCATCAAAATTTTTATTATTTTTAGAGAAAAAATGTTTCAGAATTTTTAAACCTAGAATTGAATATTCTTTATATTCCTTTGTTTTTATAAATTTTTTTATTCTACTCTTTGCTTTAGGAGTTTTAACAAAATCGGACCAGTTTGGTGAAGGATTCTGAAATTTAGATTTTATTATTTCTACTTGATCACCATTTTTTAAATAATTCTTTAATGGAGTTATTTTCCCATTTACTTTAGCTCCTGCACAAACATCTCCAAGTTTTGTATGAACAGCGTAAGCAAAATCAATTGGTGTTGATTTGTTAGGCAAAGCAATTAAATCTCCTTTTGGAGTAAAACAAAAAACCTGATCTTTAAACATTTCCATTTTTGTATTTTCAAGAAAATCATTAGGTTCAGATGATGTTTCAACTATTTCAACTAACTGTCTTATCCATTTATATTTTTTTCCTTCTTGTAAATTTAAATTATTTTTATATTGCCAATGTGCTGCAACTCCTAACTCAGCTATTTTTTCCATTTCTTTTGTTCTTATTTGAATTTCAATTTTCTGATGAGCTGGGCCAAATATTGATGTATGTATTGATTTGTAACCATTTTGTTTAGGTAAACTTATATAATCTTTAAATCTACCTGGAACTATAGGATAACTTGTGTGAATTGCTTTAAGACATAAATAACATTCATCAATATCCTCTACAATTATTTTAAATGCCATTACATCAGATAACTGTTCAAAGTTAATATTTTTCTTTCTCATTTTTTTCCATATTGAATATGGTGTTTTTTCTCTTCCAATTATTTCAGCTTTAATATTAGATTTCTTTAATACTCTCATTAACTGATGAATAATTAATTTAATATTATTTTTACCTTCAGATTTAAGAAAGTTAATCCTTTTTATAATTATAGATTTAACACTTGTATTTAATTCTTCAAAAGCTAAGTCTTCTAATTCATCTTTTATTTTACGTATTCCTATTCTATCAGCCAATGGAGCAAAGATCTCAAGAGTTTCATTTGAAATTTTCTTTTTTTTGTTGCTATCTTTTAAAAATTTAATTGTTCTCATATTATGTAATCTGTCAGCTAATTTGACAAAAAGAACTCTAATATCTTCAGAAATTGCTAAAATAAATTTTCTTAAGTTTTCTACTTGTTTATTTTTATTTGTTTGTTGAAGACTGATTTTTGATAATTTTGTTACTCCATCAACTAGATTGGCAATTTCTATACCAAAAATTTTTTTTATTTCTTCTTTAGTTGATAAAGTATCCTCAATTACATCGTGTAGCAAAGCTGTAATAATTGAGTTTTCATCTAATTTCATCTGAGCAAGTATATTAGCAACTTCAAATGGATGTGAAAAGAATGGGTCTCCAGATGCCCTAGTTTGGCTTCCATGTGCTTTTTTTCCAAAAGCATATGCTTTATTAATGTTTTCAACATTAAGTTTTGGAAAATAATTTTTTACTTTTTGGACTAATTTTATTTGTTCCTTCATTTTTTTTTTTTCTTATTATAATATAAATAATAAAATTTACTTTGATTAAAGCAAATTTTGAAAAGTTTTATTAATTTAAGGTTAATTTTATCTTATTTTTTATTATCTTCTTCTAATTCTTCAAGTAAAGCGGTATTTTTTTGAAAGGATTTTATTAACTCTATTTTCAAATAATTTAAAGAAATTTTTTCTTGAGCAATTTCTCTAAGAGCTATTACTGTGTTTTTATCATTTTCTTTATCTAAATCTGTGGGTTCACCTTGGTTTAATTCTTTTGCTCTTTGAGATGCATACAAAACTAAATCAAAAGGGTTTGATATTTTTTTAATACAATCTTCTATTGTAACTCTTGCCATAATTAAACTTATAATCTAATAAAATTTTTTGTACTATCAACTTATTTTTTAGATATCTTTAATATTTTTTGTTTATCATTTAAATTTCTTATTAATTCTTTAATTCCTTTTTTTTTTATAGGATGTATCCATTTAGGATTTAATTCGCTTAAAGGTTGTAAAACAAAAGATCTTTCATGCATTCTTGGATGCGGGATGATTAATTTATTTTTTATATAAAGTATTTTTTTCTTATAATCGATTATATCTAGATCTAATATTCTTGCTTCATTTTTTTTTTCTCTTACTCTTCCAAAAACTTCTTCAATACTTAAAATAAATTCTAATAAATCTAATGAAGATTTGTTAGTACTTATTTCAATAACACCATTTATAAACCAAGGTTGATTTGAAACAGGTATTGGTTCACTTTTATACCAAGAAGAAATTTTACAAATATTCACTTCTTTTTTTAATTCTACAAGTGCTTTTTTACAATTTTGTAATGGTGTTTCATTATTTTTACCATTTAAATTTGAACCAATACCTATATATATCAATTTATAACTTTAAAAATTAAATTAATTTTTTTTGTCTTTTCCACTCTTTTTCTTTTTTTATCTGTCTTTTATCGTATTTTTTCTTTCCTTCTCCAATTGCTATTAATAATTTAGCAAAACCTTTAGAGGAAAAATAAATTTTTAAAGGAACCAAAGTTGCTCCTTTTTTATTTATATTTCCTAACATTTTTTTTATTTCTTTTTTTTTAAACAATAACTTTCTTGATCTACTAACTTCATGATTTAACATTCCTGAAGATAAATATTGAGGTATGCTTGAATTTTTTAAAAAAATTTCTCCATTTTCATTACTTATAAAAGCATGTGAAATATCTGCGCGATTGTTTCTCAAAGACTTAACTTCACTTCCTTTCAAAACAATGCCTGCCTCAAATTTGTCACCAATTTTGTAATCATAACTTGCACGTCTATTTGTGGCTATAGAGTTAGTTTTTTTTTTTAACATTTATTTTTTTTTATCGGTTTAATTTTTAACTTAGTTAAAATTGATTTAATTTCTTTCTTAATGTTGGGTGCAATTTTTACCAGTGGCAATCTAAGTTCTTCTGAACATATTTTTAAAAGAGAAGCAGCATATTTTACAGGGCCTGGACTTGTTTCTAAAAAAAGAACATTATGTAAAGGAAAAAGAAATGAATTTAAAGACTGAACTTTTTTAAAATTACCTTTTTGCCATGCATTGTGAAGATCGGAACACATTCTTGGCGCTATATTTGCAGTAACCGAAATACATCCATGTCCACCTTGAGATAAAAAAGGTACAACTGTTGCATCTTCGCCAGAAATCTGACAAAAATTCTTGCCGATACTTTTAGTTGTTAATAAAGGTCTAGTTAAATCATTTGAAGAATCTTTTACTCCAATGATATTTTTTAATTTTGCTAATTTTTTCATTGTTTCAATATTAATATCAACAACGCTTCTTCCTGGTATGTTGTAAATAATTATAGGCAAATCACAACTATCATTAATAGCTTTAAAATGATGATATAATCCTTCTTGTGTAGGTTTGTTGTAATAAGGAGTTACAACTAAAGCAGCATCTGCACCTGCTCCTTTTGAAAACTTAGTTAAACTTATCGCTTCATCAGTAGAATTTGACCCTGTGCCCGCAATAACAGGAACTTTGCCATTAGCTGCCTCAATACATAAATCAATTACTCTTTCATGTTCTTCGTGAGTTAATGTAGGCGATTCACCTGTGGTCCCACAAGGAACAAAGCCGTGTGAGCCTTGATTTATTTGCCATTCAATAAGATCTTGGAAAGCTTTCTCATCTACCTTACCATTTTTTAATGGCGTTATTAATGCAGTTATTGATCCTTTAAACATTTAAAAATAAATAAAATATTATAAAATATAGTGTTTTATTTAGTTTCATTTAGTATAAAAACAAATTAAAAAATGTTCAAAAATGTTTTAATATTTTTTTCCGCATTATTTTTTTTTTTTTCATCATCTTTTGAACTCAATAGTTTAACAAAAGATCAAGTTTTAAAAATAAAACAAAAAGTCAGTGTTGTTAATTCAGTTATAACAAAAGTTAGATTTAAGCAATTTAAATTAAATATAGAAATATATAAGAAATCAAAGATTGTTTTTGATGTAATTAAAAAAGAAAATTGGAAAGAAGCAAAAAAATTAGCAAGAAATGATGAGGTCTTAAAAAAAATAATAGATTGGAATTTTTTATATCAAAACAGGAATCCAAAATTTTTTTTAAAAACAAATAATTTTATTAAAAACAATCCTAATTGGCCTAAAAGAATTTTTTTTAGAAAAAAAATGGAATTATTTATTGATAGTAATTTAAATAATAAAAAAATTATTGAGTTTTTTGAACAATATCCACCTCTGACTACAAAAGGTGCTGTAAATTATGTAGATGCTTTAAGAAAAGAAAATGGATTAGAAAATGTTAAAAATATTGCAAGAAAAACTTGGGTTGAAAGAAAATTTACAAAAAGCCAAAGTAAAGATTTTTATAAAAAATATAAAAAGATTTTAAGAAAAAAAGATCATGATGAAAGAACTGAAAGATTAACGTGGATTGGAAGAAGCTATGAAGCAAGAAGAATGTTGTCTTTAGTTAATAAAAATAAAAGAAATTTATATAATGCAAAAATTGTTTTAAGAAGAAGAGCGGGAAATGCTGATCACGTAGTTTCATTAGTAAGTCAAGATCTATTAAATGATCAAGGTTTAATATATGAAAGATTAAGATGGAGAAGAATAAGTAAACTATATAAAACAGCTTTTGATTTGATAAATCCACTTCCAAATAATTTAAAATATGAAAAAAAATGGTGGTTTGAAATTTCAATTATAGTAAGAAAGTTAATTGAAAATAAAGAATATAAAAAGGCTTACAATTTAATAAAGGATTTCAGTTCAAAATCTACTGATCTACTTTCAGAATCGGAATGGTATGCAGGTTGGATTGCATATGATTTTTTAAATTTAGATCCTGAAATTTACATTAATCATTTTTTAAATTCTTTTGAAAATACAACTCATAAAGGAGAAAAAGCAAAATCTGCATATTGGGCTGGTAGATCCTATGAAAAAATAAATAATAAAGAACTAAGTAATTTGTGGTATACAAATTCATCAAAATTTGTGACGGAATTTTATGGACAATTAAGTTTTGAAAAAATAAATGATAATAAACCTTTAATATCTAATGAAGAACTTTATGGAAAAAATCTTTTGATTAAAGATGATCTGAATTTTGTTGAAAGTGATATATATAAGGCAAGTGAATTAATATTAGCTAATGGAACAAGAGAAAATGCAAAAATATTTATATCATATTTAATAAATAACAGTAAGAGTCCCGGTCAATTACAAATAATAGCAAAATTATCAAAAGATTTTGATAGATTGGATTTGGCAATTAAAGCAGCAAAATATGCAAAAAAAAAGAATATTTATTTATATCACTATGCATATCCTTCATTAGTTAATTTCGATATTTTCAAAGATATTGAAAAAGAGTTGGTGTATGCTGTTATAAAACAAGAAAGTGCTTTCAATCCTAAAGCTATAAGTAGAGTTGGTGCAAGAGGTATAATGCAAATAATGCCTGCTACTGCGAAAATAGTATCAAAAGGATTGAAGTTAAATTATTCAAAAAAAAGATTAACAAGTGACATGCAATATAACATAAAAATTGGATCTTATTATTTGAATTCTTTAATAGAAGAATATGATTCATACTTATTAGCGCTTGTTGGTTATAACGCTGGGCCAAGAAGGATAAAAAAATGGATAAAAAAATTTGGAGATCCAAGAAAAAAAAATGTAGATACTGCTAGTTGGATTGAAAAAATACCAATAAAAGAAACAAGATTATATGTAAAAATTGTTCTCTCAAATTTACAAGTTTATAGACAAAAAAATCAGAAAAGTAAAAAAATAAGTATTTTTTCAAAGAAAGATTGAGTTTAATTTTTTAATGCCTTTAATAATATCTTTTTTTGGATATGAATAACAAAAACGAACATATTTGTTTCCTTCAATTGAATCAAAGTCAGTGCCAGGTGTTAAAACTAATCCATATTTCTTTAATAAATTTTTACATAACTGTACACTATTATTTGATATTTTTGATACATCAGCATATAAATAAAAACTTCCTTCTGGTTTTATAACAGGTTGAAAACCAATTCTGGGCAAATTCTTGTATAACAAATGCATATTTTGTTCATAAGTTTTAACTATTTTTTTTAAATAGTTATCATAGTCTAATGCGGAAATAGCTACATATTGAGATATAGTTGGTGGTGCAACAAATAAATTAGGTGCAAGATTTTTTATTGAAGAATATAAATTATCCGGGCAAATAAGCCATCCAATTCTCCAACCTGTTAATAGAAAATATTTGGAAAAACTATTTATAATAATAGATTGATTGTTGTAATTAAAAAAAGTATTAGAATCTCCTGAGAAATCTATTCCGTGATAAATTTCATCAGCAATAATTCTTATTTTATTTTTTTTACAAAACATTGAAATTTTTTTTATTTCTTCTTTTTTTATAACTGCACCAGTTGGATTAAGTGGATTTGAAATTAATATTCCATTTATATTTTTATATTTACAAATATTTTGAAAATTATATTCAAAATTTTTTTTTGAATTACAAAAAATTGGTTTCATTTTTAGATCAAAAGCCTTAATCATATTTTTATATGCCGGATAATTTGGCACTGTAACGCCAATAGTATCTCCTTTATCGAAAGCACTTAAAAAAGCTAATATAAAAGCACCTGAAGAGCCAAATGTGATAATAATTCTATTATGATTAATATTAGCTCTATATTTTTTTAAATAATAATTACTTATTTTTTTTTTTAGTAAATTTAAACCTAATGGACTGGTATAACTTACATTTGTTGTTTTTATTTTATCTAACGCTTGTTTAAATGCAGAATTCGGCAACCTTGCTGTAGGTTGCCCTGCTTCAAAATGGATGATTTTTTTTCCCTTTTTACTTAAATCTTGAGCTTCTTCAAACAAGTCCATTACTATAAAATTAGATACTTGCCCTCTTTTTGATGAAAATTTATTCATAAAAAATAAAAAAAATTAAAAAAAAAATATACTATTAATCTATATGAAAAAGTTTTTATTATTATTATTTTTTTTATTATCTATTTCATCTAACACATTAGGATTTATTAGAGATTCAGAAATTGAGAATCTGATAAAAGATATAATTGCTCCAATTGCAAATGCAGCTAATCAAGATAAAAAAAAATTAAAAATTTTTATCATAGACGATAAGCAACTAAATGCTTTTGTAACACCAGGACAAAAAATTTTTATTTTTTCAGGTTTAATTTTAAATTCAAAAAATTCTAATGCACTTGAAGGAGTAATTGCACATGAACTTGGACATATTACTGGAAGACATCATATTAAAATTTATCAACAACTTGAAAGAAGTAGGGCTATTACTTTAGCTGGCCTTATCCTAGGAACTGCTGTGTCGGCTATGACTGGCGATCCAAATGCTGCTGCAGCTATAGCAGGAGGTGCATTATCAACATCGGGTAGATCACTTTTAAACTTTAGTAGAGTACAAGAAGGTTCTGCTGATCAAGCAGGCTATTCCTTTTTAAAAAAAAGTGGAAAATCTTTATGTGGTATTATTAGTTTTTTAGAACTTTTAGAAGATAGACAAATTTATTATCAAGAAAATGCTTATACACAATCACACCCTCTAACACGCGAAAGAATACGGGATGCAAAAAATGCAGCTAAAAATGAAAATTGCACAAGTAATAAAGAAATAAAAAAACTTAATGAAATAATACCAACTGAATTAACTACTAATGAAAAATATAAATTTATTCAAGCAAAACTAATTGGTTTTACTGATCCAGAAAATACATTAAATTCAATTAAAAATAACTCTAAATTTAATGATGACCAAAAAAATTATGCTTTAGCAATAGCTAATTATAAATTATTTAATTTAAAAAAAGGTAACGAATTAATAAATAAATTAATAAAAAAATATCCTTCTAATCCTTATTTCTATGAATTAAAAGCACAAATGCTTCGTGAAAATGGTTTTTTAAAAGAGTCTTTAAATAAATATTTAATTGTAAATAAATTACTACCAAATGATCCTTTAATACAAATTGAATTAGCACATACTCTGTTAAATCTTGATTCAAAAAAAACTTTAGATAAAGCAATTGAAAAACTTTTAGAAGCACAAAAAAAAGAGTCAGAAAATAATAAATTATGGTATTTGTTATCTGTGGCATACGGAAGAAATTCAGAAATAGGTAAATCAAGATATGCTTCTGCTTATTCATCTTACTTAAAAGGTGATGATGCAATGGCTTTAAGTTTTATTGAAAGAGCAAAAAAAATTATTAAAAAAAATTCGGCAACATGGACTAAATTAATTAATTTAGAAAATAAAATTAATTTAGAAAAAAAATAAAGATGATAAAAGAAGTTGTGTGGTAAAATTAAATTTTTAATTTATAGTATTTATTTTTTGGAATGAAGAAAATATTAGTTATAAATGGGCCTAATTTAAATTTATTAGGAAAAAGAGAGATTGAAATTTATGGTAAAACTTCTTTAAAAAATATAGAAATTGAAACAAAAAAATTTGCTAAAAACAATAATATAGAAGCCGAATTTAAACAAAGTAATGAGGAATCAGAAATTATTAATTGGATACAAGGCTGTTTGAAAAACAACTATAGTGGTCTATTAATAAATGCTGGGGCCTATACCCACACTTCCATTGCAATATTTGATGCATTAAAAGCAATTAAAATTCCAATTGTAGAAATTCATTTGTCTAATATTCATAAAAGAGAAGAATTTAGGAAAAAATCTTTTATTTCTGAAGTAGCAAACGGTGTTATTTTTGGTTTTGGTTCTTATAGTTACATTTTAGCAGTAATGGCAATAAAAAATTTATTAACAAATAAAAATGGTTAAAGATTTAGACAATAAAAATTTATTAAAAAATTTATTAAAAGCTGTAAAAAAACTTACCGAAGTTTTAAAAAAAACCAATCTTACAAAAAATTTAGAAAATTATGATAATTTAGAAAAAGTTGGAAATAAAAGAATTCAAATTAAACATGACAATGCTATAACATCGCCTATGGTTGGTACAGTTTACTTATCGCCAGAGCCTAAAGCTAAATCTTTTATAAAACAAGGTCAAACGGTAAAAAAAGGTGACACATTATTAATTATTGAAGCAATGAAAACATTTAATCCAATAAAAGCTAAAGAATCAGGAAAAGTTGAAAAAATTTTAGTTAATGATGCCGAACCAGTTGAATATGGCCAACCTTTGATAGTAATTAAATAATTTAAATTAATGTTTAAAAAAATTTTAATAGCAAATAGAGGAGAAATTGCGTTAAGAATTGTAAGGACTTGTAGAGATCTTGGAATTAAAACTGTAGCAGTTCATTCTCTAATTGATAAAGATTCAATGCATGTAAGACTTGCTGATGAATCAGTTTGCATTGGAAAATCTTCTATAAAAAATAGTTATTTGAATTCATTTGCAATCTTATCTGCTGCAGAAATAACTAACTCAGATGCAATTCACCCTGGTGCTGGATTTTTCTCTGAAAATTATGAATTTTCATCTATGGTAAAAAAACACAAAATAACTTTTATTGGACCGACAAGTAAACAAATCAAAATTTTTGGTGACAAAATAAATGCAAAAAAATTAATGAAAAAGCATAAATTTCCAGTTATACCAGGATCAGAAGATTATTTAAAATCCATTGATGAAGCATTGGAAACTGCAAAAAAAATTAGTTATCCCGTAATACTAAAAGCTGGTTCGGGTGGAGGAGGAAAAGGTATCAGGGTAATAAAAAATCAAAAAGAACTTATAGAAAACTACGCAATTGTAAAACAAGAAGTTAAAAATTCTTTTGGAAATGAAAATATTTACTTAGAAAAATTTTTTGATAACCCCAGACACATAGAAGTTCAAATAGTTGCTGATAAACAAGGCAATGTTGTTCATTTAGGAGAAAGAGATTGTTCGATACAAAGAAATAAACAAAAAATTATCGAAGAAACTCCCTCCCCTACTTTATCAAATTCTCAAAGAAAGAAAATTTGTAACTTGGTGGTTAAAACAATTAAAAAAATCGGTTATGAAAGTTTAGGGACTGTTGAATTGCTATATAAAAATCAAAAATTTTATTTTATGGAAATGAATACTAGAGTTCAAATAGAACATACAATAACTGAAAGAATAACTGGGATAGATTTAATAAAACAACAAATTAAAATTTCAGCAGGGCAAAAAATTACTTTTAATCAAAAAGATATTCAATTTTCTGGGCATTCAATTCAATGTAGAATAAATGCTGAAGATCCACTTAGTTTCATACCTTCTCCAGGAAGAATAAAAGAATATCACTCACCTGGTGGGCCGGGAGTTAGAATAGATTCTGCCTTGTATGCAGGCTGCATTGTTCCTCATCAATACGACAATTTAATTTCAAAAATAATAATTTATTCAAGAAATAGAAATGAAGCCATTCTAAGACTTAAAAGATGTTTAATAGAATACGTTATTAATGGAGTAAAAACTAATATACCCTTACATTTAAAAATTTTGAATAGTAAAGATTACATTAAAGGAAATTATCACATAAATTGGCTAAACAAATTTTTATCTATTAATTATTAAATGAATATCAATGAAGAAACAATTCTTAAGGGCTACTCTTTAGGTATATTTCCTATGGCAGAGAACTTTGATGATCCAAATATACATTGGATTAATCCAAAAAAAAGAGGTGTTATTCCTATAAACAATTTTAAAATTTCAAAAAGTTTAAAAAAAGAAATTAAAAGAAATAAATTCAAGGTAACTATTAACAAAAATTTTGATGAAGTTATTACAAATTGTGCAAAAAAAACAAAAAATAGGCCGGCAACATGGATCAATAAAGAAATAATTAAATTATATTCAAATCTACATAAAATAGGGCATGCTCATTCTATCGAGGCTTGGTTTCAAAATAAATTAGTAGGAGGTCTTTATGGAGTTTCATTAGGCTCTGCTTTTTTTGGAGAAAGTATGTTTAGCACTATGTCTAATGCAAGTAAAATCTGTTTAGTATACTTAATAGCAAACCTAAAATTTAAAGGATTTACTTTATTAGATACTCAATTTGTAAACCCTTATTTAAAAAAATTAGGTGCAATAGAAATATCAAGAAAAAAGTATTTAGAAATACTAGGAAATTCACTAAAAAAAAATATAAACTTTAATAAAGAAATTTCTCAATCTTCAATATATGATATCATGCAATCTATGACCCAAACATCATAAACTGCATGGTCTAAAGCTGATATTGAAGGGCTAGAAGAAAACATCCAACCACTAAATATTCTTTTTTCTTCTTTATCAAATTTTTGATTCCAAATTTGAATAAATGCTGAGTTTTCTGGCGGATCTTCGGGTAAAGATTTTTTACAGGTTCTAACAATAATTTTTAAAGTTCCAAAATAAGTTTTATCATTATCTTCAATTTTTATTTTTGATATTTTACCACTAACCTTATTCAAAGCGCCCAAAATAGTTGTGGAGTCAGCTACGCTTGAATAAAAAGTAAAAATAACAAAAATAAAAAAAAACAAAAAATTTTTATTATTTTT
>JYMV01034779.1_pt1 | contig 13216 bp, 12 predicted proteins | sample 338911 | NCBI WGS metagenome assembly JYMV01 (sample SAMN03354496, study PRJNA234377) | hydrothermal vent metagenome | biome: Deep sea; feature: Hydrothermal plumes at the Eastern Lau Spreading Center, Western Pacific Ocean; material: Seawater | place: Tonga | collected 2009 | depth 2000 m m | reverse complement strand
TAAATATAGTATCTAAACTTTCTTCTGATAGCATTAAAATATCCTTATTAATTTAATTAAAATCTTATGCTAGATTATATATTTTTTGACTCAAAGCTTTCAGGCAAATTTAAAGACCATTTGACAAAGGTGGGAATAGTGTTTGAATGCGAAGATGATAAAAGCTTTGGCTCGGTTCAAGGTGAAATTGTCTCAATTTCTGACGAGACCGATGATACTATGTTAGCTGAACTGCAAGATTTGTACGATACATTGCAAGATGAGCTTGAGCAATTACTAGAGCAGAGTGATGATGGCTTGATGATGAATGCTGCAGGCATGGAAGTTAAGCTTAAAGATGGCTCAGTGTGCACATTAAGAGTTTCACCTGATGTTGTTACACGAATTCTAACTGTGTTAGAATTTGATGAGTTACAAGCATTTATAGAAAATATTGCTAGAAGTGTAGAAGAACCGGACAGTGGTCATTTCTGCCATAACGTAAACAAGGATTAAGTATGAAAAAAATTACTATTATTGGCTCAGGTTTTGCTGGGCTAACAGCGGTTAAAACGCTTCGAAAGAAAGATAAAAACTGTGAGATAACACTTATCTCCCCTAAGGCTGAACTGGTTTATATGCCCAGTTTGATTTGGGTGCCATCGGGCGCAGCGAGCAAAACAGACATTGTTATCCCTTTGGATAATTTTTTCAAACGTATGAACGTTGTGCATATTGTTAGTGAAGTGACTGGCTTGGAGGATAAAGGCAGATCAGTGGTAACGCCAATTGGTATTTATAAAAATGATGCGTTAATCATTGCTTCTGGCGGTCGATTTATCAAAAAATTACCTGGTATCGAGCATGCTATTACGCCATGTGAGGGGCTTGAGGCGGCTGAAGCAATTCGAGATCGTGTTAAGGCGATGGATGGTGGCGATGTTGCTATTGGATTCTCAGGCAACCCTAAAGAGCCGAGCGCTATGCGTGGCGGGCCGATGTTTGAATTTTTGTTTGGGCTTGATACCCAGCTCCGCGTGGAAGGTCGACGTGATAAATTTAACCTAACTTTTTTCACTCCTGCAGAAAAGCCGGGTGCTCGTTTGGGTAAAAAAGCGGTCAAAGGCTTATTAGACGAGATGAAAAAACGTAATATTACGACACATCTTGGCCACAAGATGAAAAAATTTGAAGCTGATAAAGTAATAACTGAAGGTGGCGAGTTTGCTGCAGATTTAATTTTATTTATGCCAGGTATGACAGGTAATACTTGGTTTGATAATACTGATCTTGCGCGCAGTGAAGGCGGACTATTAAAAGCTAATAAATTCTGTGAAGTGGAAGGTGCAGATAAGGTTTTTGTTGCGGGTGATTCGGGTTCTTTTCCTGGGCCAGAATGGATGCCAAAACAAGCACACATGGCCGATCTTCAAGCTGAAGCTGCTGCTAAAAATGCCATCGATATGTTAGATGAGAAGGCTTCGAGTCATACATTTAAAATTGAACTAATATGTATTGTTGATTCAAACAACAAAGGTATGTATGTTTCGCGCACACTTAAGGGTGGGTTGATGTTGCCAAATTGTCGATTGATGCATTTAGCTAAAAAGGTGTTTGGCTGGTGGTATTTACGTCAATACAGATAAAGTACACTCAAGTTCGAGCTTGAATATTTGATAAGAGGGTAGGGGTATGAGCGATTGTTTGTTTTGTAAAATTATTGCAGGTGAAATTCCTTCTAATAAAATTTTTGAAGATGAAGATGTTTACGCTTTTCATGATATTGGTGCACAAGCACCACATCACTTTTTGGTGGTTCCTAAGCGGCACATTGCCACGTTAAACGATACTGATGATGCAGATTTAGTGGGCAAGCTAACACTAACAGCCAGTAAGATTGCCAAGAAAATTGGCTTTTCTAAAGATGGTTATCGTGTGGTGATGAATTGTAATGAAGATGGTGGCCAAACAGTGTATCACATTCATTTGCATTGTCTTGGCGGGCGCTCTCTTTCCTGGCCGCCAGGCTAAGTTTTGCGCTTGTCTGCAAAGCCTTGTTTTTTATAACAATATCTATCAATAAATTCACCCATAAATAAGATAAAATCTCTAGCTTAAATTTATTTAATTGTAATTGATCCATGAGTAACGAATTCCTAGACAGACATATCGGTCCAAGTGCCGAAGATATCACTTCAATGTTAGACGCAATCAACTGTAAAACAGTTCATGAGGTCATTTCAAAAACCGTTCCAAATGCTATTTTATTTGGCAATCGTATGGAAGTTGATGAAGGCTTAACTGAACGCGATAGTCTTGAGCTTGCCACAAAGCTTGCGAGCGATAACGTATTGGCGACGAACTTCATTGGTCAAGGATATTACGGCACTTTGATGCCGACAGTTATTCAGCGTAATATTTTAGAAAATCCTGGTTGGTATACGGCTTACACGCCTTATCAGGCTGAAATTTCTCAAGGTCGTTTGGAAATGTTATTGAACTTCCAGCAAATGATTATTGACCTTACTGGCATGGATATTTCCAATGCATCGTTATTGGATGAGCCAACTGCATGTGCTGAAGCAATGATGATGGCAAAACGTGCTAATCGTAAAAATAAATCTAACAAATTTTTGATCGATAGTAATACCAATATACAAACCATTACTATCTTACAAACTCGTGCTAAGCCACTCGGTATTGAGCTGGTAGTTGAAGATATTCAAAATAACGACTTTAGTGATTGTTTTGCTGCGTTATTGCAATCGCCAGGTGCTAATGGTGAAGTTCGCGATTTAACGAGTGATATCGCTAAGGCTAAAGATAATGGCGTATTAACCATTGTTGCTTGTGATGTATTGGCCTTAGCACTCATTAAAACACCAGCTGAAATGGGCGCTGATATCGCTGTGGGCAATTCGCAACGCTTTGGTGTTCCAATGGGATTTGGCGGTCCTCACGCAGCTTATTTAGCGACGCGTGATGAATTTAAACGTATGGTCCCAGGGCGTATTATTGGCGTTTCACAAGATGTACTAGGTAATCCAGCAATGCGCATGTCTCTGCAAACACGTGAGCAGCACATTCGTCGCGATAAGGCCACTAGTAATATTTGTACAGCGCAAGTTTTATTGGCAGTATTAGCAGCAGCTTATGGTGTTTATCATGGTGCAGCTGGGCTTAAGAAAATTGCAAGCAAGGTACACGCTAAAGCGAGCAACTTAGCAGCAAGTTTGAGTGTGGCTGGGTTTGAGTTAGCAGCAGCACAATTTTTTGACACAGTTACAATTAATACAGATAAGGCTCAAGATTTATTTACTAGTGCTCAAAAAATGGGTATCAATATTCGCCTATTAAATGATACGCAGCTGAGTATGTCAGTAGACGAAACTACTACCGAAGCTGAATTGTTGGCGTTATTATCGGTATTTTCAATTGATAAATTACTAGAATCAGACGCAGCGTTATCTGTTGATATGATGCGTACTACAGAGTATTTAACCCATCCTGTATTCAGTTTGTATCATTCAGAGACTGAAATGATGCGTTATTTAAAGCGCTTAGAAAACAAGGACATCGCGCTAAATCATTCTATGATTGCATTAGGCTCATGTACGATGAAGTTGAATGCTGCTACGCAGATGTACCCGATTAGCTTGCCAGGGTTTTCAAAATTACACCCTTATGCACCTGAAGATCAAACACAAGGTTACCAGCAATTATTTAAAGATCTGGAGCATGCATTATGTGAGGTAACTGGCTATGACGCAGTATCTTTACAGCCTAATGCAGGCTCTCAAGGTGAATTTGCAGGTTTGTTGGCGATTCATTCGTATCATCAGTCACGTGGCGATCATGATCGTAATATCTGTTTAATTCCTTCGTCGGCACATGGTACCAATCCTGCTAGTGCAGTAATGGCTGGCATGAAAGTGGTGATCGTTAAGTGTGATGAAGCTGGTAATATCGATATTAACGATCTTAAGGCTAAGGTAGAAAAGCATGAAGATAAGCTTGCAGCTATCATGGTGACTTACCCATCAACTCATGGTGTATTTGAAGTTGAAATTAAAAATATTTGTGACATTATTCACAATGCTGGTGGCCAAGTTTATTTAGATGGTGCCAATCTAAATGCTATGGTTGGTATTACTCGCATGGGTGAATTCGGCGCAGATGTATCTCATATTAATTTACATAAAACCTTTGCCATTCCACATGGTGGTGGCGGTCCAGGTATGGGTCCAATTGGTGTAAAGTCACATTTGGCACCATTTTTACCAGGTGATCCATTAGATAAAGATTCAAATGCAGTATCTGCTGCTATGTATGGTTCTGCTTCAATTTTGCCAATCTCTTGGTCGTATATTAAGCTATTAGGAAAGTATGGCATGCAGCGTTCAACTGAGGTTGCTATTGTTAGTGCTAACTATATTGCAGATGCGTTGAAAGATAGCTTCCCGATTCTTTATCGTGGCGATCAAGGTATGGTTGCTCATGAATGTATTATTGATATTCGCCCCCTAAAAGCTCAAAGTGATATTTCTGAAGAAGATATTGCTAAGCGTCTAATGGACTACGGATTTCACTCACCAACCATGAGTTTTCCAGTGGCAGGTACACTAATGATCGAGCCAACAGAAAGCGAATCAAAGCGTGAAATAGATCGCTTTATTACAGCTATGATTAGTATTCATGATGAAATTCAAAAAGTCATTTCAGGTGAGTGGGATAAGGATGACAATCCACTAAAAAATGCCCCACATACGGCGCATGAAATGGCTGGAGAGTGGAATTATCCATACACTAGACAAGAGGCTTTGTACCCAGTTCAAACACTGGTCACTAACAAATACTTTCCGCCAGTTAAGCGTATTGATAATGTTTATGGTGATCGTAATTTATTCTGTTCTTGCATCACCACGGAAGACTTTGAATAATTTAACTTTATTCATCTAAAACTTGCATTAAAATAGCTCAAAACTTAAGGTTTTTTATTCTATAAAAAACCGTTATTTCCAGGGGGAAAATGAGCCAGATTGGCCTTGAGCAGCAAAGCGTTGCTGAGTTTAGTGAGCGCGCTTATCTTGATTATTCAATGTACGTCATTCTTGACCGTGCATTGCCGTTTGTCGGTGATGGATTAAAGCCTGTTCAAAGGCGCATTGTTTATGCGATGAGCGAGCTTGGACTTAAATCTACTGCCAAATTCAAAAAATCAGCCCGTACAGTGGGTGATGTTCTAGGTAAATTTCATCCTCATGGCGATAGTGCTTGTTATGAAGCTATGGTACTCATGGCTCAGCCTTTCTCTTACCGCTATCCCTTTATCGATGGCCAGGGAAACTGGGGCGCACCTGATGATCCTAAGTCGTTTGCTGCCATGCGTTATACCGAGTCTAAATTATCTCGCTATGCAGATTTACTTCTTGCAGAGATAAACCAAGGTACTGTTAACTGGGCAGACAACTTTGATGGCTCTTTACAAGAGCCTAAAAATCTACCTGCACAAGTGCCTAATCTATTGCTGAATGGTACTTCGGGTATTGCAGTTGGCATGGCAACAGATGTGCCGCCTCACAATCTGACAGAAGTGGTCAGTGCCTGTATTCAATTGCTTGACAAGCCGTCGAGTGATTTGGATGAGATTATGCAAATCATCCCGGCGCCAGATTATCCAACACGTGCCAATATTGTTTCATCTGCCAAAGACATTAGACAGATTTATGAAACCGGCCATGGTTCAGTTAAGATGCGTGCAACTTATAAGAAAGAAAATGGTGATATTGTAATTGAAACATTGCCTTATCAAACTTCTGGGTCTAAGGTGATTACCCAAATTGCAGCGCAAATGCGTGCTAAAAAACTTCCATTAGTTGATGATATTCGCGATGAGTCTGATCATGAAAATCCAACGCGTATTGTTGTTGTGCCACGATCAAATAGAGTGGATGTAGATAGCCTGATGTTGCATTTGTTTGCCACCACAGATTTGGAAAAAAGTTATCGCGTTAATATGAATGTGATTGGTCTTAATGGCAAGCCACAGGTGAAACCGTTAATCCCAATGCTTAAAGAATGGCTAACGTATAGAACTCAAATTGTCACTAAAAAGCTAACACACCGTTTGGATAAAATTTTGGCACGACTACATATTTTGGAAGGCTTATTAACTGCCTTTTTGAATATTGATGAAGTGATTGCCATCATTCGTGAAAACGATAAGCCAAAGCCGATATTAATGGCACACTTTAAGCTTAGTGAGATTCAAGCAGAGGCAATTTTAGAGCTTAAATTACGTCATTTGGCAAAGCTTGAAGAAGTAAAAATTCAGGCAGAGCAAGAAGAGCTGGCTGCTGAAAAAGAAAAATTAGAATTACTACTTTCTAGTGATAATCGTCTTAAGACTTTTATTAAGAAAGAGTTAAAAGCTATTATTGATCAGTTTGGTGATGAGCGACGATCTGCCATTAAAACTGATGTTAGTATTGCTCAAGCATTTAGTGAAGATGATCTGGTGCCAGCTGAGAACGTTACTGTTGTACTTAGTGATAAAGGCTGGGTTCGTAGTGCTAAAGGTCATGATATTGATCCAACCACGCTCAATTATAAGTCTGGTGATAATTACTTGACTAGCGTCCAAGGTAGAAGTAATAAAAACGCTATTTTTATTGATTCTACTGGGCGCTCTTATTCTTTATCGGCTAACTCTCTGCCAAGTGCAAGAGGCCAAGGTGAACCGTTAACTGGCAAGCTTTCTCCGCCAACAGGTGCAGAGTTTGTTGACGTGGTGATGGGTGATAATGAGCAGCATATCTTGCTGGCTTCAGATGCGGGATATGGGTTTATTGCCACCATTGGTGATTTGCATTCTAAGAAAAAAGCTGGAAAAGTAGCCCTTAGCTTGCCGGGTGAAGCTAAAGTGATGAGGGTGATTAACGTTGATGATTTAGAAAATCAATTTGTTGCTGTTACGACTAATCGTGGGCGTTTATTAGTATTTCCAGTGGCTGAACTTCCAGTTTTGTCAAAAGGCAAAGGTAACAAGCTAATTCAAATTCCAGCAAAAGATCTAAAAGCTAGAGAAGAGTTTGTTGTTGGGCTCTGTGTGTTGCTAGACACTCAGAATCTTAGAGTTTACGCAGGAAAGCGCCATCTAACTATAAAATTCCAAGACTTGACCAACTACATCGGTTCAAGAGCGCGACGTGGAAACTTATTGCCAAAAGGCTATCAAGGTGTTGATTCAATTGAGGCGGTAGAATAACAATCTCCCCTGTTAATCAGGGTGTAATTTTTATGCCATCAAAGGTATAATTAATCTTTTTCCCAATTTTTCCGAAAATGTTCGTCCTAAAAATTGTTACAGACTTCGCATCCGCACACTCCCTAAGGGATTACCCGGGAGATTGTTCTCGCTTACATGGTCATAATTGGCAGGTGGAAATGCTTGTCGCCTCCAAAGTGCTTGATGATACTGGCATGGCAATCGACTTTCGAGAAATTAAAAAACAAACAAAAGAAGTTGTTAAAAGGCTGGATCATCAATATTTAAATGATGTTGCGCCCTTTGATAAGCTTAACCCGACTGCTGAAAATATTGCTAAATATTTTTTTGAAGAGGTTGGTAAATTAATTAACACTAATGATGTTCGAGTTAAAGAGGTAACCATTTGGGAAACCCTAAGAGCATCAGTCACTTACTCGGAGGATTAATCATGAAATCTTGTGATTTACCTGATACACAAAACAACCTAGACACTCGACAAATTATTATTGACAGAGTGGGTATTAAAGATATTGCACATCCGATTACTTATGTTGATCGTGATGGTAACAAGTCTCCAACAGTGGGCAACTTTACCATGACAGTCACTTTGCCAGAAAATGTCAAAGGCACACATATGTCTCGTTTTATTCAAATTTTAAACGAAGGTCCATGTGAGTTTAACAGTGGAAATTTTAGCAAGATTATAGAAAAAGTGCGTGATCGCTTAGAGTCTGATACTGCACACATAACCCTAGATTTTCCATTTTTCAGAAAGAAATCGGCGCCTTCTTCTGGTGTTGAATCTTTAATGGATTATCAAGTTACTTTGGATGGCTCTCTAGAAAAAGGTAAAACCGAAGTGATGATAAAGGTTGTTGTTCCTGTAACCAGCCTTTGCCCATGTTCAAAAAGTATCTCTAAATATGGTGCGCACAATCAGCGCTCTCATATCACCATTAAAGCCAAGGCTGCTGTTGGAAAAACACTATACCTTGAGGATTTGATCGATCTTGCTGAGAAAAAAGCTTCTTGCGAACTGTATGCAATTCTTAAGCGTGAAGATGAAAAAGTAGTTACTGAAAGAGCCTATGATAACCCAGCATTTGTTGAGGATTTAGTGCGTGATATTGCCGTTGCTTTAAACGCTAACGATAACATTAATTATTACAGCCTTGAATCAGAAAATTTTGAGTCTATTCATAATCATTCAGCATACGCTTTAATTGAAAATCAGAAGTAAATAGCCATGAAATACAATACTAACAATCTAAGAATTACCTCTAGCGCCCCTATTATGGTGCCAAATGAGTTGATGGAGATGTTTCCACTTAGTGATAGTGGATCCGCTAGTATTTTTCAGGCGCGCGAAACGATTGCTAATATCATCTCTGGACAAGATAAACGCCTAATGGTGATTGTTGGGCCTTGTTCAATTCATGATCCTCAGGCAGCACGTGATTATGCAAAGAAATTAGCTGACCTAAAGGAAACGCTAAAAGAAGATTTGTTTATAGTAATGCGTGTGTATTTTGAAAAGCCACGCACAACTATTGGCTGGAAGGGGTTAATTAATGATCCTGACTTAAATGAGAGTTTTGATATTGATAAAGGCTTAAAAACTGCTCGTCACCTTTTGGCTGATATTGCTGACTTAGGTATGCCGGTTGCTGTTGAATATCTTGACTTGATTACGCCACAATATATTTCAGACCTTATTTCATGGGGTGCAATTGGCGCACGCACAACTGAGAGTCAATCTCATCGAGAATTGGCTTCAGCCTTATCTTGCCCGGTAGGATTTAAAAACGGCACCACAGGCTCCCTTAGAGTGGCGATTGATGCGATTAAATCTGCATGTAGCCCTCATCACTTATTGTCTGTTAATAAAGAAGGTGGCGTTAGTCACTATACTTCTTCAGGCAATGAAAGTACTCATATTATTCTACGTGGTGGCGCCGATGGTCCAAATTATTCAAAAAAACATGTTGAAAGTGCTTCTGAACAGTTATTAGCTGATGGGCTTAATCATCGTGTTATGGTAGATTTCTCCCATGCTAATAGCGAAAAACAGTTTAAAAATCAGTTAAAGGTTGGTAGCGATGTTGCCGAGCAAATTGCGTCAGGATCACAGAAGATTTTTGGCGTTATGATAGAGTCAAATATTAACGAAGGAAATCAGCCAGTTGGCCCGCTAGAATCACTCAAATACGGTGTTAGTATTACCGATAGCTGTATTAATTGGGAAGACACTGAAACCTTGCTAAAAACGCTGGCACAATCAGTGCGCACTAAAAACACCTAAGTTATTGATTTAACATTAGTTTTACTAATTAAATTTCTCCAAAATACTTCCCGAAATTTACCTATTTATATCGTGTAAATTCACTCACTTAGGGTACAATAAAAGCTAATTTAATCAAGCGAATTTTTTGTATGTCAGACGATACAAATAACACTGAAGATCTAGAAGTTTTTGAGCCTAATTTTCCAATAGTTACTATTGAAGATGAGATGCGTAATTCTTATTTAGAATACGCCATGAGTGTCATTGTTGGTCGTGCGTTACCTGATGTTCGAGACGGCCTTAAGCCGGTACACAGACGCGTGTTATATGCAATGGATGTGCTTGGCAATGATTACAACAAATCTTATAAAAAATCTGCCCGTATTGTCGGTGACGTGATTGGTAAGTATCACCCACATGGCGATACCGCTGTATACGACACTATTGTACGTATGGCACAACCATTCTCGATGCGTAATATCTTAATCGACGGTCAAGGTAACTTTGGTTCGGTCGATGGTGATTCAGCGGCTGCGATGCGTTATACAGAAATTCGTATGGCCAAGCTTTCACACGAGCTATTACGTGATCTTGATAAAGATACAGTTGATTTTATTGATAACTATGATGGCTCAGAATCAGAGCCAAGTGTACTACCAACACGTGTACCAAATCTTTTAGCCAATGGCTCATCAGGTATTGCTGTTGGTATGGCAACTAACATTCCACCACACAACCTTGGCGAAGTTATTGAGGCTTGTTTAAGAGTTATTGATAATGAAAATATCAGTGTTGATGAGTTATTAGAAGTTATTCCAGGACCTGATTTCCCGACAGCCGGTATTATCAATGGTGCTAGCGGCATTCGCCAGGCTTATGAAACAGGCAAAGGAAAAATTTACTTACGCTCTGTTTCTCATGTTGAGGGCGAAGACAAGCAAAGTATCGTAGTCACAGAATTACCATACCAAGTTAACAAAGCTCGCTTAATCGGAAAAATTGCCGACCTAGTTAGAGATAAGCGAGTTGATGGTATTACCGGCCTTAGAGATGAGTCTGATAAAGATGGTATGCGCATGGTAATCGAGCTACGTCGCGGCGAAGTACCTGAAGTGATGCTTAATAATCTTTATAAGCTAACTGAAATGCAAACAGTATTTGGTATCAATATGGTGGCAATTGATAAAGGTATGCCTAAGCTTATGACGCTTAAAGGCATCTTAGACGCCTTTATCGCCCATAGAAGGGATATTGTTACACGTCGCTCTATCTTTGATTTAAACAAAGCTAGAAATAGAGCTCACTTGTTAGAGGGTTTGTCAGTTGCGTTGCATAATATCGATAAAATTATCGAGCTGATTAAGTCTGCTAATAATCCAAGCGAAGCTAAAGAGAGTCTTGTTGCCAAAACTTGGGATGGTTCGGTCATTAAAGAGCTTATTGGTGATCGTGATATGGCTATGTTTAAGCCAGAAGATTTATTGCCTGAGCTTGGCTTACAAGCAAGTGGTGATTATCATTAAGCTTCATCGTTTAACCGGCCTAGAAAAAGACAAAATTTTCGATGAATTTAATGAGTTATTAGAGCGAATTAAATATTTATTAGATATCTTGCAAAATCCAGATCGCTTAATGCAAGTGATTCGTGATGAGCTTAATGAGATTCGTGATAATTATGCTAACGAGCGAATGACTCAAATCATCGAGCACAAAATTGATCTAACCCTGGAAGATCTTATTGTTCAAGAAGAGCGCGTAGTAACATTATCACACGGTGGTTATGTTAAGGCGCAATCGCTGAGTGATTATCAAGCACAGCGTCGTGGTGGTAAGGGTAAAGCTGCAACCAAGATGAAAGATGAAGATTTTGTCGATCAACTGTTTGTTGCAAACTCACACGACACAGTGTTGTGTTTCTCATCAGCAGGCAAGGTTCATTGGCTTAAGGTGTATGAATTGCCAGTAGCATCACGCACTGCAAGAGGAAAGCCAATTATTAATTTATTGCCACTTGAAAAAGAAGAGGTGATTAACGCCATTCTGCCAGTATCAGAATTTACTAAAGATCAATTTGTATTCATGGTTACAAGTTCAGGTACCTGTAAAAAGACTTCATTGACTAACTTTGCACGTCCTCGTAAGGGTGGCATTATTGCTATTGAATTGCGTGACGGTGATAAGCTAGTTGGCGTGGAAATTACATCAGGTGAAAATGATATTATGCTGTTCTCAGCAAATGGTAAGTCAATTCGCTTTAAAGAAGCAGATGTGCGAGCAGTAGGCCGTACAGCTATTGGTGTACGCGGTATGAAGTTGGTTGATGATGAAATCGTTTCAGCGATTGTTGCAGATGATCATAGTCCAATTCTTACAGCGACTGAAAAAGGCTACGGCAAGCGTACAGAGCTAGAAGAGTATCGTTCTCAAGCGCGTGGTGGTTCGGGTGTTATTTCTATCAAAACCTCAGATCGAAACGGTAAAGTGGTTGGCGCTATCCAAGTAACAGACGCTGATGAAATGATGCTAATTTCTAACAAAGGCACACTGGTTCGCGCACGTGCAGCTGACGTATCTATTATTGGTCGTAACACGCAAGGTGTAACACTCATCAACATCGCCAAGGGTGAAAAGCTAGTCTCGGTCGCTAAGATTGCTGAAACTGAAGAGGAAGATGCTGAAGGCGAAGAGCAAGCTACTGAAGAATAGCTTTGATAGACTTTAGTTATTAACAAAACAAAAGGCCTTGAAGTTAATTATCACTTCAGGGCCTTTTTTATTACAATAAGCAAATAATATAATTAATTAGTAGGAGTAAGTATGCATTTGAGAAAATTAAGTTTAAGTATTGCTGTCATGACCATAGTAATGCCTATGGCCAGTGCACACATGCATCATGCTAATATGAACCACGCGGAAATGATGGGGCACAGTACAGCACCTACTCAAGTGGTATTAACTGAATCAGGCACTGACCCATTCGCAACCCTACAAGAGGTGATTGCTGCATTAGAATCTAATACCAACACCAATTGGGAAAAAGTCAACATCGAAGCACTGCGATTGCACTTAGTTGAAATGCAAGATATGACGATCAATGTTGATGTTAAACAACAGCATATCGATAATGGTTTTCAAGCTGTGGTTACGCCGACGACCAATAGGGCAGTACAGTCACTCACTAGAGTGCTGTCAGGGCATCCAGCACAAATGAAAGCGGAAACGGGCTGGGATATGCAAGTACAAATTAATAACAGTGTATTTACACTAACCGTAACGACTGACAATGCTAAAGATGTTGCCAAAATCAGAGGCTTGGGCTATATAGGCGTTATGGCCTACGGCAATCATCATCAGCCCCACCATTGGGCTATGGCTTCAGGTGATAATCCTCATGCTGGGCATAGTATGAAACATTAATGGCAATTAGGGAGCATCTATGAAAAACTATATAGCGATCTCAGGATCAATTTTTGCCATTGTGGCATTTGCACATTTGCTTAGAATTATTGATGGATGGGAGGTTATTGTTAATGGTCAAGCAGTACCTATGACCATTTCTTATATGGCTTTTGTGGCAACAGGGTTATTGGCTGTTTGGGCATTTAGAGCTAAATAATTAGTGCTCTCTGGTTGCGGAGAATACAAGATTTGGATGACGCTCAATAGTAAGTTGTAAATTGACC
>JYMV01021559.1_pt1 | contig 13225 bp, 10 predicted proteins | sample 338911 | NCBI WGS metagenome assembly JYMV01 (sample SAMN03354496, study PRJNA234377) | hydrothermal vent metagenome | biome: Deep sea; feature: Hydrothermal plumes at the Eastern Lau Spreading Center, Western Pacific Ocean; material: Seawater | place: Tonga | collected 2009 | depth 2000 m m | reverse complement strand
GACCAAGGCGCTGAGCCAGGACCAGCACCGTCACCTGCGCGACATGATCGATGGCATCGGCTTGACGCTGGAGACCGGAATCTACGATGGCGATACCGAACCGGTGATGCGGCGCAGGTTACGCAGATCGGGACGCATCATCCTGAGCAATCCGGACATGTTGCACGCCTCGATCTTGCCCAACCACGGCGGCTGGGCGGCCCTCTTCGCAAATCTGCGTTATGTCGTCATCGACGAGGTCCACACCCTGCGCGGCATTTTCGGTTCTCATGTGGCCAGCGTGATCCGGCGGCTGCGTCGTATCTGCCGCTATCACGGCTCCGATCCGGTCTTCATCGCCGCCAGCGCCACCATCGCCAACCCGGGGGAGCATGTCGAGAGATTGATCGGTGAGCCGGTGCGCACCATCGTCGAAGATGGGGCCCCAAGAGGCCGAAAACACATCGCATTGTGGAATCCACCGCTGATTCAGCGCGACGACGGCACCACATCGCGGCGGGGCCCGCTGTCGGTGGCGGTACGGCTGTTGCCAGAACTGGTGCGACGAGGCATGCGAACCATCTGCTTTGCCCGCACCCGCAACAGTGTCGAGTTGATCCTGCGATACATCCGCGAACGCGCTCGCGGTGCGGGTGATCGGCAGCAGGTCGCCGATCGCATCGATGCCTATCGTGGCGGTTACCTGCCGAGCGAGCGACGACACATCGAATCGAAACTGTTTGGCGGAGATCTCGGCGGAGTGGTGACCACCAATGCGCTCGAGGTGGGGATCGATGTCGGGGGACTCGACGGCTGCATCGTGGTCGGTTGGCCCGGAAGCGTCTGCTCCTTCATGCAACAGGCGGGTCGAGCGGGTCGATCTCACGGCGAGTCGCTGGTGTTTCTGATCGCGGGCCAGGATCCGATCGATCAATGGTTCATCCGTCATCCAGAGACCCTGTTCGGGAGTAGCCCCGAGAATGCCGTGATCGAGACCGACAACCCTTACATCGTGGCTCGCCATCTGATCTGTGCCGCCTACGAACTGCCCCTGTCTGGCGACGACGCCGACCTGATGGGGCCGGAAGTGGAGGGGATGTGTACCGTTCTGCAGGAAGAGAACCGGCTGTGCGAGGCGGGGGGGCAATGGTATCTCAGCAGCGATGAATACCCTGCTGCGGCTGTCAGGTTACGGACCACCAGCGAGGAGAACTTCACGATCCTCGAGATGGGACCCGACCGCATCATTGGCGAACTCGATTATGTGGCCGCCATGGTCAGCCTTTACGAGGGTGCCATCTACATCCATCGCACCGAGACCTTCATCGTCGAGCAGATGGATCATGTCAATTGCCTGGTCAAGATCAGGCGTACCGATACCGGCTACTACACCCAGGCGCTGACCCAGAAGCGGGTCACCGTGACCGAGGAATGGTCGAAACGGAAACAGCCAGGAGCCACTCTTCGGCTGGTCGAGGTGGAGGTGCGGACGAGGATCACCGGTTTCAAGAAGGTCCGGTTTCATTCGATCGAGAACATCGGCTACGGCGAGGTCGATCTCCCGCCGCTGGAACTCGATACCGTCAGCCATCAGATCCAGCTCGACCGAGAAACGATACAGGCCGCCGAGCGATTCGGCACCGGCTTCCTGAGATCCGCGATGCACGGCGTGGCGCGACTGTTCAGGGATCTGCTGGCGATCCGTGCCATGTGCGATCCGAACGATCTCGATCACCATGTCGACGCGGATCTGATGAATATCTACGACCTGTACCCTGGCGGAATCGGTTACTCGGAACTGGGTCATGAAAAGCACATGGAGGTGCTCGAAGATGTACTGGAGGCGGTGGTGCAGTGCGATTGTGCCGCTGGCTGTCCTTCCTGCGTGTTGCCCGGCTCAGCGCGGGTCGAGTCGGTGCTGGCAAAGGAAGTGATGGAATATCCGTATCCGAAGGAGGCGACACGGTGGTTGATTCACAGGCTCACAGGGAGGAAGGAATACCAGCCCGATCTCACCGGGGTTCCGGCAACGATGCCAGTACCACCGACACGACCGGAGCCGCTGCTCGATGAGCGCACCGAGCGCAAGGTGAGAAAGGTCGCACGCTGGAAGCGAAAGGGTGGGCGATCTTGAAACGAGACTCGCACGAACGCCTGCGGCGTTCTCTGCGAAGGTCATCGCAGGAGGCAGCTCGTCGATCCGCGCAGCGATCCACTGGGCGATCCAGTGGGCGATCTACTGGGCGATTTCAGGAACGCGGCGGCTCCGGTGATAGCCGCAGATCACCGACGATGGCCGCCGATTACGATGCCACCGTCGATCATCGCGTCTCCAGTGAGTGGATCGAACAGACTCCACACGATGTGATCTTTCTCGATCTCGAGACGACCGGATTGAGAGCGGACCGATCGCTGGCATCGATGATCGGTATCCTCCATCGAGATCAGGATTCGCTGCGACTGCAGCAGTGGTACAGCGGAGATGTTCAGACGGAGCGTCGGCAACTGGAGCGGCTGCTACGGTTGCTCGGACGATTTGATCGGGTGGTCACCTATAACGGCAACGGCTTCGATCTGCCGTTCTTGCGCACCCGATGGGGTTGGCATCGTCTGTCTGGTATCGCCGGTGCCATCGAATCGGAAGATCTGCTGGTCGAGGTGAGGAAACGGTACCGCAAGCAGTGGCCCGACTGTCGCTTGACCACGGCAGAGGAGCGATTGCTGGCTACTCCTCGTCAGGGTGACGATGTGCCCGGAAGCGAGGCTCCGCTTCGATTCCAGGATCTACGAGAAGGCGCCCCCGTATCGGTGATCGAGCCGGTGTTCGAGCACAATCGACGCGATTTGATCTCACTGGTGGCATTGAGAATCGCCCTGCAAGGGGTGACAATCGGTCGATAGAGGCAGCTGCAGAGGCTCCCTCCCGACGACCTGCAAGATCACCGCTGGAGCCGCCACCATGTTCGAAGAATTCGATTCGCTCGGAGAGTCTGAGATCGAAGCGGGCGATCTGTTGATCGCCACGCCGATGCTACGGGACCCCAACTTCCATCGAAGCGTGATCCTCATCTGTGATCACGACCAGGAGGGGTCGTTCGGGCTGGTGATCAATCGCCCGACCCAGATCCCTGTCGATCGTGTGCTGGAAGAGATGGATACCGAGGGAACCTCGAACTCCTGCGTCCAGTTCGGTGGACCCGTCGAGAGCGACAAGGTGTTCGCGCTCTGCCATGGCCACGGTCACTCACAGCAGGATCGCGAGGTCGGCAGTGGCATCTTCTTGCCGGAAGATCTCCACCGATCGATCGAGCGCATCCGATCCGGCTCCGAGTCTGTCGAGCACTACCTGTTTTTCCTCGGCTACTCGGGATGGGGGGCAGGTCAACTGGAGCAGGAAGTCCGGGAGCAATCGTGGGTGCTCTCGAAGCGGGCGAGGGCAGGACTGTTGCAGACCCCTGCCGATCAGATGTGGGCGGAGGCACTCAGGGAGATGGGTGGACAGCAGACACTCTGGTCCTGGATGCCCCCGGATCCGGACATGAACTGACCGGATCCGGATGCTCCTGGATCTGAGTGATGGCGGGCGGCACTCTAGCCTTCAGACAGACTCGATCCTCGACTGGATCATCATCAAGGGTTCCGAGGTGGCGCCGTCGCCAGAGCCGCGCTTTTCCAGTTCTTCGAGTACCGGCTGCCCCTCGATCACTTCACCGTAGACGGTGTGATTATCATCGAGATGCGGAGTCGGAGTGAAGGTGATGAAGAACTGGCTGCCGTCGGTGCCGGCGCCTGCGTTGGCCATCGAGAGCAAGCCGCGACGGTCATGCCGCGCTTCGGATGAGAACTCTCCCTCGAACTTATAGCCGGGACCGCCCATGCCGGTTCCCTCGGGGCATCCGCCCTGTGCCATGAAGCCGCGGATGACCCGATGGAATTTGAGGTCGTTGTAAAATCCCAGCTCGGTCAGGTACATCGTGTTGCGGACATGATCGGGAGCCACATCGGGCAGTAGACGTGCCTTCATGGTGCCGTGGTTGGTCTCGATCACCCAGTAAATCTCATCTTTCGCAGAGATGGGGGTCTCGGGGAAACGAGGCAGTGCAGTTCTCCAGTTCGCCGACGAGGTGTCGATCTCGCCAGCTTCCTTGAGTGCTGCAACGGCTTCCTTCATCGCATCGATGCTGTCGTTACTCATCGGTTCTCCTTCTGGGTCGGTTCCTTCTTGGCAGGGGTTTTCTTTTCGACTTTCTTTTCGACTTTCTTCTTCGAGGCTCCTTTGGTTTCGATCGCGAGCGTCGCTTTTTCGATCTTCACAACTGACGTGGTCTGCCCCGACCTGGACCCGACCTTCTCGATGGCCTTGAGAGTGTCTTCGCCAGCACGCACTTTGCCGAAGATGGTGTGTTTTCCGTCGAGCCACGGTGTCGTTTTGAAGGTGAGGAAGAACTGGCTGCCATCGGTATTTGGCCCCGAGTTGGCCATCGAGAGCAGACCGCCACGAGTGTGCTTTACCGACGAATCGAACTCGCCGGCGAAGCGATATCCTGGATTGCCACGACCACTCCCCTGCGGGCAACCACCCTGCGCCATGAAGCCAGGGATGACCCGATGGAACTTGAGATCATCGAAGAATCCCAGTTCCGTCAGGTAGATGAAGTTGGCGACATGATTGGGCGCCACGTCGGGAAGGAACTCGATCTCGATCTCTCCCATGGTTGTCTTCAGTTTCCAGATATAGGTACTGGTCGCAGGGAACTGGACCGCCGGAAACTTGGGGAGGCGGGATTTCCAACCGCCTGTGGTGCCCTTCTGGAGTGCTCCAGAGCTGGTCTGCTCGGCGATATAGGCCTGCACCTTTTCGATCACCGGATCCTTGGCCTTCTCCTCATCTCCTGTGGCAAATGAGAGGGTAGGAACTTGCACTGCCAGCAGCAGCACCGTGAAACACATTCCACTGATGAACATCTTTTTCATCTCGATCTCCTTGTCTCTACAAATCAGTTTGAAGAACTGGAGTTTTCCAGCATATCGATCTCTTCGCGGACCATTCCGATCAGGTCCTCCAGCATCTCCTGTGAAAAGTCGAATTTGATTCCAGCACCTGCGTACAGTTCGGGCAGTGAGCGGGTGTTGCCGAGTGCCAGGCCGGCACGGTAACTCTGAATCGCACCATCCGGGTCCTTGCGGTGATTTCTCCACACCTGCAGTGCTCCCAGTTGTGCGATCGCGTACTCGATGTAGTAGAACGGTACGCCGAACAGGTGCGATTGACGCAGCCAGCGGTTCGCTCGGACGTGCTCGAATCCGCTCCAGTCCATCTCTTTGGTGCTGAATCGGTCCATGATGCCGAGCCATGTCGTGGTTCGATCTTCTCTGGAGTGGCCCGGGTTCGTGTAGAGCCAGTGCTGGAACGAATCGATCATCGCCACCCATGGGAACAGGCTGATGACACCTTCGAGGTGCTCGATGCGAGCGCGGGTGATCTGATCAGGGTCCTTGTAGAAGACATCGAGGTGAGGGGCGCCCAGCAGTTCCATCGCCATCGAGGCGACCTCGCAGAATTCGATCGGGGCACCACGGTTGGCAATCAACTCGTGGTGGCGGGACTCGATGCTGTGGAAAGCGTGCCCACCCTCGTGGAGCAGCGTTTGGACATCTCCCTGCTTTCCGGCAGCGTTCATGAAGATGAAGGGAACCCGGATCTCCTCGAAGTTGTACTGGTAGCCGCCGGGTGCCTTGTTCTTGCGGGAATCGAGATCGAGCAGTTTGCCATCGATCAACAGACTGAACATCTTCTGAAGATCCGGGTGAACCTCGCCAAAGATCTGACTGCACCCATCGATCAGGTTCGTATCGCCCTCGAGAGGGCGAAGCGGTGGCCTTCCCTTCGGGTCGACAGATGTATCCCAGGGCCTCAGTCGATCCACCCCGAGAGTCTCGCGACGCCGGGCGGCGCGTTCCTGGACAAACGGTAAGATCACCTTCTCGATGGAGTCGTGAAATTGCATGCACTCGGCGGGACCGTAATCGAACCGCTCCAGCTGACGAAAACGTAATGTCCTGAAGTTGTCGAAGCCGGCGTTGAGTGCCATCTGGTGGCGAAGTTCCAGTTGCTTGTCAAAGATGTCCTGCATCGCCCCGTTGTCCTGGCCGAATCGTTCCCAGATGGCGCGAAATGCTGCTTCACGTCGATCGCGGTCGGTTTCTTCCAGGATTCTTCCCATGAACGGGATGGTGCGAGTCTCTCCGTCGAACTCGATGGTCATGGCACCGATTACCTTGTCGTACTCGGCGTCCAGCTTTGCTTCCTCGGTCTGCAGTGGGATATTTGCCTCGCGGAACAACTCAACGCTATTGCGAACCGATTTGACCCATGTCCCGAACTCTTCGGCGGGAAGTGAATCGAGAGCTGCGGATGCGATGAACTTTCGATCCATGTCAAACATGATCTTCTTGAGTCCTGGACGGATCTTCTCGATCCACTCCATGTAGCGGGTATTGATCGCCTCGTCGGAGGTGTAGCAGGTGTGGTCGACGTACCTGCGCGCACCCTCCTCCGCCAGAACTGCATCGATTTCACTCCACTCTCTGCACCAGTTGAGCAGAGATTCCTGGTCATCGATGTCTCGATCGAGAAGGTCGAGGTAGATGGCCTCGATCGATTCAAGACTACTTGCCGTGAAATCCTCGGCGAGGAATCGGCGCGGAAACGCTGTTTTTTCCATCTGTGATTTTCCCTTTCTGGGGACGAATCGGCGGTTGCCCTGAGCAGTCAGGAGGTGGATTCTAACCGCTGCGAGCAGTGGAATCACCGAGACCTGTAGAAACGGAGTGAGGTGGTCGAACACCGCTCCGAACTGCTGGTAAACAACCCGCTGGGCGATTCTCCCCTGCGACAGGTCGCCATCTGGACACCTCCCGGATATCTCGATGGCACCGATCAGCGCTATCCGTTACTGGTCGATCTGGCCGGATTCACCGGCAGCGGTTTGAAACATCTGGCCTGGAGTGCTTTCACCGAGAACTTGCCGGAACGCCTCGATCGTCTCGTCGGTACCTCCCAGATGAAGCCGTGCATCGTTGCCATGCCCGATGGATACACATCTCTCGGTGGCAACCAGTACATCGATTCTCCTGCGGTGGGTCCCTGGGCCAGCTATCTGGTCGAGGAACTGGTGCCCTTCATCGACTCGAAGTGGCGAACCATCCCGGGGAGGGATCATCGGGGGGTGTTCGGGAAATCATCTGGAGGCTACGGAGCCATCGTCCACGGCATGCTGCATTCCGATACATGGGGTGCGATCGCCTGTCACAGCGGCGATATGTACTTCCCGTACGGATACCTACCAGATTTTCCAGTGGCTCTGGATGTCTTGCGTAGAGCTGGAGGCAAGGAGGCATTTCTGGAGAAGTTCCGTGCCAAGGTGAAGCCGAAGCATGCGGATGTGATGACGCTGATGATTCTGGCCATGGCGGCGTTCTATGATCCCGATCGGGAGAGTCCGGGGGAATACCACCTGCCGTTCGATCTCGAAACAGGAGAGATCATCTCTGCGAGATGGCAATGCTGGCTCGAACACGATCCGGTTCAGATGGTCGACCGACATGCAGATGCGCTGAAGTCGATGAAATTGCTTTTTATCGACTGTGGCTATCGCGATCAGTTTCGGCTCCACCATGGTGCCCGGATGCTGGCAAAGAAGTTGCGAGATCTATCGATCCCTCACATCCATGAGGAGTTTGATGACGACCACTCCTCCGTCGATTACAGGCTAGATCACTCGTTACCACGGCTGGCCGAGGTACTCTCTCCCTGATGGATTTCCAGCGTCGTGTTGGGGACATCGAAAAAGGCTCCCACCGTGTTGACGGTGGGAGCCTTTTTCATGACGTGCAATGTCCAGAAGTTCTGGAGCTAGCAGCCGTCAAACTCCTGGCAAGTCAGGTTGTCGATGGATTCGTCCGGCCCGCAACTGCTGGAGGGGGCAGGAGGAACCGACCCGCCCAGGAACAGGAACTCCAGAAGAGAGATCGCATCGGTGATGTCCACCGCACCATCGTCGTTGATATCCGCAGCATCCAGGCAAGTGGCAGCAGGCTGGGAAGGATCAAACATGTAGAGCAGCAGCACCGTCACATCGACCAGGTTACGGGTTCCATCCGCGGTAATATCGCCACGTACGAAGTCGGACCCGGTTCCCGCGAGGTCACCAGAGAGCATGTAGATGGTGGCAGTATCGCCTCCGACAAGATAGGTGACGGGAGTTCCAAAGGGGCCTGTCTCTGTGGATGAGATTCCGGTGACATCTCCGGTGTTGGCAGACGGTGCGACATCGAAACCGATTCCGCTGGCCGTACCGTCGACGGCGCGTTCGACGCGGCTGATGCCACCGTCGTTGAGCGAACCGACGGCAAAGTCACAAATACTGGTCTGATCTGCATCCCTCGAAGTGATGCCACCGATGAACACGGACGCCCCTGTGGGTACCGGAGGGATCGGCGTCAGTCGAGAGCCAGTGGTTCCATCCGGGTCAAACTCGAAGGTTGAAACCTCGGAACGATCAATCCCCAGGAAGCGGCCTGCAGCCGTCGACCAGGTGATCTCTCCCAGTTGCCCAAGCCCTGGTGATGTCAGGGTCGAACTGGAGATCGAACCACCTTGCAGATCGGTGGTGACGAGTTCGCCCGTTGAAGTCAACCATGTGAGGGTGTCATTCGACGAGTTCCATGCGATCCCGATCAGATCCACTGCCGAAGCGAAGGGACCAGGGATGCTGCCTGTCGGGGTGAGATCTTTCGAGTAGAGCCAGGCGGTCAGTCCCGAAGAATCTGCGACGACCAACTGTCCTGAACTTTCGATGACCGTGGTCGGTCCGGGCTCGCTGCCTCCATGAGGAACCTGATCGATCAGCCGACCGAATCCGACGACGACGTTACAGGCGGCTTCCGGAAGATTGGCGCCGCTCGCCGGAACCGGCTTGAGCGTGTACATGTATGATCCCGAGTCGAGGTCGGCATCGGTGTAGGTGTCCACTCCGGAGGCGATGGTGGCAATCTCGACATTGTCTCTGGAGAGAATGATGCTGGAGTAGTTGATGGGGTTGAGCCACTCGAGAGTGACATTGTTGTCGCCATCGGCGATGCAGGTGAAAGTCGAGATCGAGGGTGCATTCGGATTGGGTACCGCCACCTCGACGATGATTTCGTTGGTGGTGTCGACCACGAACTCGCTGGGCCCACCCCAGCTGCCATTCTCGGTCCAGCCGATGCCGGTCACCCACCCGCTCAGGGCATTGATGCTGGCGAGCGGGTAGAAGAGGCCCTGTTCGGCACCGGTCTCATCCACTCTCACGACCTGGTTGGCGCGCTGAGCGGACGGTGGTCCGACTGGAATATCGAACAGGTAATTTCCAGTGTTTTGATCGAGCATGATCGACAACCCGAGTCCAAATGCACCTGCTCCCGTGGAGGTCGTTTCCGGATTCAGGAAGGAGTTACCAGAGAAGCTGCCATCCGGTGAAAACTCGAGGTAGGTATCCCCTTGCAGATCGTTGGTCCAGAGATTTCCGGTTCCGGGGTGCCACTCGAGGCCTGTGACCGTGGTGGTGCCGACAGGAAGGTCGAGCACTACCGGAGTACCAATCAGATTTCCTCCGGAACTCGAGGACGCAAGGATCAGCGCCCCCTGATCATTGATCAGCCAGTAGAGAAGATCTTGATCAGTATCCCACGCTACGCCGAGGTATGTCGCGGGTCCCAGGGGGCAAGAGAATTGCGCCGAATTGGCGAGCGATCCGACATCGAACTTGTAGAAGAGTCCGCTCAGGTAATCGGCGACGAGAACAATCGATTCCCCATCGATCACCGTTGCTGCATAGGGCAACTCACCGGGGTAGGAACCGGTCTGCATGAAACAGGTGCCGAAGGGCGGGTTCGTCAACGGACAGGGCACCTGAGCTTCGATGAAAGTGGCTGACGAGAAGAGCAACACGATGGTGAGCAGCCAACTGGAAGCACACAGGTGGGTGATTCGATGTGAATCCCTTGTCGGTGCAGATGGAAAGGCCATGGTCCGTCTTTCAGTGCTACCGGGTCCTCAAGTCAGGAGCCGGTAAGGTTCTTCCTGTGGCGTAGCCAGATGCGACTGGATCGTTGCGACCCTGTCGCAGCCTCGGGGCTGTCAGCAGTTGTAATTGACACCGATCCTGTGCCCCATCCGGGGGTCCGATCCGATCGTTGGAGGTGCTGCCTGGAGACAGGATGAATGGTCGTTGTGACCAATTATTGGGCCCCGCAGGGGAGCATCTCCAATTCGAATTCTATCCGGGAGAGAGTGCGTGTCAATCAGGGCAGGTGAGCGAGTGATGGAACGGAAAAGATTTCCGGTTATTGGCCCGGGGAGGACTGTTGACCGGAACTACCGGCGAGATCTCGCGCTCCAAAATGACGCCCTATGGCGCGGCGGGCGCGGACCAGTGAATCTGCGACGGCTTGCTGGGTGACCTTCAATCTCTGAGCGATCTCCTGCTGCATCAGCGATTCCCGGTAGTAAAGACGAACCACCTCTTGCTGCCTCGGGGTCAGGATCTGGATATTGTCGAGCAACACATTGACGCTTCGAAGTCCCATGAAGATTCGCGGCAGATCTTCCGAGTCGACCCGCCCACGCTCCATGCTGGGGATCAGATTATCGACCAGATCACAGATCCTGCGGCATCGGGATCGTGCGGGACAAAGGGAACAGTAGGGTCCGTATGAACCTGGAGCGAAATGATTTTCGCCAGGTCGCTGGCCATCGAGGTGGTGGCCATTGAGGTCTTTACCTTTGAGGTTCTTGCCATCGAGGTCGTGGCCATTCTTGTTCAGACCACGGCTGCTGGCAGAAAACCCATTCGAGTTGCTGGCGCCAGACATCGTCTAACCTTTCAACTCGCTCCTGCCTTTCGAGAAGCGGGGTACCTCCTCAAGCATACACCACGATGGGGCCTTCGACATCCCCGAGGTTTGCAAAGCAATATCGGTAAAAAAATGCGGACTTCGGGAAACAAGTTGTTTCCCGAAGCCCGTTCGGTGCTGCAAATTAGTGCTGTTTCGACTTCCTAATACGGGGAGTCGATGCAATCGAGCATATCGTCGGACGGATCAAGCCCCGCTTCCGGAAATGGCGACGCCGGCGGTAACAATGGCGTTCCATCAGCATGCAGGTAGTAGAAGATCATCAGCATCGCATCTCCGATGGTGACGATCCCGTTGTCGTCGAAGTCGGCAGAATCGAAGCATGTTGGTTCTGTCCCGCCGATGAAGAGCCAGTTTAGCACCCAGATGCCGTCAGCGATGTCACAATTCGTATCACTGTTCGCATCTCCACGCAGGAATGCTTTGACATTTCCTGAACAGGTGGTGGAAGTGGTGATTCCATCGGCATGTTCAGCCCAGATCCGGTAGGTGTATGTACCCTCGGTTGGGACCACATTGATGGAACTGGTTGCTGCCCCCGGAATCGAGGAGATCAGTACGCCGTTTCGCTCGATATGAATCGTCGTGTAAGCGGCAGTGTTTTCCCAGTCGAGATGTACTGGAGCACCGAAGAAGGTACACGCAAGATTGATCGGTGCTGGCAAGATGGTGACGGAGCAGTTGATCGGCGCCGTCTGAGACCCTGCCAGAGTTGCAATGATCTCGTAGGAATACGTACCTGCTCCGAGTGGGAAGTCGGTGAAACTCTCTTCAGTTCCATCGACGAGCCCGACCACCATTCCGTCGCGAGAGATCTGGATCAGGTCATAGGCCTCACCGTTACTCCAGCTGAGGGTGTTTCCATCTCCGATGGTGCTACAGGCGATTCCCGACATCGGTTGCGGAACCACGATGTCACAGCAAACGGTGGCGCCGGTGCCATTGCCGATGTTGACGATCAAGCAGTACTGATAGGTGCCGGGTCCCGGGCTATCGGTGGCACCGGTGGCAGAGCCAGCCAGGGAACCGATGGGGGAGCCGTTGCGCAGCAGGCTGATGAAATCGCCGCTGGCGGGGAGATCCCAGGAGATCTGAACCTCGGATCCGCCGGAGAGGCTGCAAGCCATGTTCTGCGGTGTCGAGGGGACCTCTTCAGTGCAGGAAGCGGTGGCAGAAGTACTCTGGTCGCCCAGGCTTGCCGTCAATTCGTAACTGTGAGAACCGTGCGGTTGAGACGGATCCGTGTAACTCTCGGAGGTACCCGGCAGTATTGCCAGCAGCGCGCCGTCACGAGTCAGGTCGGTGTTGGTCCAGTTCAGTTCCACATCTCCCGAAGCCGATACGCAGCCGAAGCCGGTCGGAGCGGAGATCACCCGAGCCGAGCAGCAGGTCGCTGCGCTGGTACCGGTCCCGATCTGGTTGACGACGCAGTACTCGTGAGTGCCGACCCCGGCTCCGACATCGTCGTATGAGGTGGCGCTACCACCAAGGGTCGCGATCACGAGGCCATCACGGCTCACCTCGACGGTCGTGCCGTCTGTCGGCAAGGTCCAGGAGAGTGAGACGGTCGAGCCCAGAGCAGAGCATGCCATGTCTGTCGGTGTCGAGGGCACATCGACGGTGCAATCGACGGTGTCGCTGATGCTGGCAGCTCCGGCATCAGCAGTCATGTCGTAACTATGTGCGCCGGCACCCGCGCTAGCGTCGTGGTAGCTGCTATCACTTCCGGAGAGGATCGCCAGCAGTTGGCCATCTCGGTTGAGAGTGATGGTGTCGTAGACATCATTGTTGGTCCAGCTGATATCGACCTCTCCGGCCACCGCTGCACAGGCGAATCCGCTCGGGGCTGCGAGAACGCGAGCCGAGCAGCAGGTCGCGGCGCTGGTTCCGGAACCGATCATGTTGACGATGCAGTACTCGTGGGTTCCGACAGATGCACCGATATCCTCGTACGAGCTGGCGCTACCACCGAGGGTGGCGATGACGGTTCCATCTCGACTCACCTCGACGGATGTGCCGTCTGTGGGCAAGGTCCAGGCGAGGGAAACGGTCGAGCCCAGCGCTGAGCAGGCCAGATCGACCGGGGTCGAGGGCACATTCACCGAGCAATCGACAGTATCGCTGACGCTGGAAGCGCCGGTACCCGGCAGTATTGCCAGCAGCGCGCCGTCACGAGTCAGGGTCAGGGTGTCGTAGTCATCGGTGTTGGTCCAGTTCAGTTCCACATCTCCCGAAGCCGATACGCAGCCGAAGCCGGTCGGAGCGGAGATCACCCGAGCCGAGCAGCAGG
>JYMV01002281.1_pt1 | contig 13228 bp, 21 predicted proteins | sample 338911 | NCBI WGS metagenome assembly JYMV01 (sample SAMN03354496, study PRJNA234377) | hydrothermal vent metagenome | biome: Deep sea; feature: Hydrothermal plumes at the Eastern Lau Spreading Center, Western Pacific Ocean; material: Seawater | place: Tonga | collected 2009 | depth 2000 m m | reverse complement strand
GTCACTGAACACCAGCACGCGCTTGAGATGGCTGACGCTGAGCGCGAGCAGGGACTTAAAAAAATCTCCCAGATCAAAGATCAGCTTCTGCGACTTAGCGGTGATGAGCAAAAGGCTGCCGAGCAGGAAATCAAATTTATGCAATTCGCCGTTGGCGAAACAAAGCGCCTTCGCATTGTTCAGGCTGATCGGGCACAAACCAAGGTTGCGTCAGACGCAGCAGAAGAGGCATCTGCATCCAGAAAAGCATCGCGTGAAATGGCAGCCTCCAAGGCTGAAGCTGACGCAGCAGAAGCCGCAGCCAAGGCGGCTGAAGCCTTAGCAAAAGCAGACGCCAAAGCCAAAGAGGACGCAGACAACAGGGCCAAAGCCCAAGACGTTCTGGCAGCCGCCACAGGCCAGGCCGCAGTCATTGAGCGCAGCTATGCCAAGGCAATCATGGAGGCCAACGTCTTGAGGGCCCAGGGCGCACTGTCTGAGCAAGACCTGGCCACTGTTATGACTGCTGCTTTTGATCAGCGCACCGCACAGATTGCCGCCATTGCCGCTGCCGAGCAGGCCGCATCTGATGCATCAAATAAACTGCGCGATGATGAGGTTAAAGCTGAAGCAGAAAAGCAGAAGGCTCTCTTCCAGTCGCAGCTTGATGGCGCTCAGAATCGCATTGGCCAGGCGGCAGAATTCACATCCACCATCGGCGCATTGGTAGACACCCGCGCCGCACAAATATCTCAAGACCTGGATCAACAGGAGCAGGCAGCCCTGGCCCGCGCAGAGGGCAACGTAGCCGAACAGGAGAAAATCAAGGCAGACTTTGAGGCCCGCCGTGCATCTGGGATGGCCAAGTCATTCAAAGTACAAAAGGCCGTTGAGATCGCATCTGTAACCATGTCGGGTGCATCTGCTGCTATCGGTGCGCTCGCACCACCACCCACAGGGTTGGGCATAACGCTTGGAGCGATTGCTGCGCCGATCATTGCTGCTACAACTGCAGCACAGATCGCCTTGATTGCCAGTCAATCAGCGCCCTCTTTTCATCAAGGTGGTGTCATCCCAGGCCAGGGCAATCAATCCATCACAGCCCAAGGCGGTGAGGTCATGCTGAACAAGGGCGCTGTGGCTGCCATGGGTGGGCCTGCTGCAGCCAATAGCCTGAACAGCGGCAGCAGTGGCGGCGGGTCCATTGTGGTGCAGATGGTCTACAAGCAGCGAGTGCTTGACCAGTTAGTTGTGGACAACTTGGCCAAGGGCGGACCCTTGAAAAGTGCGCTAAATAATGCGACAAGAGCAGGCAGACGCGGACGCGTTGGAGGGTTGCTTTAATGGCTCAGTTTTCTAAGGATACTTTTAGAGGGATCTTGATCCCAGATGAGCGCATCAATGCCGACAGCATCAGCGCAGCAGATAGCAGCTACAGCCAAGCAGGGCCGCTTCCAGGCGTGCCAGAACCACAGGCTGATACAGATTTGAACCTGGAAGCCAGCGGCACACAGTCAGCCAATAAACAGCTACGGATCGCCACACAGCGCGGGGGCCATCCTGATCGCGGCGGTGCATCATTTCGCTGGCGCAATGAAGGCGATGCAAACTGGCGCGGCTGGATTCAGCCAGATGCAATCACATCTTGGCAGGTAGTTGACCTTGGAGATCCAGGCACATCAACTGACACGGTTGACGCTACAGACGCCCATGCAGTCACCTTGGAAGATGGCACGGTCGCAGCGTGCTGGCACCGTAAAAGGGCTTCCGGGTTCGCGACCTATCAGGGCGTTCGATTTGCGACGATGGGCGCAGATGGAACGATGGGCGCTGAGTCAACGATATGGGAGACTCCCTATGCCATCACCCAGGGAACCCATCCCTGTTTGGCGGTGCTTCCATCTGGTCGCCTGATGCTGTTCCATTATCTTGAAGATGTGACTGCGCAGCTTGTACAGGTGCAGGTGTGGCTGAGTGACGATGACGGCGGAACCTGGACGCTGGCAACCTCAAACGCTTTGCCAAATGCAATAGATGTGTCTGCGTCAGTGTCTGGCTTTCAACTGAACACCCGCCCTGCTGCCAAGATGCGTGTCGCATATTCTGGCGGCCAGATGATACTTCTAATCTCAGCCCGGTCGAATGATACGGTGTCCGGATTATACGAAGACACCATTGCCCAATATGCCAGTTCTGACCTTGGTTTCAACTGGTCGCTTGTGGAGGTCCAGCCCACCAGCGTATCCGGAACCCAGGCTGAGGCCGTGCCAAGCGCTAACGGCTTTGAGGTGTTTTCTGTTTCAGAGCTATCAGGCAATGCTGTTGTCCGGCGCAAGACTTTGGCAAGCGCCTTTGTCCCGTTGACATCTGTTACCGGGTTTGGCCTGCTGTTGGAAAGTGGAGTCTGGGAGCCTGGGCGGTTCACTGGTCGCATATTCAATGACTGCGAAGTAGCCACAGCGCTTGGTGCTGGTGGTTTACTTTATGTGTTCGCCAGGGGACGCGCAGCCGGCGGCGCCTATGTGACCAATGATGTGGGAGATATTCGTATCAGCATGTCCAGAAGTGGCGGCGCTGATCTGCTTGGGGACTTTGAATTGATGGGTCAAGGCACATCGGCTGGCACGACTGCCAGCGGTGACGCGGGCCTGCTGTATTGGGCTGAAGCTGCGGCAGACTTCCCGCGCTACTTTGGGCTAACTTCTCAGGCCGGGCGCCTGGTTCTCTTTCACAGTTGGAATGCTGCACCGTCAACCCGTGACGATTCAATAGCCCGCATGATGATCGGCGGATATTCCAGCTTGACCCTGGGAGATTTCAAAGAGTCTGGTTCAATCCCTCGGCGGGTCTGCTGGGATTACACATATGTTCCAATCGAATTGCCTAACCAACTTGGCGCGATCAATCCTTGGGTTTTGGCTACGGCTGGAACGGGTGCCAGCGATGTGCTCAATGGATACTTATATGTGGACACCCAGGGCGGTGGCGCACAGAACTGGCAGCGCACTCCGCCAGGCACCAGTGCTGAAGGCATCATCTGCCACTTTGGCGTTCAACATGTCAGCCAAACGTTGCCGATTCAAAAGCATGTACTGACACGTTTAAAGCTGGTCGGTGGTGGCAACGCATACACCGTAAACATCTGGGTTCGCACCGCATCTGTGATGGTGGAAGATGGCGCGGGTGTTGGCATACAGCTTGGAAACCTGGCCATTGATACACAAACTACCGGCGTTGAGGTCATGGCTTTTATGAATGAAGCTGTGGTCACTGTTTACGCCAGGGTGATTGATCACAGTTCAGATAAGGGCTGGCAATTAGTTGTATCAGACGCAACCGTCTCAGCGAGTGGAGGCGGCACTTCCACTGTTCAATTCGGACATCTGGCCGCCACCGATGCCGAGTCAAATTGGTTCTGGCTCAATTTTGTATCAGATGAATTTGCAGGCGGCGCATCATCTGCAAACGGCTTTGACAACCCTGAAGATTTGCACGGCGCACCGTTCAGCAGTCTGCGAAAAGTCTATGTTGACGACGGCGTCTACCTGCGTGCAGTGGATGGGCCAACTGCTCCAGGCGATAGCTGGAACATTGACACGCGCTATCAGCACCCTGTCACAAATATCCTGCCAAGCTCGCAGCCATCACCCGCTCAGGGCTGGCGCTCCACCGATGAGACACAGCAGCAAATAGCATTCGATACAAGCAGCGCGAATCGCTACAGCACCCTGGGCCTTTGGCTGGACGGGATCAATTGGCGCACAGGACACATTGAAGGCTGGGATGGTGCAGGCTGGACAACCCTGGCCAGCATTGACGCGGGCACTGGCCAGACGACATTGGCATACAAGCAGGCCGCCACAAGCTTCGGTATAGACTACACCGCAGCAACCGCAGCCGGGCGATACTTTCAGCAGGATGAATTCGAGGGTGGCACCGCGTTTGTCTCGCCCAGCATTGGCCCAGGATTCAGCCGCACAATCGAACGGTCAGGCGCTGGCGTCTGGACCAATGCAGCGGGCCATGTCGCGCCATCTATTCAGGTGGCTGACGTGCCCATTGTTCTGAGCACCACCGGCACCTTGGACATTTGGAGCCCGCGCCTGTTGATCGCAATCCACAATGTGTCACCCATCTATCGCAAGTTCAGACTGGTGATTGATGCTTCACAAAGCACCGCTGACGGCTATTACAAAATCGGCCAGATGGCCTTGGGTCCGCTGTGGCTGATGAGCCACGATTATTCTTGGGGCCGCGCCCTGGACACCGAGCCCAATACAGAACTGGTGACGTATCGCGACGGCTCGCGGTCTTCCTTCAAGCGTGGCGCAAATCGAAAGGGTGTTTCATTCGGCTGGGGTGAGGGCGTGGACACCACACCCATCCAGGGCGCAACGCCAACGCCTGACTATGTGCTGGGTACGTCCACGGCTGGGGCCCTGCCTATTGGGTACCGTGGCGATATGCCCAGCCTCCTGACGCAACTGAGCGCCTTTACTGCCGGGCCAAATATGCCTGTGGTCTATTGCCCGGCGATTGACGCGGGCAGCGCTGGCGATGATGTCAAGACTATTCAGGGCCTGGATGCTGCGCTGTACGGTCGGATCATGTCTGGCGTGCAAACCGACAGCATTGTGGGCGATGAGTTGGACGCCGATAGTGGCGAGTTGATGCGGATTTCAAACGTGCGCATTGAGCAGGAATTATGAGTCTGAGCTTCACCGAATCCCAACTGAGAACTGCGCAGCCGATGTGGCTGGTGGATTTGGTTTTGGGCGGTGTGGTGTATCGGTTCGCAACCTCCACCGTGGCCATCGAGGATGCGCCTGATACGTTTATTTATGATGGCACATTGAGCGGAGTTAGCTGGGAATCAAGCCTTGAGTTTGCCAGCCCTGACTTTGACCTTCCAAGTGCTGGCGTCACGGTCACATTTAAGATCGACCTGGCCAAGCGCATCGCCCAGGGTTTAGATTTTGGAGCTGCTACAGCCAGCCTCGCGCTTTGGATTCCAGGCGATGACTATGGCAAGCGGCAGGTGGTCCTTGAGGGCCGCGTTGATGCGCCAAGCTATGGGGCAATCGGTGAGCCTGTCAGCTTCAACATCGAGGCTGATTGGCTACGCAACGCAAAGCAGATGCCGTCAGCCAAGCAGATCATTGATACATCAATATGGGAAGACCTGGACGGGAATGCAGAGGGCGCTGTTTACCCTGTTGTCTTCGGCGCCCCAGGCCGTCAAGGATTCGCAGGCGTGCCAGTTTATGTCATTGATGCCAGCGGGCCAGTCATTGGTTTAATCGCTGCGCATCACTGCACGGCCACTACCATCACCCTAAACAGGGTATGGAATGGTGGAAGCAACTCCAGCAGTCAGACAGCTACAGTCAACACATCGGCAGACACTAACGGAAACATTTATTCTTGGGTGACTGTCGGCGGAACCTATGCTGAGGGTGACAGCTTCTTTGCGTTCTTTGATGATGGCGGTGGGATTCGCAACCCGTACAGCAACGCAGGCACGGACTATCTGACAGGCGCAGGTGACTTGCTGCGTTTTATGCTTCACAAATCAGGCGTCAAAGTGGATGACGGGCGCTGTGCCGCGGCCAGTTCAATGCTCAACTTCTATCAGCTTGATGGATACATTGGCGAGCGCGTTGATGTGTTGGAGTGGATCAAGTCTGAACTGCTGCCACTGCTGCCGTGCTCGCTGCGTGCTGGGCCTGATGGCTTGTACCCCGTCGTTTGGCAATGGGATGCCCTGGAGGCTGACGCCAAGGCTAAGCTAACGGCTGGCGTGGATTTGCACCGCGATGGCCTGGTTGAGTATGTCAGCAGTGAGGTCTTCAACGAGATCACTTTACGCTACAGACATAACGCCAGATACAACAAACTCAAGAAGGCTGTAACGGTCACAGGTGACCTGAAAAAAAAGACGGGCGGCTTTTTGTGGCGTACTGATTATTCAGTCAATAGCCATATACGATACGGCACCAAAGCCCTGGATATCGAGACTGAACTGGTGAGCACCCACGCGACTGCCGGCAGAATAATCAACTGGATGGCGCGGGCTTATTCATCGCGCCACCGTCGCATCAAATACACAGCGCCCCACCGTCTTGGATGGCTTGGCGTTGGCGATGTCATCAGCTTATCTGATGCAGACTTGAGCCTGACCAGCCAACTGGTACTTGTTGAATCAATCGAGTGGGGCGAGACAGCCCTGACTTTTACACTTTTATTTATTCCCGACCTTCCTCGGGATAAGATACCTTTGGGATAATTGGAGGCCCAGCAATATGGCATACACAGCAACAGTCACGGTAGTACATTTAGGTGGCAGAGACTTTAAAGTAACAGTCATTGAGACAGACGCAGGCGCGGCGACTGAGGTGATCATTGGTCAGTTGCCGATTAAAGGCGTCATCGTTTCACAGATGGCCAGTCTAATCACTGGCACAGGCACAACGATTGACCCGGTTGTGGGTGTCGCAACAAACCCCGGCGCCAAAGCTGTGACCACTGTTATCGAAAACGATACGGCGGCGGCTCAGATTTCCAATCTGGCGTTGCCTCCTGTTCCCTTTGTTGCGACAGGCGGCCAGCTATTTATGCGCAGCCAGTGCGATGCTGGATCAGACAACTCAGTCGAGACGGTCTTGCTCATTAAAGCTGGGTGGTAGCATGGGCTTCTCAAGACCAAAAGCTGTAAATTCAGAGGGCGAGAATCGCATTGGCGGCGGCGGTGGAGGCGGGTCATCCGCCAAGGCAACCGAGTGGATAGAGGCCAGCTTAGATCCTGCCGATTGGACTGTAATTAAAAGCGGATTCGCAGCCGTCACGCCAGAGCCAACTTTAACAAAAGTGGGCAATCTTCTTGTCGCAGATTTCCCGACCGCGCGAAATTACAACTTGGGCGGAACAACGAATAACGGCGTGAGCATGTTGAGCAATTTCCACCTGCAGCCGTGGATGAACCACTCCAGCGGAGCGCCCCCGGCTGGAACGCCCGCGCAACAAATACAGCCCGAGTCGAGCCTGATAAAAATCGAGGTTCAATTTGAAGATGCAAATGGACCTTGGAACGGGATCGCTGCCAACGGCTATGGTAATTATATGATCTGCGTTGCCGGCCTGGCATCCTGGGCGACAGACCAGGCTGGATCACCGGGGCTTTCTGGCTGGATTTATCGGGGCGCTCAAGTCCGCAAAAACTCAGGCGCTCAACCTTCGGTGGCAACCGGGAATAATGTCTACCGCGCCGGATATAAAACCTATTTTGGGTGGGCGGATGTGGGCTTTGCTGCGTGGAAAGCACAGTCGGGTTCGCCCGTCAATGGGCACGATGCCATCGTTTTTCAAGCGGGTACACCGCTGCGGAGAGACGGCGACACAGCGCAAGCAATTGCTCAGGCTGGATCATACGCCGCTGACGTTCCATTCAAATTAATGAATCAAAGCGGCTTTTCGTTTAAAGACGGTTCAACTGTTTTTTCCAACACCGCAACCAACTGCAATTACTTTTCGCTTTGGATTTATTTCGGAAGTCACACCGGCAACCGCGCCGGGGTGTGCAAGATAAAACGTATCAGGTATTGCGTGCAACCCCTACCAAGCAGGACAGCAATATAATGGCGATCATTTTTATAGAAGCAAGCAGCACAGCGGCCGCTGAATCCATCGTCACAGAGGCCGGCACTGGCACGCTGTGGGGCGTGGCACTTGGCACCACTACAGCGATATCACAGGAAGCAGAAAAGGTTCTTGTTGACTGCACAAAGACACGTGCTGGCAAGCTGATAGAGGCGTGCCCCGATGAGTCAGATGTGGCCGCTTATAATGATGCGCCCGAATTATTCGGAAGCGCTGATAGCCATTGTCAGATCTGGTATCTGCGCGGAAAGATGGGCCAATAAATGGAACAGCGCGTGTCCAAACTTGAAACAAATATTGCCGTGCTGGACCAGCGCGAGCGTGTATCAGAAAACCGAATCGCTGATCTGGAGACTGAAATAAAGTATCTAAGCCGCATCCTGTTGAAGATGCAGGGCGTGACCACAGTGCTGGTCATTGCGGTGCCGTTGGCCATTGAAGTCTTAACCAAATAATGGAAGGGGAATTGCTTGGGACGCTGGCGGAGCTTGGTGCTCAGGTTGGATTTCTTCTGTACCTGGTCACACAAAATAAAGCCCAAGCCACCAGGCTTGAGGCCATGCAGAAAAAGTATGAGGAATTATTAGAGAGGGCCATCCAGGCCATCCAATAGCACATCGAGGGAGTGCAAAAAATGAAACATAAAATCAACCGTGGCGACATCATGCGCCAAGCGATCATCATGGCAGAGGGCTTGTACCCCGAGCCCAAGAGTGGAAAGAAGAAACAGAAGTGGGTTGTCACATTTATCAATGAGCACGTGAACATTCCGCTGCTCAACGAGCGCCAAGAGGCCAAGGTGATTGCGTTTGCCGTTGACCTATTTTGTGATCTGGTCTTCCCAGATGAGCCCAATTAAATGCTACCGGCTTTGCTGGCTGAACTTGACCGCCACGGCTTAGCCGTCTTTGACGGTGGCCATGCCTACAACTTGAATATCGTTGGCATTAGAAGTGACAACCGCGATCAGGCAGATGACGCCTTTGACGATTGGATGACCTGCACTTATCGCACCCATCCTGGCGGCAGCTTCACAACCCGCTGGTGGCCATGTACAACTGACCCAGGGAAGCAGGCTTTGTTGCACCCGGAAATGTACAACTCAGAGGGCACGCTGATCATGGCTCCTGGCCAGTATCGGTCTGCCTATGTGCTTGGGCTACACGCAAACCGCTATGAGGCATTAGTGCAGCGAGGGCCAAACCCGATAAACATTTATCGCGACAACAATTTGGACACAGTGCTGGACACCGATCCTGATACATTTGTGTCTGGGTTCTTCGGCGCGAATATACATAAAGCAGGCAAGGCGTCTAAACATATATCGGGCGTCACCAGTGCCGGAAAACGCTGGACCTGGTCGGCAGGCTGTCAGGTTTTGAGGGAACAAGATTTCAACGAGTTGATGGATTTATGTCACCTTCAGATTGAACATCATCCAAACTGGGCTAAGACTTTCACCTATACATTAATTGAGGAAAAAGACCTATGGACTTGAAACAACAAATCAGTGAGTTGCGCAAGAGCACCAAGATCGCCCTGGTCGGTTCTGTCATCGTCGTGGCAGGTAGCTGGGGAAGTTGCCAATTGGATTTGGGCGCTGACACAAAAACGCCAGATGCGCCACTTGAAGAACCTGGACCAGATGCGTCACCAGAAAAAAATGCTGACAGCCCACCAGCCGATGCAGAAGATAAGCCAGAGGCTGATGTGGCGGAGGGTCAAGACGCCTGAGCTTTTGCCGGGTGGGTGGGCATCTTCTGCGCCCATAAATGACTGAGTCCCTCCCAGGATCCCATCCGGCTCTCAGCGCGTTATGCTGACCGCTGACAAAACAAAGGAGTCAAACATGTACAGCAGAATTACTTTGGTCGGCCACCTTGGCGCAGACCCCGAGAAAAAAGAAACCCGCGACGGCAAGCCAATGGCCAAGCTGCGGATCGCCACCAAGGCCGCAACGAAAGAGGGCAGGACATCCTGGTGGTATGTGACCGCGTTCAGATGGTCTGCAGACTATGCGCTGCAGTACCTCAAGAAGGGTGACCAGGTGCTGGTGGATGGTGAGATCACCATGCGGGATTACGAAGACAAGAATGGGAACAAGCGCCAGTCTGTGGACATTGTGGCAGACCGCATCCAGAGCATGGGCAAGCGCACCGAGCGCAGCGAACAGGCCGATTCAAATGGCGAGGAAATTCCCTTTTGAGTTCTAAGCGGTGGCAGGATGACCGGGCCTTTGTGGCCTGGCTTGTCCGCCAACGGTACGCCAGCATGGCGCCAGCAGGACAGGACGCACAGGTCCAGCCCTATCTCAGCCTGGGCTCCATGCTGTACCTGTACGAGGCGTGGCAGGCTGGGATTCAAAACGAGAAAACCCGCCAGGCGGACTAAGACCTGACGGGCTCCCTTTCCGCAACCTCCCCAGGCTGCTCAATTTGCTTAATGGGTTTTGGCTTTACTTGCTCCGTATCGAGGCGCTGACCAACTCGACCAGTGCGCAGCCTTCAACCGTCTGGCCAGCCTTGATGGCTGCCTTGATGGCCACCGTGTCAATGCTTCTGACCTGTTTGGTTTTCCACCATTTGCCGTGGACCAAATCATCCATGACCGTCAAAGACTTGACGCGTCTGAGGCTGGCTGAACCCCACGCCCCACTCAGCGCTGGCTCTTCTCCCGTTGCAGCCTTGGCCTCAAGCAGGGTCTTCATCAAGCCCATCACCCTCTTTTCATGGCCAACCCATCGGGAGTTTTGAACCCTGGCTATTTCAGCCAACTCCTTTGCTTCAGCCTGCATGGCTTTGCAGCGCTGCCGCGCAAAGAACAGGGCTGCGGCCTTGGTCTGAGCGTCACCCAGGATGATATCAAGCTGGGCTTGCGCATCATCGGAGACCTCTCCATCGCTGGCTTCAATGGCATCCAACCAGGCATAGGCATCCTGCTGTATTTGGTATGTGGATTGCTTAGACATTTGGGCACGTCTGGCGATTGTGGCCAAGCTCGCCACAGGCACCGCACTTCCTTTGGTTCTTTTGGTTTGCCGGACCCATCAAGACAACCTTGGAATCAGCTTCCACGCGGTGTTTGAATTCGTCAAGCAGCGCGTGAAAATCCCATTCATCTGGCGGATTGGTATCGTCAGAGGTGATCACGAATCCCGTGATAGTCACTTCATAGCATTTCATTTTTGACTCCTGCGTGTGTGGAAGAACCCTACCAGGCGCGGCTCGAATTCCATCAAGAGCCGGGCATAGAATGGGGTCAGATTGTTGTTCAGCTTGTACGGCTTTCCGGTGGTCTTGATCGCGTGCTTGAAGCGCAGCACCTCAAACAGTCCCTTGATGCTGTAGTGCCTGTGGCCGGCGTCCACCAGGCCCAGGGCCAGGCTCTGCAACTCCAGCAGCACGTTAGGATTGTTCCAATGGAAGATCCAGCCTGTGGCATCCTGGGCCCTTTCCAGGGCGGTCAGGGTTTGCTCTTCTTGCCACATCGTCAGGCGCTTGCCGCCGGGATCTGGGATGTCGAATTGGATTGTTGGGTCATCCATTAGAAGACACCTCCGCGCAACTCACAAAGCAGATCGCCGCGCTCTTTGCTGGTCATTTCGCTGGGTCGCTTTTTGAAGCCGTGCCCGCTGGCTTCTGCCACGATGGCCTCCATTAGATCGCCTCCGTTGGCATCCACCAGCTTGCTGGCGTTGGCCATGAACTCTTTGTAGTCATCTGCCCAACTCGGATCCTTTGCTGCGGCGCGTCTTGCTGGGCTCTGGTTGGCCCTGTAGCCGCCCATGGCTGCTTCTCCATCGTCGTCTATTACCGGCAGGCTGAGCGCAGCCTGAGCGCAGTAGCGGCGCAAGTAGGAAATTGTCGAACCCACGGCCTGTGGCCCGGACCCGCGCCCCAATGGGCTGCTGGCCTGACTGGCAATCCAACCGCCGCCGCTGTGGCTGATGACGGTTGTCATCGTCACCATGCCATCACCGAAGCCCGGCAACTGCACCAGGGCCAGACCGTTGGCATTCAGATCCGGCAGGATGGCCTCCAGCACTGAGGCCAGATCGGCAAAGGTGCTTTTGAAATGGGGGTTTTTCGCGCCCTTCTTGGCTGCGCCCATGCTGGCCTGTGCTTTCGCCAGGGCTCCAAACAGGGCAGCTGTGTCACCGCCCATTGTGAAATTCAAATTATCCATTATCGACTCCATTGAGTTGGGCTTCCAACTCGGCAAGCCCCAGGCGAATTGCCCGGCGCAGTGTGGCTGATCGGGTGATTGTCCCGCCAAAATCGCTGACGTTTGTGTCTTGCAATTTGAGGGTTAATTTATCTGCTTGATCCAGCAGGTCTTGGGGCATCCTGATGCCGGTTATCTTGTTCATTTTTTTATCCATGAGACGAGCACTCCATCATCCTGTTGGGTGAAGAACAGTTCTCCGTTGTCCAGCGCGATGGTTTCTACATTGGCATTTTCTCCAACGCCGCAGCCTGCCTTCAATGCTGCGCTGGCTGTGAGGTGAATCCGGAATTGTTCACGTGGGGAAAGGGTGATGCTGATCACCCCATCATAATCATCAAGGTGTAGCTCGCGGCTGAGCATCCAATCCCCAGCCTCTTTTAGTGCCTCTTGCATTTTGTCTCTCATTCTTGACTCCTTTGGGCTACATGCCCGGTAAAAAAAACAGTGATGTGATGGCCGCAAGGCCAAGGACAAATCCGAGTGCATCAATCATAGTCGTGATCGCTCCGTAGGCCGTGCTGGATGATCTCAGCTTCCTCTTCCCGCCGCGCCATACGCGAATCATAGGCATCGGGGCACTCACCCCAATCGGGGCCTGAGTGCTTGCGGCAGTCCTCACAGTGGCCCTCTTCCATGTTGCCCTCATAGCCTTCCTCACCGCAGCCCTCGCAGACTGCATCGAGTTCTGGCGCGTCTTCATGATCAGATGACAGCTTCCAGTTGTCGTGGTCGGTCATTGCGCACCGCCTTCAGACTTGTACTCTTGAAGCAATGATTTGATTTCCATCTCCAACGGGGTGAGGTTGTAATTTGAATGTTGCTTATCGCCTCGAATGCGGCGCAGGATGCGATTCATGTGGGCCACCAGGTTGGCGTGCTGCCCGGCCTCCCTTGTTCCGGGGGTCTTCCAGCCCTTTGTGGTGCGCTCGAATCTGGCCAGGCCGGATTCCCGGCGGGCTTGCATTACTTGTTTGTCCATTGTCTTGACTCCTTGGTGGTGCCCCTTGCGGGGCGGTGGGTGGTTAGCTTGAAAATCGCACTGTCAGGAGATCGACATTTGACCACCATGGGCGGCCAATCCCAAAGGTGAATCCGACCGGCGCGACAGTTCCATAAATGCTTTTGATCAAATCGTGATCAGTTGCCCAGCAGTTTCCCCCGTGCGTGGCGCAAAATGTCAGCAACAAAGTTAAGTTTTCTTCAGTTGGATTTTCACAGGCGCGATCTGTGATTTCATGGTGATCGGCGTTGCCAGACTTGACGGTGGCCAGCATTGAATTGAAGGTTTGAATTTTCATTTGATTGAATCCTTGGTGGTGCCCCTTTCGGGGCGGTGGGTTTATTGAAGGAAGGAATAGGTGGTGTT
>JYMV01010454.1_pt1 | contig 13229 bp, 9 predicted proteins | sample 338911 | NCBI WGS metagenome assembly JYMV01 (sample SAMN03354496, study PRJNA234377) | hydrothermal vent metagenome | biome: Deep sea; feature: Hydrothermal plumes at the Eastern Lau Spreading Center, Western Pacific Ocean; material: Seawater | place: Tonga | collected 2009 | depth 2000 m m | reverse complement strand
GATTGCGCCAAAGTGGTCATGAAGTCTCCGTTTTCGAGCGGAGATCTGGTACCAGCACCGGTGGCTTCGGTCTGCTTCTTACTCCTTCCGCACGACAGGGATTGAGGCGAATCGGGGTGAATCTGGATTCGTTGGGCTATCCGGTCGAACAGTCAGATATTCGAGATGAAGATGGTCGATCGATTCTCAGCCAGGGCCTTCATGACACGGTAGGAATCGAACGAGCCAAGCTCCAGGACGCGCTTCTCGGTTCCCTGGAGCCCGGCATCCTTCAACTGGGAAAATCCTTTCTTGGTTTTGAATCGGATCCGCAAGGGGGCGCTCGTGCGGCGATTTTTTCGGATGGAACTCGCGTCGAAGCGGATCTGTTCATCGGAGCCGATGGTGTTCGCTCGAATGTGAGGAGCAGTTGGACTCCAGGTCCTGCGTTGCGTCAGGTACAGAGCGTGGAACTTGTCGGAATGTATCGGGGAGATGCTATCCCGGAGATCCTGAACGGGCGCTTTCTCAAGTTCTGTCGAACAGAAGACGGGATCTCCATCGGAATGGTTCCCACCTCCACAGGAAGCGTCACCTGGTACATCCAGTGTGATCCGCGGCGCTGGCCGATATGCCTTTCTCCGCAGGAGGAGAAACGGGCCTGGTTGCAGGAGGAAGTGCAGCGATGGCCTGATCCAGTGGCCGAGATCATCCTGGGGTCGGATCTGAATCGGACCCATCTGTGGAGGACCACGGACAGGGATCTCCCGACACATTTTCATCGGAGTAATGTGTTGCTGGCAGGAGATGCAGCCCATCCATTGTTGACCTTCACCAGTCAGGGTACAGGATCTGCGATCGAGGATGCTCTCGCCATCGGCGATCTACTCGACCATCATGTTTCCAGGACGCCGGAGCCGGAACAACTCGATGGAATTTTGTGCGAGTTCTCCAGGCACCGGATTCCGATCCTGAGAGCGCGTCTGCAGATGGGTCGCCGGATGCAGTCGCAGTTTCTGAACCCTACTCGCCGCACCCAGCAGATCGTTCCCATCTGCTCCTGAGTCGTCGGGTTGTCGTGGAGGCTGGCTGTTGAACATCGATGACCCCACCCGCTCATTTTCCCCGGACGCAGTAAACCTCTCGCTGCTTCAGCAGCGGGCATTCAATCTGCGATGGGCAGAGGTGGACACCGATGTCATCCCGTTGACTGCAGCGGACCCGGACTTTCCCGTCGCCACCGAGATCCTTGAATCCATCAATGCCCATGTTGCCGATGGAATCCTCGGGTACGGACCGACGAGGGGAATGCTCGGGTTTCGAGAGGCCGTGTCGAAGCGGATGGAGGAGCGCCAGGTTCCTTCCAGCCCTGATAAGATACTGGCGACGGACGGTGCTGCATCGGCGTTGTGGGCGGCATGTCGTGCAGTGCTGGGGCCTGGCGATGAAGCCATCACATTTGACCCGGTCGACTTTCTACTGCCGCATTGTTCCGAACAGGCGGGAGCAACGGTGGTTCGCTGCCCACTCGAGCGTGGTAGCGGTGCCATTGCCCAGGATGTACTGGAACAGAAGATCTCTGATCGCACTCGTGCCATCCTGATCTGCAATCCTCACAATCCAACAGGCAGGGTGCTTCGGGTAGAAGAATTGCAGCGCATCGCCAGGTTGGCCGTCGATAACGATCTGGTGATCATCAGTGACGAGATCTGGGCAGACATCGTACTCGGTGACATCCAGATGACGAGTATCGCGTCCCTGTCGGATGAGGTTGCCCAGCGAACCATCACGGTTTCTGGGTTCAGCAAGACCTACGGACTTGCCGGATTGAGAATCGGTTTCATCCACTCGGGTAGTGGCGAACTCGCCGATCGAGTGCTCGAGGCTTCGGGAGCTCCTCGAACAATATTCGGCGCTTCGGTGTTATCACAAGTCGCAGCGGAAGCTGCGCTGAGTAGATGTGATGGATGGCGTGACGGGTTCATCGAACACCTGAAGAGGATGAGTCGGTTTGCAGCACCACGTCTCGATGCTCTGGATGGATTTTGTTGCCCCCAGCCGGAGGGAACCTACCTGTTGTTCCCTGATATCGTTGAAACTGGAATGGATGCGAATGACCTGGCTGCAGAGATTCTGGAGCAGGCGCGTGTTGCCGTGGTCCCGGGAGACGAGCGTTGGTTCGGCCCGGGGGCAAAAGGGCACCTGAGAATCTCATTTGCCACCAGTGAGGCGATACTCGATGAAGCCATCACCCGCATCGAGAGATGGAACAGAAATCGCTGAGGCAGCCATCCTCTTGCCAGGGATCAACGATCTTCTGGACTCCGCAAGATATCCAGATCTGTGATACCGATGACATCGATTCGAGGGCCTGCGTGGTATTCGTGACAGGTTGTACAGCGATCCTCGACCGGGTGACCATGACATTCGATACACTGATTGCGTGTCACGGCTTTCCAATCATTGGGAAGATCCTTGTTCGTCGCGGGCTCGTGGCAACCGAGACAACTGATGTCGGAATTGCTCAGAATATGTGGCCCGTGGGCGAAGTGAGTGAAGCGAGGGAATGGTTCTGCACGGTGAGAGTCTGGCTCCCAACGCACCTGATCACCGCCGTGCTGGAGACCGATGTGGCAGGACGCACACGCTCCTGGAGAGTCTTCCGAAAAGATCTGTGCAAAGACCTGTGCCGAATCGGGATCCTGGTCACCGGTTCTTGCTTCCAGGGTAGCCCAGGCGCGCAGAAAACTATCGGCATGCTGCACCGGACGGTATCGAATCGAAGAATCTACCCGGTACCAGCCACCAGCATTGGCCCAGCGAGCGGGGTTGATCGATGACGGACTTGAAGCTTCTTCAGTCGAAGGGGCTGCGTCCACGCCATTCTCATCGAGCAAATCTTCATCGAGCAAATCTTCATCGAGCAAATCCCCATCGAGCAGATCATCGTCGAGCAGATCAACCTCTTCGTCTTCCACCTGCGGATCGCCCTCCCCCGGTTGGGCGACAGGAGCAGTATCTTTGCCGGGAAGATCCTCACCGGCGCGGTGAAGAGCCACCTCTTCGGAGAGATGGGGAAACCAGGCATCGCTCGCCTCCATCAGTAACGAACGAGGCAGCAGAGCCGCGAGTTGAGCCGTTTCATCATGGGTCAGGCTGCCAGCTGCTGCGGGGACCATCCTGTTGATCAAGGATTCCAGATTTCCCTCGGCGGCATCCAGAAGGGCTTCCTTGTAGCCCCATGCCAGGTGACTGGCGGAGTTGAGAACTGCTTCCGATTGCCCCTCGAGCGACCAGAGTTCAATTCCTGAAAGCTCGGTCAGCGACGGATCGGTATCCATTGCATGGCGAATCCACCGCCGACTCCATGATTCCGGGAACTCGGTTCCATTGAAGGGCCAGTCACCCAACTCCATCCCTGCTTCGCTCAGGGTAGCGGTATCGATGTCGGGGATCGCCAGCACTTCGAATCCCAGATCCTTCCCGGCAGGGCCGCGGCCTCCGATGGAATCCTCATGACATCGTGCGCACGACATCGAAAAAGGCTTCACTCGCATCCGGTTGCCATCTGAACCGAGGGTGTGGCATTGATCACAACGATCTGGTGCCAGATCTGGCTTTTCCATGAAGTGCCGGTTGGCGTGGCTGAAATGATCAAACTGGATCGCCCTGGTGGGCACGCCATATTCATCACCAAACTCCGGGTGCCCCTTGTGAAAGGATGGGAAGCGCTTCTGATGACACGCCTGACAGCGAGCATCGTTGAGTCCAGATGCTGGCGATTCGAATCGGTGCTCTACATGGCAGCGAGCACAGGGTATCGATGCGATCCCACCGAGAGTTCGCGAGCCATCAGCGAGGACCTTCTCCCATCGCTCCGGAGATACAGAGTGCGGATTGACGGCGTTTTCACCCATGTCGTGGCATTCGAGACACTGTCCTGAGGAGTGAGAATCTCCGATTCCAAGCAAACCTCTACTCATGAAAGTGAGCGTACTGGACAGTTCTGGATCATGGCAGCGAGAACATTGGAGCTGTGAGTGGGCACTACTTCTGGCGCCTGGATCTAGCGATACAGACCAGTCTCCGGAGATGATGATGAGAGCCAGTCCGAAGGTGAGAAAAAGGACTCGCAGAAACATGTTGCGTCTTTGTCTGCCTTCACTCGGTACAGGAATGCAGCGATTGTCGGGTTCGGAGCAACGGCCATCGGGTCCGGGTCCATGCTGACAAGGATCTCCAGTGCGGCCACAGGAATACGGTTGGTCTGATCTGACATACCGGGTCACTCTGGCATCGAAGGGGCTACGCTGTTTCGCCATCAAGCCCCCATCTCAGCAGCGTGAGAGATCACAAGAAGGACATGAAGCAGGATGATCAGCAACATCGCCCCTGTGAGCGGAAGGTGTATCAACAGCCATCCTCTCATCCATAGATGGAGCCGTTGTTGTCGATCCAGTCGAGCCTTCTTCGCAACCAGTTCCAGGATCTGTTCCTGGCTGCTGTTTGAATCGATGTTTGCTGGATTGAATCGGATCGAGTACTGCTGCTCCAGCAGCAGAGGGATGTACTGATTTCCACTTCGTCCCTGCGGTAATAACCCCGGTCCCTGAAAGATGAAGGGCCGGATTAACTCGAGGTAAACCTTTTCGAAACTGGAATCGGATCCCGTCTCGCTGAGTCTCTTCATCTGTTGATCCGCTTCATCCCTGATCTGTGCGAGTTCCTGCGGAATCCTTGCCTGTAGCAATGTGTCCTGAGAGTCGTGAAGGGGTTGCGGGATTTGACGCATCAAGATCCAACCACCGAATCCGCTAAGAAGGAGAACTGCGTATCCACTCCACAGTAGAATTTCAAAAGTTCCAGTTGGAAAACGATACCCCGTGTGATCCAGAAACATGAAACCGCTGACACAGCCAGTGGCGAGATGCAACATCAACCAGGTCGAAGCCCTTCCCAGTGGCAAGAAGGGCAATCTCTTTCGGATTCCATAGATGCAAAGCACCACGAAACTGGCGAGTAGAAACCAGCCACTCGTGGAAGCCGGGTCTTCCAGCGATCGATCAGCATCGCTGACGGAGATCCAGAAGATGATCACGATGGATATGATCAGCAGGACGATGAGCGTCGGTGGCTTTCTGAGGGTTGCCATCGATTAGCCTCTCCTGCTCATCAGCGGATCTCGGGTTCCGAAATCAATACGGTGAAGGGCATCATGAGGACAGGCGTTGACACAGGCAGGACCGGAAGGCTGATCGATGCAGAGATCGCACTTGGTTGCCCTCAGGAGAGGTTCCCCTGACTCGATGTCTATGATCGGAGTACCTGAAGGATCACGAATTTCCACGGTACGGATACTGTCATACGGACAAGCATCAACGCATGTGCCACAGCCAATGCAGGTGGACTCCTGAATGATGACATTTCCGCTGTGAGGATCACGGTGAATGGCGCCGGTCGGACACCCGATGAGACATACCGGATCACAGCAGTGCATGCAGGCGGTGGCAACCATCAGTTGGGCGTGGCGGTGTCCCTCTCGAATAAACCTTGGATTGCCATCGTGTGTGACGGCACAGGCCTTGACGCAATCATCGCAGTCAGTGCAACGATTCAGGTCGATGATCATCGTCTGATTGCCATTGATGGTTCTGTGATCGAGAAGAAAGTCGAGCATCCCCCCAGTAATTTTCCCTGCAACGCGACTACGGCTGAAGTTGTCGAGAAGGTCCTGCTTGTTAATGTAGGGATAAATGTGCTTCTTGAAAGAGGGTGTTGAGATGAGAAGCAGATCGGTCGCACCGATACATCGAAGACTGCTGGAAGAATTGCGAGGCACACCTTCTTCAATGGATGAGAGCACCTCATCGATTCCAAATACATCACCAGGACGAAGGTAATCCCTGGTTTCGATGGTTCCACTGCTGTCCTTGGATATTCTGGCGAACCCATTCATCAAGATGAAAACACCATCAAGGTGTTGGCCTGATTTCACGACGAGTGTTTCACGCGATAGGATTTCCTGTCTATTTCCCATCGATGATCTGAGGTCTCTATTCCAGTTCTCATCACCATGTCGTTCAAATCGGATTTCCTGGACAAGTGACTTCTTTGACTGTTCTGGAATCGATTCGAGCAGAGGCAAATCCGAAAAAATTAACTGGAGGGAATAGGTGCGAATGCGCTCCTCAAGGAATTCCCACAAGGACTTCGATCTGCGGCAGATGTCCCTGAGTCCCTGCCATCGGATTTCGATCAGTGAAGATGGCTCTTCTGCGAAGATGGTAGCGGTTCTGCTACTTCTTCTCAGTGCAGCGATCTCACCAGTTAATTCTCCGGGATAGATCTCCCTGGAATTGTAATCGGTCAAGAATTCAGGAAGCGCCATCGGTAGCATTCGAGTCTTCTTGACGATGGAATCTTGAGATTGCTGTGCTTCCGAGAAGGAGAGCTCGGCGCGTGTCTCGGGCATTCTGGAGTTCTGCCACAATTGCGAGATCGCCTCGAACCATGACTTCTTGTTCAATTTCTCTCGAGTATCTAGCGTTTGCTCTCCGGCGGGATCGAGCAGTACACGCAGTTTTCCCGACATGCACAGAAAAACAGAGCCGCCGTAGTCCCCCTTTCGGATGAGTATTTCACCGGCATCGATGTCGACTTTTCTGGCGTCGTTTCGGAGGATTTCCTCAATTGAGGTATTGCCCTGTAGATAGTCAGAAAGAGCCAAGGTGAGGACGGAGTCGGTCAGTGCCCAGTTCACGAGAGTTTCGGGGAGAAGTTCTTCTCCGAAGGGTTGATCCCATCGCCTGGGGCGGCTGACTCGCAGTGTTGATTTCTCCATGCCAGACACCATTCACCGAGGCCATCACGGGGACTCTGGCGACCCTCCCCTGTAATTCTCTGGCTTCGCCAGAAGCGAATCGATGCTCTGCAGCTGGCTACCGTCATGAATCGCAGCAAACGCATTGACTGCAGATGTTATTTGATCTGCAGCGCTGGCGATGGCTGGTTGGTTTTTCAGACTCATCTTGAGATTCTTGATCGCCGCCATCGCTTCGGAGACCTGGGTGATGTCAGCCAGCTTGTCGACGGCGTCGAGGCGTTTCCTCAAGCGCGCAAATCTCTTGGCATTCTTGACTGCATAATCACCACCGCTGGTTGCGGTGGCGACCGCTCTGAGTACGGTTTCCATCTCAGCGAGGATTCCAACGATGTGGAGCATTCGTTGTCGTTCGAGGGAGGCAACCTTGTTTTCTTTTCCCTTGGTGTAGAAGTTGTTGTGTCGGATGACACCCTGGGTCCATGCCACCAGTTCGAAGTCACTTCCCGTGGAATGCAGTCCGGTGTTGATCAGGGCTTCATTCGGGATGACATGACAGCTGACACAATTTCTGGCTATCTCCAGTATCATCGCGGGCCTGAGCATCCCTGCCACTTGCGCATCATTCCAGCGGGCCGCGATCTCGGTGGCAGATTCTTGCCCTTCTTCCTTGCCACTGAACTCGCCATGTCTTTTCAGCCAGCCACGGGCTGCACCGTGGCATGACTCACAGGAGATTCCCGAAACGGGCTTGGTCTTTTCTGCTACCATCTTCGTGGTGGCATGACAATCGAGGCAAAGGCTCTCGCTCTTGATTCGCTTGATCCCCATCCTTTTTGCTATCGCACGCCCCTCATCGGATCGAGGCATCTTTGTGATGGTGGCGAAATGAGGGGTCGACTCCCAGATACTACCGGAGTGCTTGTGGCATTCGACACACTGGTCGGCTCCCTGGATGCTCGATGGATCGTGGCCAGGCCCCACCCCGGGTGGTGTGATTCCATCGTCTCGGGCACCTGACAGATCCAGGAATCCCAGAGAGCACAGCGCGAGTAAGCCGAGAGTGAAGATCTTGCTTTCGATGACAACTCCTAGGTTTGTGACGAGCGAATCTGCGCTACTCGATCATGCCTGGATCTCGATATCATTGAGGGGTATTGCGACACATGCCAGACAGTGGCCATCCCTGATCTCTGCAGATGGCTCCTCCTCGTAGGTCACTTTCCCATGATTCAGGCGAACTTCACAGGTGCCACAGGTCCCCGAGCGACAGCTGCTGTCGATCATGATCCCAGCATCTTCGGCTAAATCGAGGATGGAACTCTCTCCATCCCACTGTATGGCTCTTTCACTTCTCTTGAAGAGAATCTTGGGAAGTACCGCTCCATCGGATTGGGTAGATGACGTCGTTGCAGATTTCTTTTTTCTGGTTGAAGCGGGCCCAAATGCTTCCGTCAAAATGCTATCGGTGGGTACCCCGGATTCTTCCAGAGAAGGAACCAGGGAGCCCATCATGGGAGGAGGGCCACAGATGTAATACTGTAGGTCGTCATCTCCTGTGAGTTTTTTTAATCGGCTGGCATCGACATATCCGTGATGGACGAGGTCCGTCTCCTGATCTTGTTCATCGGGTTCGCTGTAGAAGATGTGGAGATCGATATTCTCATGACGTCCAATTAGGCGTGCGATGTGGTCACGAAAGGGGTGATCTTGTCGATTTCTGACGGCATGAATAAAGTAACACTTTCTATCAAGCCGTTCAGCGCAGATCGCCTCAAGCATGCTCAGTAGTGGCGTGACCCCGATTCCGCCCGCCAGAAAGACCGCTGGCCGTGGATCCAGTCGATCTAGGACAAACTTTCCTGCAGGGCTACTGACTTCGAGCAGATCTCCGACCTTCAGATTTTCATGAAGGAACGATGAGCCTACTCCGGGTGGTGCATCAGGTTGGTTCGGAGGAGGGGGGATTTGTTTTACAGTGATTCGATATCGATTTTGATCTCCTGGACCGCAAGAGAGCGAGTAGTTTCGCACTGTCGGTCGTTTGGATCCTGGTATGCGCAGTTGAAATCCCAGATGCTGACCCGGTTCAAATGGCGGAAGGGGTTCGCCGTCCAGAGGGCGAAGGTAGAAAGAGCATGTGTTCAATGCCTCCGTTACTTTTTCGTCTAGAATGAATCGACGATAACCGCGCCACGATTTGCGCGGGCCTTGTGCAGTGACTACGTCAGGGGATTGATCGATCTCTTGGAGTAGTTTCTTTGTCTCCAGTTGACTGAAGCGAAAATGCTGATTTGTTCTCCTCAGTGCAGACGCCAGCGAGAGCAACACCTCCAGGCCGACGATAGTTACGATCCCGAAGCCGATCCAAGATATTACATCTTCTGAAAACATTGATCAGAACCTGACCAGGAATTCGGTCCGAATACCGTTTCCTTTATCACCATCCTCTGTCAATTTCGAGTAGCCGTCACATTGTAGCATTATCCGGTCGGATAGTTTTTTCTGGTACCGTACTCCGATGGCACCTGTCGCCACATCGTCTACTTCAGTGGGTACCCGAGCTCCCAACTCGACGATGAAATTGTTTCGACCTTCGGTCATGATCCACTGATATCCAAGGGCACCTCCAAACGCTCGATCTGCGCCACTGCCCAGTGCTGCTGAGAAACTACCCAGTTCCGCTGCGGCGAAAAGCAAGCCTGCTTTGCCGAGAGGTCCACCCTTGGTAGGGCCTCTGGCAGCAGAAGCAAATTCATCGATAGCGAGAAACAAGGTGCCATACGCGATGTCATCTGTTCCGTAGGGTGTCGTTGAGGCCTCGGCAAAAAATAACATACCGTCGCTGACTTCTGGGTTGTCTTCTTCCTCGGCATGAGAGGCACACCATCGGACAGTGGTGTTGAAGATTCGCCCCCACTTCTTGATTCGCTGGGACAAACCCAATCCCGCATATATTCCATCGCCACCCTCAAGGACAGATGCATCGATGACAACCAGATCTGCGTCGATGGTGCTGGAGTAAGTATCTGTTTCAGTCGAGATGGCGAAGAAGCGAGATTCATCCACAAGTTGATTGTTGTTTCGATTCATTTCATTCCAGCCGTAGATAAAACTAAGCCGCATCATTGAGGTGCCGGGAACCGCTAAGAATTTGGTTACACCGATAGCGTCCATCTTGTCGTTGACCAGGATCCCATCTTGCAGGTCCACTTCCCAACGACCGATACTGAAACCGTAATCGAACTGCCGGCTACTTTTCTTGTCGAGGCCAGGAAAAAGCTCACTCAATTCTCCTTCAAAGAAGAGAGTAGTAATGTCGAGGTTGGTGTGGTCATACCAACCGTTCTCTGCTTCCGGTTCGCTTGTGTACCGGGTGAACTGCCCCCGCTCTTGTAATGGCTCGATGCCGACCAAGAATCGTTCGGTACCTGTGAGTTGTAGGTTTCCAAATAGTTCAAGTTGATTGGCCCACTCGATCAAACGCTGACCGTTGTCGGAAGGGTCGACCACGTTGACACCACTACGCAGAATTCCGTACACCCAGAATGAGGGGCGCCAGATCGCTCCTGTTGGCGATTCGAATCCTCGTTCCAATGGCCCTATTTCCAGCAGGCCCGGTCCCAGTTCAAGGACGGGAGGCGTCGGTTGAAGTTCTTCCATCGGGATCAGTGGAATGTGGTGGTCAGGCAATCGACTGGAACTATCTGCATCCTGTGACCAGGTGGTCTGTGCGACCAGCAATAGAACGATCAGTATGGAGATGGATCTCGTTACAACTATTGCGGCCAGTTGCGGTGGCAATGCTAACTCGTTATCTCCAGATTTAATGGTCTGAGAGCAGATCAAGCCCTGTCTCCTTCATTGCTGGAAATATTACCACCGCCGATTTTTCGGCGATCACGATGGCACCATCGACCAGCTTCTTGGCCAGTTCTCGAGGCGAAAGCCCGTAATCGAATCCGACATGCATCGTCTGAAGAACCAGGTTCACGGGAACAGATTGAGAGATGAATTGCGCCTTGACTGAATATGGCCCCCGTCCTGAGAGCAATTTTCCTGCGATACGATATGTGGCAGTTCGATGCCCAAGAGGCTCGATACTTCGACGGTGTTTTCGTACCCCTTTGGGGTGGCCGTAAAAGTTGTTGGGCCTGGAGGCGGGACGAATGAACGGGATTGCAGTGACCGAATTGTTGGTCGTTAGCACCTGTTCCTGTTCTCCTCCATGTACATTTCTTGACAACACCTTTGATTGCAGATTGAACAGTTGTTCATCCAGTGGAATCTCGCCGTTACGGACATAGAGGGAGAATCCATCCCGGACATCTCCGTTAGGGTCACGGTCTCCGGAGATGAAAACGAGATCACCTTGTGAATCTCTGACTTCGACCTGAAGGACAAACAGCCTGCCGATCTTGTCGGAGGGAAGATTGTGTCCGCTGGAGAGGTTTTTCACATCGAGTTCGAAGTCGATACCCTCCTTACTTGCAGAAGTGATACGGATATCGGAAAGAGCGAAGCCCCGCTGCATCACCTGGACCCTCTGTTGCTTGGCCCAATCGAGTAGTTCGAGTTGTTCATCGATAATCTCACGTGCGTCGTATCGATCATCGATGGAATCCCAGGCTTCGGGGAATGCGAAGTCTTCCGGGCATTCGTCTTCAAACTCGTCGGTGCCCCATCCGCTGTCTACTTCGAAGAGGAGCCATTCGGAGATCGATTTGAAATCTTGGGCTTGTTTGTTGATGGGGAAAATACCCGGATGAATGAGAGAGTAGTCAGGACCTGCAAAGAAGTGATTCGTCAGCTTCCTGTTGGAAGTCATTTCTCCTCCCACCACGGCGCCGGGGCCTTGTTCATAACCGGACGAAATCCCCTGTTCCTTTCCCATGTGGCAATCGTTGCAGGAGATCCCTTGTGCTGCTGCGGGTGAGTTTCGATACTCGCTGAGAACTTCGTGTACACGGAATCCGTTGGGGGTGTAGACCTCGTGGCAACTTCCGCAGAAGGAGGGGTCTTCAAGCTCAGGAAACTTCTCCACCTCAGCGTGGATAGCGCGACCCACGTCATCGCGATTTGTATTCACCCTGTAGGTTTTTGGGTCACTGAGAACGCGACTCAATTCGCTATTGCCCTGGGCGCCCTTCACTGAATCGAAGATATCCCCCCTGTCGAGACCCAGTCGCCCCGCGACCTTTCGGTAGGGAGCGCTCATGCGGTGGCAGACGACACAGGTGATTCCCTCTCTTGAGATGGGGTGCCGATCGAGGTTCGAGAGGCTGGCGGGTTCACCGATGTCAGACCCGATGGGCGTATGGCAGCGAACGCAAAAATCTCCGGTGGTGGAGCTGGTGCCCTTATTCAAGGCAATTTGCATCGACACCATCAACGGACTCAATTGAGAGTATGCGTGCTGGGAAACGGACCATTCGCGGTATTGCTTGGGATGGCAGCTGGCACATTCGTCTGCCGAGGGAAAGTCGCTATTTGCGAAGAGGTCACCGTGAGCATCACGAGAAGTGTCGATGACCGTTTGGTGGTCAGGTGTATTTTCTGAAGGCTTCTCGGGCAACAATAGATCATCAGCCAGCAGGTCATCGTTCTCGACAGATGGCACTGGAGGAGGATTCTGGGAATAGACTGGATGATGTAATCCAAAGTTGTTCTCGGATGGCCCAATCAGAACGAACATACTCATCAGGAAACCGATAAGTACAGAAGTGAATGGTACCGTGCTGACCGGTTTCACTGGGGCCTCGGTTTCACCTTGAAATTCGGTGTGGGTAAGCCTTGCCATGGATCGTCAGCATAATTCAAGTCATTGGGAATACTGAATGAATTCCACCATTGCTACATTTCTCAAAGAACAAGAGCAGTCAAATCGTGGGGGTACTTCATGATTCATCTGATGACAATTTGCTTGTTGAGTATTTTGCCGGTGTTGGATTCGTCTGCTTCTCAGCCGGCAAGACCCGACATCATCGTCATCATGGCCGATGACATGGGCTGGTCCGATATCGGATGTTTCGGCGGTGAGATCAAGACTCCAAATCTCGACCAGCTGGCTTCGAATGGAGTTCGTCTGAGTCAGTTCTATAACACGGCTCGTTGCTGCCCGACGCGTGCCTCATTGCTGACCGGTCTCTATGCTCATCAGGCGGGTGTCGGTCACATGGTGTACGACGGTGGATCGCCGGGCTATCGAGGAGAACTGTCACCGACCACCGCGACCATCGCTGAACACCTGAGTGCCGCCGGCTACCGCACCTACATGTCGGGCAAGTGGCATGTCACTCACAACCTCGGCAAGGCAAAGCAGCGGATCGAGCCGAAGCGAAGGACCAACTGGCCCATCGACCGGGGGTTTCAACACTTCTTTGGCACCATACACGGCGGTGGTTCCTACTACGATCCGGTTTCATTGACT
>JYMV01045351.1_pt1 | contig 13235 bp, 9 predicted proteins | sample 338911 | NCBI WGS metagenome assembly JYMV01 (sample SAMN03354496, study PRJNA234377) | hydrothermal vent metagenome | biome: Deep sea; feature: Hydrothermal plumes at the Eastern Lau Spreading Center, Western Pacific Ocean; material: Seawater | place: Tonga | collected 2009 | depth 2000 m m | reverse complement strand
CATGGTCGATTGGCTCGTCGTGGTGTGGCCGCAGTCATGCCCGCAGGAGATGATTTTCCCTATGCCATTCGAGTAGTGTCAGAAATCACTGAATCCAACGGTTCCAGCTCCATGGCCAGCGTCTGCGGCAGCAGCCTGGCGATGATGGATGCTGGAGTGCCGGTAAAAGCACCGGTTGCTGGCATCGCCATGGGCCTGATAAAGGAAGGGGACCGCTTCGCAATTCTGACCGATATCCTGGGTGATGAAGACCACCTCGGTGATATGGATTTCAAGGTGGCAGGGACAACGGAAGGTGTTACTGCCCTGCAAATGGACATCAAGATTCAGGGCATTACCGAAGAGATTATGGAGCTGGCCCTGGAGCAGGCCCATACTGCCAGGCTGCACATTCTCGATGAGATGAATAAAGTCATCGCGGTTGCCAGAGAATCAGTGTCTGATAATGCGCCGGCAATGGCCATGCTGAAAATCGACCCAGACAAGATTCGCGATGTTATCGGCAAAGGCGGTGCTGTGATTCGAGGCATCACCGAAAAGACCGGTGCATCGGTAGATATTGATGACGACGGCAGTATTCGCATCTATGGCGAAGATGCCGAATCCAGGGATGCGGCGGTAGAAATGGTTAATGAGATTACGGCGGAAGCGGAGATCGGCAAGCTCTACATGGGCAAGATTGCTCGTATTGTGGACTTTGGTGCCTTCGTCACCATCATTCCCGGCAAGGACGGACTGGTTCACATCTCGCAGATTGCGGAACAGCGAGTAGAGAACGTGACGGATTTTCTGAAGGAGGGTGAGGACGTGCTAGTAAAAGTCACCGATCTGGATGCCAGGGGTCGTATCAAGCTGAGTATCAAGGAAATTACCGACGAGGAAAAAGCCGCCTTCGCAGAGTAAGACCGTTGATCTGGTCGCAGTGAAGAAAACCCGGGTATTGCCCGGGTTTTTGATCTCGACTGCAGACTAATGGCGGCGCCATTTTCAATATTAGTCACCATGGAATTCTGATGATGGCACACTTATTAAAAGAATTTATATAATAATATCAATAGGATAGCCTTAGCAATAGCGAGCTAATGGGGTTGCGGCTGGATATCAGTTAGAATTAGCTCTAAATTCAGGGCCTAAGCAGATAATCTGTACATCCGCTGCCGTGAATAAAGTACGATAGTTACAACAAACGCTAATAATAATTGCATCATTCGATGCTATCGGGGCCTCATTGAGGAGAGTGTATTCATGCTAAAGATTAACGATTCCACCGTATCTGCTTCCCTGAAATTCGCAGTCTTGTGCTTCTCTCTGGCGCTGCCAGTGATCGCGTCCGCACAATCCAGTGAAATCACTTTTCATAAGGACATCGAGCCAATTTTGCAGCGTAGTTGCCAGAACTGCCACCGAGAGGGCGGCGTGGCGCCGATGCCATTGGTGAGCTATGACCAGGTCGCGCCATTTGCGGGTCTGATTGAGTACAAGACGGCCTTGAGAGATCGTGCCGGTGCCATGCCACCTTGGTACATGGAAAAAGACATCGGCATCCAGGACTACAAATTCGATCCCTCTCTGAGCGACGAAGAAATTGTCGCTATATCCCGCTGGGCGCGTAACGGTACACCGAAGGGTGAGCCCAGTGATGCGCCCGAGGCATTGGTTTTCGATGACAGCATCAAGTGGACTGCGGGTCTGCCCGATTTGATTGTGTCAACCAACTCCGTTACCAAACTTGCCGGTACTCCAGACTGGTGGGGAGAAATCGATAGGGTGCCAATCGGACTCACGGAAGATCGCTATGTAAAATCAGTCGAGATTGTAGAAGTCAACGATGTGGATTTTCAGGCCGGAACCGGTAGGGAAACCGTTGGCGGCCGCTACATTTTTCATCACATGATTTGGGGAACTTCAGAACTCGATGAGAACGGCGAGCGAATCCCGGACACCAATACCGGTTGGCCGGTACATGAGGTGGGGCGGAATCCGGATATCTTCGATCCCGATGCCGGTCGTTTGCTGCGAGCGAACTCCTATGTCGTCTCCGATTCCGTGCATATACATTCCAATGGTAAAGATACGACGGGCCATCTGCAAATTGGCTTTCGATTTCATCCGCTGGGCTACGAACCAAAATACGAGCGCATCAGGGTTGGGCTGGGCAACGGTGTCGATATCAGTATCGCAGGCAATGAAAGGGATCAGGAGTTGCATGCCTACAGCGTGCTGAGCGAACACACCAAGATTATTACCTTCGAGCCCCACCTACATGCACCGGGTGAACGTATGTGCCTGGAAGCGATCTGGGGCTATACGGTGGAAACCTTATCCTGTACTGGCTATGACCATAACTGGGTGAGGGGCTACGCCTATGCCGATCATGCCGCACCACTGTTGCCAAAGGGCACTATTCTGCACATCGTAGGCTACATGAACAACACCGAGACCAACCCCAATGTTCCCGACCCGAGAAATTGGCAGGGTTCTGGCAATCGCTCGGTTACCAATATGTTTATCGATCTGGGTATGCGAGTGAAACTAACAGACGATCAGTTCATGGCGGAGATGGCGCAGAGGCGCAACGATCTGAATCTGGGCCCGAATGATCACGTGATAGGATGCCCGCTGTGTCTGGCACCGATCGTAGCGCCTGATATGAATCATGAGGAAGACTCTGCGGAAGAGTAGAGTAATTAAGTTGCATTACGGGAGACAAATTAGTTATGCACAGTTTAGTAAACAGAGGAATAAGCTCGACGACTAAGATCATTGCACTCGCTGCGGTAGCGGCAATATTTTCACAGGGTGTTTTTGCCGATACTTATAATAAGGGCCGTCACGTAGAGCCCGCGTACGAGGGTTGGCGGCCAAACGACGATGGCAGTTTCAACTTCATGTTCGGTTATATGAATGAAAACTGGGAAGAGGAGCCGGACATGGCCGTCGGCGATAGCAACTTTTTCAGTCCCGGTGATGCAGATCGAGGCCAACCCACCCATTTCCTGCCGAGACGCAATCGATTTACCTTCGAAGTAACGGTACCATCCGATTGGGGTGATCGTGAACTGGTGTGGACGCTGAATGTAAACGGCGTAGAACGGAAAGCCTACGCGACCTTAAAGCCAGACTACCTGGTTGATAACATGGTGATCGCCTCTGAGACGGGTTCCCTGGGAGCTGGTACCAGCAGCCCGGAATCCCGGTCCAATATACCACCGGTGGTTAGCGTGCAGGGCGATGTGATTCGCACAGTCCGGGTTGGCGAGCCGTTAACACTGGAAACACACGTTGCCGATGATGGCCTGCCTACACCAACAGATCGCGTCACCGAGGCTCGGCGATTTGCAGAGCTCGTTGGTGGCCCGCTGGCCGCCGCATTTATTACCGAAGACTCCATTCGAGATCGTCTCCTGCTGACGCCACCGATACGGGTGACAGTAGGCAAGATCAATGGCTTGTTCCTGTCATGGAATGTGTACCGTGGCGCCGGCGACGTGAGTTTCGATCCGCCACTATCGAAACCATGGGAAGATACTCGCACCTCAGCAAATTCTCCCTGGGGATCGTTGTGGACACCTCCGCCAGTGCCTGAAGATGGAAACTATGCCGTCACTGTTACCTTCGACAAGCCCGGCACTTACGTGTTGTGGGCGCGGGCCGACGATGGGGGTCTTTATCACGATGGTTACATCACGGTAAATGTAAGCGAGTAATTTGCTGCTGGGACAAGCAGCATGGAAAGGGCGGATAATCCGCCCTTTTGCTTATACATTGCTGACAGAATCTGGCCTGCTTGAAGATTCACATATTGCGGCGATACTGTCCACCTACCTCAAAAAATGTGTCGGTGATCTGACCCAGTGAGCAATGGCGCACCGCATGCATCAATTCAGTGAATACATTCTCATCGTTAATCGCTGCCGCGCGCAGCCGTTGCAGGGCATCAGCCGACTGCCCGCTATGCCGTGACTGAAATTCGCCGAGCCGACTGATCTGGCTCTGCTTCTCTGCCTCGGTGGAACGCGCCAGTTCCATATCGAAAGCAGCTGCCGGCTGCGGATTGAGAAAGGTGTTGACGCCAACCAGGGGCAGGCTACCGTCGTGTTTTCGATGTTCATAGACCATGGACTCATCCTGAATCTTGCCCCGTTGATAGCCGGTTTCCATCGCCCCCAGGACACCGCCGCGAGCAGAAATGTTCTCAAATTCGAGCAACACCGCCTCCTCTACCAGACCGGTCAGTTCTTCGATGATGAATGACCCCTGGTTAGGATTCTCATTCATCCCCAGCCCCCACTCCTTGTTGATTATCAGTTGAATCGCTATGGCTCGCCGCACCGATTCCTCGGTAGGCGTGGTGACTGCCTCATCGTAGGCATTGGTGTGTAAGCTGTTGCAGTTGTCATAGACCGCGATCAGCGCCTGCAGGGTGGTACGAATGTCATTGAATGACATCTCCTGGGCGTGCAGGGATCGGCCTGAGGTTTGAATGTGATACTTCAGCTTCTGGCTGCGCTCATTGGCGCCATAGCGAAAGCGCATGGCAGTGGCCCAGATTCGGCGCGCTACGCGGCCCATTACGGTGTACTCGGGATCCATGCCATTGGAGAAGAAAAACGAGAGATTGTGAGCGAAGTCATCAACCTGCATGCCTCGAGCCAGGTAGGCTTCGACGAAGGTGAAGCCATTGGACAGCGTGAAAGCCAACTGTGAGATGGGGTTGGCTCCCGCCTCGGCGATGTGATAGCCGGAGATGGACACCGAGTAGAAATTACGCACGCGATGGGCAATGAAATATTCCTGTATATCCCCCATCAGCTTGAGGCTGAATTCGGTGGAGAAGATACAGGTATTTTGCCCCTGGTCTTCCTTCAATATATCCGCTTGCACCGTGCCACGAACATTTTCCAGGGTGTAAGTTCGAATCTCATTCTGCTCGGCTGCGGTTGCCTGCCTGGAGTTTTCGTGCGCGAAGCGGTCGAGGCGTTGGTCGATGGCTGCGTTCAGATACATGGCGAGGATGGTTGGCGCCGGCCCGTTAATTGTCATGGACACCGAAGTGGCAGGATCGCAGAGGTCGAAGCCATCATACAGCGCCTTCATGTCATCGAGGGTGGCGATCGAAACCCCGGAGTTACCTACCTTGCCGTAGATGTCGGGTTGTAGCGCGGGATCGAAGCCGTAGAGAGTCACGGAGTCGAAGGCGGTGGAGAGGCGATTGGCAGCGGAATGCTCGGATAATTGCTTGAAGCGGCGATTGGTTCGGAAGGCATCACCTTCGCCGGCGAACATGCGTGTGGGGTCTTCAGAATCGCGCTTGAATTGAAATACGCCTGCGGTGAAGGGGAATTTCCCTGGCACGTTTTCCAGTAATAACCATTTCAGCAACTCGCCTTGGTCTTCATATTTAGGTAGTGATACCCGCTGTATTTTTGTTCCCGCCAACGAAGCGCGAGTCAGGTCTGTGCGAATCTCACGGCCCCGGACCTTGATCACATACGCCTCGCCCGAATAGTCTTGTACCAGCTTTGGCCAGGCTTCCAGCAGTTGCTTCGCGCGGGCATCCAGCGCCGCATCCTTCTCCTCAATCAGGGCATCCAGATTATGGCTGTCCAGGGAATTTGCATCCAGCATCGCCTTGCTGGCCACTAGCTGCTGTCTATCACGAGCGATCCTGGATTGCGCCCTGGCCTGATCGTGGTAGTTCCTTACGACTTCGGCGATCTCCGCCAGGTAGCGTTGTTGCTGCGCAGGAATAACCAGGCTGCGATGACTGGAAACTTTCGTATCCACAGCCGGCAGCTGTGATTCGAATTCGAGCAAGCCATGCTGCCGCAGTTCACCGAGCACTGCCTGGTACAGCGCGGTAATGCCATCATCATTAAATTTAGAGGCGATGGTCCCAAATACCGGCATGTCTTCAGGCTGCAGCGAAAAGGCTTCTCGATTTCGTTGTACCTGTTTGGCGACGTCGCGAATAGCGTCTTCGCTGCCCTTGCGATCGTATTTGTTAATGGCGAAGACGTCGGCGTAGTCGAGCATGTCGATCTTTTCAAGTTGACTGGCGGCGCCGAACTCCGGCGTCATCACATACAGCGAGGTGTCGACGAAGGGAACGATTCCGGCGTCCCCCTGACCTATGCCGGGGGTCTCTATTATAATCAAGTCAAACTGGGAAACTTTAAGCGCGCACAAGATCTCGCCTAATTTTTCAGGGATTTCAATCGTGGCGGATCGTGTCGCGATCGAGCGCATGAATATATTGGGATGAGAGATTGCATTCATACGAATGCGGTCGCCTAATAAGGCGCCACCTGTCTTTTTTCGCGTCGGATCGATAGCCAGCACTGCAATCTTCAGCGAGTCATTACTGTCTTGACGAAAACGACGAATAAGCTCGTCGGTGGTGGAGGATTTTCCAGAGCCACCGGTTCCAGTGACACCCAAGGTTGGGGTATTCCTCGTCTTCTCAGCCAGTTTGACGAGCTTTTCAAGTTCGGATCTTGAGTAGCCAGCGTTTTCAATTGCTGTAATGGCACGGGTTAGAAGCAGCCGATCTCCCTTTGCCAACTCTCCCAGGTCCGGAGCCGAAGGGCGCTGTTCACCATCTGCGCACCTTGCTAGCATGTCATCGATCATACCCTGTAAGCCAATATTCTGACCGTCGGCAGGAGAATAGATGTGACTCACCCCGCAGGCATGCAATTCATCAATCTCGTCGGGAATAATGACACCGCCACCACCGCCAAATATTTTGATGTGGTCAGCACCCAGTTCTCGAAGTCTGTCCACCAGGTATTTGAAATATTCAATATGTCCGCCCTGGTAAGAGCTGATGGCAATTGCATCAACATCTTCCTGAACAGCCGCTTCGACAATATCCTGCACCGAGCGATTATGAGCGAGGTGGATAACTTCGGCGCCACTGGCCTGGAGAATACGGCGCATGATATTGATGGCAGCATCATGCCCGTCAAACAAGCTCGCAGCGGTAAGGAAACGAATCCAGTTTGTTTGCTTGGCACTGGCCGCTGGCCTATGTAATGGCACTACGCCCAAGAGATTTCCTCCGCTAGATAGATGGTAGTTAAACTCCATCAGAGCCTTCATTTTAACGTATTCTGGCTATCAGATCACTTCACAGGGGATGCTATTTGAGAAATCTAATAATGGCGCGATAGGCTCCCCGGAACCCCAAAATCCAGCTCATGATAGGGCTTTTCGCGGCAAAGCAGCTCCCGGATTGTCTGTCTGCTGTCATCTCCGTATAGTAGCGCCATGGAATTATGGATAGGTTTTACTCTGGTCGCCGTCGTGATGCAATCGGTACGTACGGCGGGGCAGAAGCAGATTGCGGGATCAATCTCAATTCAAGCGACAACTCTGGTGCGATTTCTATTCGGTCTTCCGTTTGCGGTGGCCTACTTTCTGTTTTTGAAAAGCACTTATCAGCTTGAAGTAATCGATCCCGACTGGGCGTTTTTCCGTTCCGCAAGCCTGGCGGCGGTTTCACAAATATTCGCTACGGTGTTCCTGGTTAAAGCGTTGATGGTAAGAAACTTTGCCGTCGGCACCGCATTAGCAAAAACCGAAGCAATCCTGACAGCTATTATCGGTGCCTGGTTCTTCTCAGCCACACTGAGTTTCGTTGCTTACCTGGCGGTGGCCGTTGGTGTGCTCGGATCGCTGGTCGCGAGTAACTGGAAGATCACCTTGCGAGATCTTGTAGACAACAAGAGTATTAAATATGGCATCGGCGCCGGACTCGGCTTCGCTCTGGCTTCATTATGGATAAGAGATGCTTCACTGGGGCTGGAGTTGCCGCGCCTTCTAAGTGCGGCGACCGTATTGGTTTACATGGTTGCACTGCAGACTGTCATCTGCTTGCTCTGGATAGCCATCAAAGAAAAACACCAGTTTAGATTGATAGCCCAAAATATTTTGCCCGCCGTTTTTATTGGCTTTACTTCGGTGGCCGGGTCGGTGGGTTGGTTTACAGCCATGAGCTTGCAAAACGCAGCGATCGTGAAAACCCTGGGCCAGACAGAGTTTGTGCTTACCCTGCTGATTACCTATTTGTATTTTGGCGAACGAATCACGGGCAGAGAATACGCCGGCATGGCGCTGGTGGCAGCAAGTGTATTGTTACTGCTTACTACATCGGTATAACTGGGCTAATTAGTGCAACCGATTCAAAGCGCATTGAAACCCAGGTCGGTACTAGTGCTTATTCCTGGATCAGCTCGGTGCTATAGCCTGCCTCACACAGTTTTTTCAGTATTTCCTGGTTCTGAGTGGCATCGCGAGTTTCCACCGTCAAATACAGATCCGCTTCCTTCACGGGCACACTGGAAAACATTCTCTGGTGGGAAACTTCCAGAATGTTGCCACCCAGACCACCTACCAGAGCGGTAACATCTGACAAGATGCCAGGCGTATCATCGATCTTTATCAGAAAACGCACGATACGACCTTTCTTGACCAGTCGGCGCATCAATACCGAAGCCAGTATCCTGGAGTCGATATTCGCACCCGAGAGGATCAACCCAGTTTTCTGGTCTTTGAATAAATCAGGATGAATCAATGCCGCCGCAAGCGTAGCGGCTCCGGCGCCTTCGCTCACGGTTTTCTCGATATTGATGTAAAGATTCACCGCCTCTTCGATGGCTTCCTCGGAGACCAACACGACATCGTCGACAAGTCGTCTGATGACTTCCATGGCTAGCTCGCCGGGACGCTTCACGGCGATACCCTCGGCAATGGTGCTACCGCCACGCTGACCGGTTTCCCCATGGAGTGCATCATAAACCCCGGGATAGCCCGCCACTTCGACACCAATAATCTTGATATCTCTCTTCAAGGTTTTGGCTGCGGTTGCTACTCCTGCGATCAGGCCGCCGCCTCCTACCGGCACCACAATAATATCCAGGTCGGGCTGTGCCGCCAGCATTTCCAGGGCGACCGTGCCCTGACCCGCCACGATGTGTGCATCGTCATAGGGGTGAACGAAGGCAAGACCATCAGAGGCTGCCAGTTTAACGGCGTGTTCTGAAGCGTCTTCGAGAGAGCTCCCCTGCAGGATGACCCGGGCTTGGAATTTGCGCGTATCCTCGACTTTTACGTTGGGCGTATTTTTGGGCATCACTATGGTTGCCGGTATACCCAGGCGCTGAGCATGATAGGCGACGGCCTTCGCATGATTACCGGCCGACATGGCGATGACCCCCGAGGTTCTCTCGGCTTTTGAAAGCTGCAACAACTTGTTCAGCGCACCGCGGTCCTTGAACGAAGCGGTGAATTGCAGGTTTTCAAATTTGATGAACAACTCTGCGCCTGTGATCGTGGACAGGGTGATAGATTTTTCAAAGCGTGTGCAGATGATCGCAGAGTCGATGCGCTCGGCGGCAGCTTGAATTTGTTTTAAGGTGATGGGCATAAGTCTGGCACTAAGTTTCACCGCTTCAACGGCGGAAAATATCGCAAGCTTCTCTCTTGCTTGAATCCAATTCGAATACAGTGAGTTTTCTCTTAATCCAGGGCAATAGTAACCTAGTGGAAAACGGTTTTACACCAAGGGATGCAGCGATGGCGACTGCGCCTGAGTCTCAGCAACGGATTCAGCGCCCGTCGCCCCGTAACCAGTAAAAGTGCCAGGTACTACCAGTATTTGACCCGCATGAGCGCGGCTCTGGCTCTGGTCTCCGATGTGACAATGCGGCTGTTAGGAGGGGAACTCAAACCCAGGAGACAGGATCGGTGATCCGGGCTGCCATCAAAAATGGAGATCTCTCGGATGACGGCAATATCGGCCATTTACTAACGCAGCTGATAAAGCTGAAGGTCTGCTCAAAATCAGAAGCCAATGCCTACAAAGAAGCCGAACTGGCCCGCAATTATGCGATCCAAGTGGATGACTCCCATGGAGGGTATTTTGAGGGGCGTGAATAAGATAGTATCCCGAACGTATAGCCCTGAGGTTCATTATAGAATGCCTGCTGCCGCGACACAGTGCATTGTCACCGGAGTTCACAATATGGGCTCCCAAGGGTCTTAACTTATTATTGCCCCTGGTTTAACTCGGAGAACATGAGTGTCTAATAATAAAAGAGCGCTGGGATTTTGGCGAGGCTGGTCATTGGTCGTTGGCGGCATCATTGGCTCCGGAATTTTCCTGCTACCAACCCTGCTCGCACCCTATGGTTTGATAGGGCTCGTCGCCTGGCTGATCACAGGGGCCGGCGCGATTGTGCTGGCTCTCATGCTGGCCGACCTGTCACGTCGGATGCCCAGGATCGGCGGTCCCTACGCGTATTGTCGGGAAGCGTTTGGCGACTTTATCGGCTTTTGGATCGGTTGGGGATTTTGGATCTCAATCTGGTCCGCCATCGCTGCGGTTGCTGTTGCCTGCGTGGGGTATGTGGGTTTCTTTATTCCAGCCCTGACGCGTAACCCCCTGTTAACGACATTAACGACACTCGCTATCATTTGGGCGCTCACCTTGCTCAATATTCACTCCATGCGTGCATCGGGCCAATTTCAAGTGGTGGCGACAGTGCTGAAGATCGTACCTCTGCTCTTTGTCGGGCTGTTGGGGTTGAGCATGGGTTCGGTCAGCAATTTGCCGGAACTTAATCCCACGGGAGGATCCATGCTGGGCGCAATCGCCACCAGTGTGACCCTGGTCATGTGGGCGTTCGCCGGGCTTGAAGGCGTCACGGTACCAGCAGATGATATCGAAGATCCGGGGGAAACAATCCCCAAAGTATTGGTTTGGGGGGCGCTTACGGTACTGGGTATCTATCTGCTGGCTTACACTGGAGTGATCTTATTGGTCCCGGCGTCAGTGTTGCTTAATTCGACTGCCCCTTTCGCGGATGCCACTGTCGCCGTCATCGGTAGCACCGGCGCCGCCCTCATCGCAGTCGGTGCGATCATTGCAACGCTGGGCACGCTTAACGTCCAGATCCTGGTTGTTGGGCAAGTAGTCCGGGCGGTTGCTTTGGACAAGCTGTTTCCGCAAAAGCTTGCGGAACTGGGCAAGGGCGGCACGCCAACGCTGGCAATATTAATCTCTGCCAGCCTCGCCAGCGTGTTGGTCATCATGAATAACACCGGAGGCCTGGTCGCCGCCTTCAGGCTGATGATTCTGCTGGCAACATTGTCGGCGCTGATACCGCTGGCCTTTGCATCCATAGCTGCACTGCTCTTTCTCTCCCGCGATGCGCCTTCTGCCACCCGATTCAAAGCCAGGCTTACGGCATCTCTCGCCTTTGCCTATTCACTGTTGGTGATCGTTGGGGCAGGAGCGGAGACGGTCTTCTATGGTTTTATCCTGCTGATGGCGGCGCTGCCAGTTTATGTATTTGTGAAGAAGTAGCTGCGAAGAGCCGGAAGCGATCAGAGTGATTATTCAGAGACTGATAAGCTGAAAAACCATCTGAGAGATGGCCCCTATTTGTCGACAACGTCAGCTTCGGTAAATATGTCTGTGCCGGTTCCGCCTGCGTGTCCTGTCGTGATCTTGTCGCCAATCGTTAGGGTCATAAGATCTTCGGCCACCAGCATCGGGCCATCGTAATCGGTATCTCCGAGAATCTGGTCGGAGCTTAGTTCGGGCGGGATGATGTGAGAAAAAACACCCAGGCGTGGCCGTGTTTGTCTGAATACAGCGGCAACCTGCGCTGGTGTCGAATGCACTGAAAGACTCACATTGGCAAGTCGGGCTTCCGGCGTATCCCCGGGAGCAGGCACCTGCACTTCATGAATTAGCACATCGACATCCTTGCCGTGTTCGATGATGTTCGTGGTCGGCGTCGATCGCGTGTCTCCCGAGAAAAGAACGCTGCGTCCGTTATAGTCGATGCGATAACCCATAGTGGCACCTTCCAGTCCCAGAAGTTCTCCGGTGTTTACGTCGATCGGCATGTGTTCCACATTAAAAGCAGTGATTTTCAGTCCGTCGTTTTCGAAAACAATACCTGGCTCAATATCCCGTGCAATCAGTTCAGAGCCCTCCTTATGCACGCCAACAATCTCCCGGTAACGGATATCCCAGGCATAAGCCGCCTGGAAATGATTCATCATTACGGACGTACCCCTTGGTCCGAAAACGGTCATCGGTGACTTGCGACCATACAGCCAGCCGCTCAACCACAATCCCGGCACACTGATGGTATGGTCGAAATGCAGGTGTGTCAGCAGAATGAAATCGATGTCAGTTAGCAATTCGAACCCACCAGCCTGAAACAGGCGCTCTCGCATGCCCGGGCCAGCATCGACCAGGAGTCGGTGGTCTCCCGCTTCCAGCAAAATAGAAGGGCCATAACGAACGAGTGATGGACGTGGCGCCCCGGTGCCAAGAAATGTCAGTTTGATAGTATCTTCAGTGGCCAGGGAGCTTTCCCCTAACGACAGGACGCCGAATATTATGACGAAAAGTACAAGTAAACTGGTTCGCACTGTATACATCTTAGCTCCGAGCAACACGCTACAGTAGGGCACTTCTGTGTCCGTGCATAGTTGAGATGGATCATACTGGAACGGGGGAAAAATCGACATCGATAAGATAATGAACTAAATCGGTATGGGTATGAGGCTTGCCTTCTCGATCCTGAGGAGCAAAGACCATGAATTTGATCCCTATCATGGCCTCAGTGAGGATTGGCGTCGGAGGGCTTGGCTTAGTTCCTCTAACCTTGCATGAAATGGTGGGCCCACCAATTAAATCAATGAGTTAGCGCTTGCTACTCTGCTCGGCATCCAACATCGAATACTCGATGTAACTATGGATGTAAGCGGTATTTTACCACACGGGTAAGCTCAAGAACCCCCGAAAGAGAGAAATTAGCAGCTTGTGGCTGTCAATAAACTGGCGTAGCCCTCACTTAAAAATTCGATTTCCCCAGACCCCACCCCCGGGGTACACCCCCTTGCACAAGGATGGTTCCATCTCGGACCATTACATACTATTCTGGACGAACGGTTAGGTTAATTTTTGGTATGCGCAGCGCGCCTATTGGGAACTGGTTTCGAGGGGCAACAATTTTTTTTGCAAAAAAGCGGACGTTGGGTAATCGCTTGATTTCATGCTCGCTTATGACTGCATTCGGCCAATAGCGGACATTTACAAAAGGTGGTGAAGAAGCTGAGGACTGAAAATCCTCGTGTCGGTGGTTCGATTCCGCCCCTGGGCACCATCATATCAAGAACTTACAAAACACCTGAATCGAAACTCTCTCTCA
>JYMV01026030.1_pt1 | contig 13238 bp, 25 predicted proteins | sample 338911 | NCBI WGS metagenome assembly JYMV01 (sample SAMN03354496, study PRJNA234377) | hydrothermal vent metagenome | biome: Deep sea; feature: Hydrothermal plumes at the Eastern Lau Spreading Center, Western Pacific Ocean; material: Seawater | place: Tonga | collected 2009 | depth 2000 m m | reverse complement strand
AGTTAGGGTCAGTGCGTGACCATTCTTCTGCCATCGATTGTATTTCATTGGCTCTGCCTTCTATGTACGCTTGTTCTTCTCTGTCTTGTCCAGCTTCATACTCTTGTTTATGAAGTATGTCCTTCTTCATATTGTCTTCAGCTCGCCTTTTTGCTTCGTTGTTTGCCCATTCCTCTGTCATATCACCATCTTCATAGGCTTCTTTAAGGTCAGAATGTTGCTGGTAAGCATCAGGCACATCACCAATACGTTCTGATAATGACTTTTCAATATTCTGAAAGAACTTACGCGCTTCTTGTAAGTCGGCAAAGTTAGAACTATTCGCCTTAGCCATAATGTCAAATGCTGAAGCTATCTCTTGATTGTTTAAGCCAGTAGTTTCAATTTGAGTTCTAAAGTTACTGATTATCTTATCTTGTGTATCAAATTTTTCAACCAGCTCTTTGTTACTATGCGTTAGTTTTTGGAAACGTTCACGAGTACGCTCATTGCTAATCGTTGCTAAGAACTCCTCATCAGTTGGCTCATCAGCCTTAGCTTCTTCTTCAGGTGTTTCGTCAGATACTTCTTCAGATACTTCTTCAGGTTCTTCGTCAGGTTCTTCGTCAGGCTCATCACTATCTTCTTCAATAATGTCCATTGCCATTTCAGGCGTTAGTTCACTATCATCCTCTAAGTTACCCTCAACTGATTCTTCAGGAACTTCTGTAACTTCATCAGCTACTACCTCATCGACTACTACCTCATCGACTACCGCTTCTAATTCATTCTCACTCATGCCTTCTTCTCCTTAATTATTATTGTTGACCAACCATCGCCATTAATTGCTCAGGTGATAGTTGTTGATCTTGTTGCATTCCTTGTTGTTGCATTGCTGGTGCTGTCTGTTGTGGAATGTACTTGTGAATATCGCCTTTGATGTCGAACCTCTCCATCGTCTCTTTAAGCATTTCTTCCATTGGTGTTGCGTCTTGACCTGCACCACGTAGTTGATATATCTGCTGTATTAATGGTTGTAGTATTGGTAATAAATCAATCCAAGTTTGTCGGTCTTCCATCTCATCAGGCTTGCCAGTTGAACCAGCACGTACACTGACGTTACAGAAGTTATAAATATGTTCTGCTTTCTCTTTACGTTGCTCAGGTGAACAATGATATTCAAATGACTCGTCATACCACGTTGCACCATTACCTGCAATTCGTCTAATCATGTCTGAGTCACAACCCAAGATGAAACACTGCGAAGCGTAATTGGAAATGTCTGAGATAAAATCTTCAAGCGTATCACGTTGCTCTGAGATTCTCGTTGCACGACCATTATTCATAATGGATGCTTCTGTTGCTGTCTTAGCCTTCAATACACCACCCATATCAGCTTCTTGTAAGCCTGATACAATCTGCAAGTCACGCATTATCTGAGCTGTGTCGTATGATTTCGGGTCAATCGGAATATGAACACCAGCTTGTAATGACTGCTCAATTGGTCTGCCATCAGTTGTAATAGATAACACTTCAGCTACTTCTGACACTGTGAACTTACGAATATCCTTTTCAGTTAAACCACTAGCAAGGTAATGTGGCTTATTCATTTCTCTATGCTTCTTTAGCTTGGTGCGTGTGTCTGTGTATTCATCTTGCAAAGGAATCCATTGCTCAAGGTCTGTTAATGGCTGGAACTCATCCTCTAACTGGTTAAATGCCAAACCAAAGAAAGGATACCAACGCTCACCAACAAATTCAGGTGTGTAGCTTTCTAATGGTGCTTTCACCCCTTTAACGATTACATGAACACGATTCTGTTCTTTATCCCATACTTCAAATACTGCTACTGGTGAAACTCTGTCGTTGCGCTTATACATTTCACGATTCGTTGCATCGTTCTCTAAGTAGTCATAGTCCTTCTTATCTTTACCCCATACGTGAGTTTGCACGCCAGTGAGGTCAGCATCAGGATAACGACCTTGTAATTCTTCTTTGCTAATCCATAGACGTTGATACATACGCTTGGCTTTGTGCATATTAGAGAATCGACCAACACTAGGATGGATGAATATGTCCTCGAAGTCCACATTGTCAATCACTAAACCCCTAGTTATTTTGATCTCAGAAGTTTCGTACACGCCTTTCTCAATTTGACGTAAGCGTTCAGCACTTAAATCATCGTCAGTATCTTCTAAGTCATGCTCAATACCTGCGCCAATATGTAGATTATCTTTTGTATCAGATAATGGATTTGTCGCTAGTGGAGTTGAATGTGCATGTTCTTCGAGGTGAACTTTCACCCAACCAATTGAACAAACCTTTGCACTTCTTACTGAGTTCTTGAAAATATCTTTAGTGTCTGACTCACGAAATGAATGGTTTAAAACAATTTCTAATGTTTCTGAAAAGGCTTTTTTCCACTCAGGGGTATCGTACATGTCCACATCCATTGTCATTTCACCAGCTATCTTGTCGTTGACTGATACAGTTATCTCAGGTGACTTAGCATACACATGTGGAATTAGTGACTGCAAGGTTGAGTTAATCAAGTTAGTTTTAACTTCATTTTCACCGAAGTTCTCACCTTTGATGTACTTACGATTGTTCTTAATCTTTTTAAGAATGCCTGATTCTTCGTTGCGAATAAACGCTATCTCATCAATTTCTTCATAGTATTGATTGACCAATGCTTCTTGTTGTTTTGGGTCGATTGTCTCTACCTCAGCTACGATTGTTACTTGTTCTTCCATTTCCATTTTGTACCCCTATGTTATCCATTATATAAATGAGCAAAACTGCCCTCAACAACCCCACTGTCTCGTTCTTCCTTTCTTGGTTTCGTTCTTCGACTGACTAACGAATCTGTTACTTCATCCCACGTATGGTCTTCTTGTGTTGTATCAATGTCTTCACCATTCTTCGGGTCACGCATCATCACTGGCACTGTTCTTACAAAGTGCTTACAGTTATCAAACACAAAGAAGCCATCACCACCAATGACCTTTCCACGCGCATCTGTCTTTGAATTGTTTAATCGAACTACTAGCTCATGTGCTTTATCAACACGATAACCATGACCACTATTGCCCTTCTTGGCTGGCTTGTTAAAGTAAATGCCAGCTCTAATGAAATGCTCACTCACACCAACAGTTGCACCATTGCTTGAAGGTAAGTCACCTATGTTGTTTTTAAACTCAATGCCTTTCTTGCGTTCAGCTTCATCCATCTTTAACATCTGCTCTGCTACTTGCATTGCTGTCTCATGTGTACCTACGTTAGCTTCACCACCCCAGCCATACAATTCACGATAACGATAAACATTGCCATCGAAGTCTTGTGCGTACCAGCCAACTGAATAAGGCTTATCGAAACCCCAATCCAATCCTCTCCAGCGTTTCCAACCACTAGGAATAGGAAATGCTTTAAGCAAATGAATCTCAGGCTTCCAAATGTTATGAAGGTAAGCACCACCAATAGCACTTAAAGGCTTTTGCTGATACAGGCTTTCCCAATCTCTACTTGGTAGTGACTGTCTAATCGCTTTTAGCTTATTCAAAGGGTATCTTTCTTGCCACAAAGCATCGCCTGATTTACGCCCTATTTCATCTTTACCTTCAGCAATGGCTGGCAAAGTGACAATCTCCCAATTCTCGTGCTGTTTCTCTCGAAGCAGGTAGCCAATCAAATCATCTTCATGCCAGCGCGTTCCAATCAATATGATTTTGCCTTCAGGCATCAATCTTGTATAAGCGTCAGCGTTGTACCAATCCTTTGTGCTTTCCCTGAATGTGTGTGACTCAGCTTCAGCTCTTGATTTAACTGGGTCATCAATCAGCAATAGGTCAGCACCTTTACCAGTAATAGCACCACCAACGCCTACTGCGCTCAGTGAACCACCATCTTTTGTTTCAAATTCAGTCTTGGATTGTGAATCATCACTTAGTATTGAGCCAAATATCGATTTATATGTGTCTGTTTTCAATAGGTTACGCACTCTACCGCCAAAGCGTTGAGCTAATGACGAACCATAAGCACTAAGTATCACCTGACGTTCAGGGTTGCGACCTAAGAACCAAGCTGGCATTAACTCACTAACAATCAATGACTTTGAATGTCTTGGTGGCATTGAGATGATTAAACGACTGATCTCTCCACGTTCCATTGCTTCAAGTTTCTCAAACACCAGCTTATGATGTTCAGCTATCTCGAATTTAGGAAAGCACATAACGCTAAACGCGCCTAAAGATTGTCGTGCGAATGAAATTACGTCTTGACTCATAAAAGCTTTTTCAAGTTATCCCTTTGCAATGTCGTTAAATCATTAGTAATATCAATAGACACAACCTCTGCTGTTACCTCTGTGGCTCTGCGCTTTGGTGCGACATACTGAGCCAGCTCTTTGCTTGCGTTAAACTCCATGACCTTGTCACCTTCCTTCTTCGCGTCTATTGCCAGCCTTGCTAAACTTTCTAAAGGGTCATAATTAAGTTCTGCCAGCTTCTCAGCAACATTTAGGGTGACTTTGTTTTTAGTACCCTTTTTTCTGCCACCAGTTTTATTACCCTGTTTATCCACGTCTATACCCTTTCTAACTTAGACCTATCTCATTATCAGGATGTGACTCGTTCAGAAGATACTCAACCTGTTGCAATATCTGCTCATATTTATAAGTTTCTGTTATCTCTTTAGATTGCTTAATACCTTGGTTTGCCATCGTCTTAATCAATTCCAGCTTAACCCTACATTCTTCCATCGTATGAATCATGGTGCTTTAACTCCCATTGCTTCCCAATACAAATCATTAGGGTGTGGTAGGATAATTCCTAGTTCAATCATTGCTCTGTCTATGCGTTCTAAATACTCAGTAAATCCCTTAATCTTTAACTTCTTGGTGCTGGGTATCTTCATTGAGCCATCGTCATAAAATTCTTTATCGATATGGTCGCACTTAAATCTAGTGTGTAAACCCTTATGCCATTTGCCATCTTCTAAATAATCAAGCTTAGGCATACCAGTCTCATCATCGATATGAGATAACCACAGCCAGTAAAGTTTGTTTTGCTTAACTGATCTTGTGGCTTTATCTTCTCGTATCTCGATTATTGCTTTGTCTGAATCAGGGTATTGGCTAAAGTGACTAACCACCATTGACTCAATGATGTGTCGTTTTTCCTGACTTCTCTCAATAACTCTTTTCACGTATTAAACCTCTCTGAGTGTTTTTTAATTGCTCTTACAGTAATCAAATGATGTCTTGCGTGTCGCTTTTGGTTTTCAGTTAATGTTTTGCCATATTCTTTCAGCGCTACTGGGTCTTCTTCATCCATCCTTTCACACTTAGCGTTAATCTCACCTTGCGTCACATCAACCCCTTTTCAATCCATCGTTCTTGCGTTTTAATCACACCTCGAAGGTGTATCAACTCTAGCCAGTCGTTTTCATAATTACTGGCTTTGCGTGAATCTAAAATATCATGGCAACTGGCACATGCAAAACTGGCATGCACGTCAAAAGATTTGAGCGCTAAACCTGCACCATTCAAGTGAGCTAACACAGTGGTAAGATTTTCAGGTGAAACTTGACAACCCTCTAATCTAATCATGCAAGGTTCACCCCTAGCACTCTTTCTTAGCTTGCTCATTTGAATATCTTAGCAACTTCTTTATTTCCTGAAACAGAAGCCCATGTTTTTCTGCCTGAAGAATAATGCTCTCGCATGACTTTAATCAAGCTCTCATTTTCCAAGCCACGTACCCATTCGATAACAAACTTTGGTATAGCGCTTTCAGGACAACCACACGTTAGCCAACCGATTACATGTGTTTTTTGCTCACCATAATTCATATAACTAAAATCTAATGCCCATTGCTCTTTAGTTGGCAACTCTGACTTCTTTTCTTCCAGCATGTTTGACTCAGGAATCGAATTAACATGAGTAATATTTTCAAGCAATTCAGCTATGCCTTCTTCAGCAGGATAGTTAGGGATGCTTTTCATCACCTTCGAGTGTTGCAACAAGTTGTAGTCTTTCTTTTCTTCCAGCAAGAAGTCAATAATCTTTTCTGCCCAAATGTTTTTCACACTCATTTTGATCTTGTTGAATACGATTAACTCATTAACTATCTCATTCGCCCTTTGGTTTGCATCCTCTTTTGTCATTACCTTCCCCTATGCCAGTTTTAATAATTCTAATTCGCCATTTTCAAAAGCATCAATCACAGATTGTTTTACCTCTCCGTTCTCCCAAGCTACAATGCCTTGCTTCTCAGCTAGGTTCGCAATCGATATTAGATTCTGACCAGCACTTCTATTTTCAAAAGTACCTTTCTTATTGCTTGGCTTATCAAACGAATAATCGTTTGTGATGGTGCGCCATTCTTTTCCCATCATTAAATCCGTCACCTGCCTGAAGTTCATCTTTTGCTCTGTTGCAACAGATTTAATTTCTTTAATCATCTGATTCAGACCTTTTAGCGTTTTCAATGGAGCTTTAATCTCTTTGCGATAATCAATTAACTCTTTAGCGATAACTTGTTGAGATTCATCAAATTTAGAAATGTTAATCCCTTTGTATTTAGTGACTGTTTCCTTCTGATTGTATTTAGTGATTGTATTGGGTGTCACTGTGCTACTAGGGGGTGTCACTGTGCTACTAGGTAAAACGTCCTGTTTGACACTAGGGGGTGTCACTGTGCTACTAGCTGGTGTCAAATTGACACTAGGGTCAATATCCTTTCGTATAGCCTTTTGTGGGTCATTGACAGTGTAAACATTACTTTGATTATCTTTATTAGACAGCTTTCGTTTTTGAATGCTTACTAATCCTAATTCAGACAGTGTATTAACACTGCGAATGGCAGTTGATTTTGAGCAGTTAGCCAATTTAGCTATCGTTTCATAGCTTGGATAACATTGATTCTTATCGTCAGCATAATTAGCCAACAACAGTAATATTAATTTATTTACTGGTGATACATCTTCCACCTTTACCACCATTGCCATTGCATCAAAACTCATTTAATCCCCCTAATTGAGAAAATAAAGTAGCCTTCACCTTTCTTAACCACGTTTTTAATTACTGTGCCTTTGAGAACACGACTGTCATTAAATCCGTATTTCTTTTGCAAAATATCTTGAAGTGGTTTAATCGGATTATCCCAATCAGCCAAAGTATTTAGTCCAAACTCAAAATTGATCTCTAAGCCACCCTCTGCTGGCACTTCGTAAGTATTAGGCAACAACAGCATTACTTCTTGTTCGTAAGCTTTGTAAGCAGGTGTCTTGTAACGCTTACCCTGCCAAGCTTCATTGACGCTCATTGGCTTAATGTGTATTTGTATCGCTGGCATTTTCTCTAGCATCCCAAAATAAAGGGCAATTTTCATTACCGTCAGCCATCAATTCAGGCTCACCTTCGATTAATTCATGTTCACGAAAAGTTAGATTTGTTGTTACTCTGTGCGCTAGGCAATAATGTGCGCTAGGACAGATAGACTTGCAAACTTTGTTCAAAATTCATTCCCCTCGTTAGTTATGATTTCCAGTAGTTAGTCAGGATATAAATCACGCCTTAAAATGTGACGTGTGACAACACCATCGGTAAATCGCTCAAGACCAAGTACATGCTCTGCGCTGACCCTTCTTTGACCTAACGCCCATTGCTTAACTGACCCTGATTGCACCCCTAAATTAGAGCCTAAAGCTCTGTAAAGGCTTTCCAAGCTAGGGTATTCAAGCCTATCAACTGCGACCAACGACCAATCTCTAAAATTCATTTGTTTATCCTTTAAAACCGATTATATATGATATGTCTATATATTGTATCTTAATGGGTCGTGAATGTCGAGGTAATTGATTGATAAATAATGAAAATTTCAGGGTAACAAATACAATTTGTATATATAATGGGTTTTATCTATACATTGAAAAGACACAAAGGAGAGGGGTTAAAGTGGATTTAAGTTGGGTTAAACGCGCCAAGAAGCTAATGTCTGAACAAGGATTTTCGCAAAGCGACTTAGTGCCAGTTCTCGGATTTAAAACTCGTGGTGGCATAGGTCACTTATTCACTGGTCGCAATGAAATATCTGTATCTCAACTCAACAAAATTGCCGACTTCCTAAATGTCACACCTCAGTACCTTACCTATGGTGGAGAGCTTAATCGCAATGTTGACGCTAGACTACTGACTGAATGCTCTGACGTAGTTCGCAACCTTAACATGGAATATGACCTCGACCTGTCTGAAGCACAGCAGGTCCAGTTAGTCATTTACGTTTACAACACAGCACAAAAAGAAGAAGGTGTGGAAATGATAAGCAAAAAGCAAATCGTTGAATCTGCCCACCTACTAACCTCTCTAGCCTAACAACTCCCAATTAAATAAATGTCATCAAAAGGCATTTTGACGCATGTTTCAAATTAATAGGTCATTCTCACACCAAATACATTTCGTACACATTATAATAGTCATACTTTTGAGGAGAAAGTTGGTAGCTGGCTTTCAGCTACGGTCTAATATTAGGCTTATAAGAAGGAAAAAATGAAACACATAACTACTGAGGAGCTTAAACAATCTGTTTTAAGTAATATCGGCAACCAAGACCAACAAGATAAATTTTCTAAACTCATAACTTACAGCGCTTTGTCTGTCTCGTTCTTTGTAATAGGATTTGCTGGCTGGTCTGCTGGTCATGCTCAAGCTCAAGCTGAATGCGTCCACGGACAAAACATGAATAGATCAATGCACGAGCAACACCTGCAACAAAACCCTGAACTAGCTACTATGCACCAATTTCAGGGGTATTAAATCTCTTTTTATATGACTTGTATCTAAATATAACTTGACTGGATACTACTTGTATGCTATAATAGAGTTGAATCAAAAATTTATTTGGTTCGATTTCTGAAAGGAGATACAAATGAAGGTGGTCCAATACCAAGCAAGTAATCAATCAGTCCGTCATGGGTTGTTTGTAACTGAAGGGCGTAAGTGGTCTCAGTTAATTCTAGTTGAGCATCCTATACGATTAATCAAAGTGCCTAATTCTGAACAGCGCAATATGGCTGATATGGATTACAAAGTTAGTAAGGCTAAACGAATCATCAAACAAATGGTTAAAGTCTATTATGGTACTATTCGCAATGCACCTAAGAATGTGATGAACATGATAGACAGACTTACTTTCAAAAAAATAATGGGTGATGAAGAAAGTGAATTATTTGAGATAAGTATAACTTCAAGAAATAATGAATATCCTTCAGGATTTTGGGCAAGGGATGCCAAGACTTATTACTGTGATGATTTAGGTATTGAACATTGTGATACCTATGCTGAGTTTAAACTTGAAGTATCAAAAAGAATTTAATTGGGAGAGTGAAATGAGTGATTGGAAAAAAATTGATCTTGAAGAAAAAAGCTATATATTTATGCAAGGAAAGGTGTGTGAATGTAAAGATGAAAAATATGTGGTGATGAATATTGGCGAAGATGGTGATAAGAAGAAAGTCAGTGTTTGTACCAAATGCCAAGGCGAAGTGAAAGGCTCAATGCCTGAACTTGACGCTTTCTTTCAATAGGAGATATAAATGGCTAAAAAATTACTTGATATTGAATACAAAGAGCCAAAGACTCTTGACTTAGATAGAGCAGATTTTGAATCTGAAGAAGCTTGGAATGAATTTGTTTCAGAGCCACTTGGGATTTCAAATACTATCACTCGACTTAGAGTGACGGTTACATCCGTTGTAGAATTTAATTGGGAAGAATAATATGAGCTATGAAAACGAACCTACGCAATGGGAAATTGAGGACTCGAAGGCTGACGCTGAGTATGACACTAAGAAAGATAAGTGCGCTCACTTTACAGATGATGTTTGGGATAAAGTCTCAACCATGCCAACTGCGTATGCTGTGATGTATGGCGAAGAACTGATGAAAATTGCAAATCAAACTATATTCAATAAATCAACTGTTGCTGACATTTGGGGCAAAGATTTAGGCAAATCGTCTAAGCTTTTTGACGTATGATGTGGATACGGAATGTATTGACTTTAAGAGTAATTGGATATAAAATGACTAAAAGATACAGCGAATCATTCTTGAAAATTTTTAAGACAGATAAGAATGGTGACTTCACAGATGACCGTATTGTTTTATTCATTTTTGGGTCAGTGATTGTATTAACAGTGTTAATTGAAGGGATGACGTTATGACAGTGACAAAAACAAAAAGATCAAAATTTTTGAAAGACCAAAAACCAGCCTATAAATTTGGCTGGACTGAGTGCGAGAAGGGGATTAATCACAAACAGATTTCAACTCTTAAAGAAGTTCAAGCTGACTATGACTATGGTTACGGTGCTTGCTGGGCAAACACAGAATCATTGAGCAATGGAGTATTCAATTAATGATAACAATTGACGCATTTGAATTGCTCGTAGGCACAGCTCTCTTATTCCAAGTGTGGTTATGGTGGGTTATATTTAATGATTAAAAGAAGGAGTAACAAATGAAAGATAAAACTGTATTTGAAACACTATCAACAATTGATGTTAGTGGATTCACTAAAGAACTAAAGACTAATTACAGCTCATTGTCTTATTTATCATGGGCAGACGCTTGGAAAAATCTAAAAATAACATACCCAAACGCAAGCTTTAAGATTATTAAAGATAGTGATACCAACCTACCTTATGTTGGTTCTGATATTGGCGCAATGGTGTTTACTGAAATGTCTATTGAGGGAGTTACACATGAAATGTGGCTACCAGTCATGGACAACAACAACCAAGCCATGAAGAAAGTAGCTTACAAGTACAAGGTAAAAAATGGAGAGCGAGAAGTTAAAGCCATGACAATGTTTGATGTTAATACTGCTCTAATGCGTTGCCTGACCAAAAATATGGCGATGTTTGGACTTGGACTCAACATTTATACTGGAGAAGATTTACCTTTGACTCACGAAGACTTTTTAAGTGAAGAAGAATTAAAAGTTAAAGCTAAAGCTGACGCTAAGACTAAGGCTAAAGACGAAGCTAAGGCATTAAAAGAAGCCAAAGCCAGCGCTAAAAAACAAGACCTTATTAATGAATATGTACATAAGATTGACGTTAATTGCGCGCGCGAAGAAGCTGGTGAAGTTCACACGCTCATAGGCGAACTTGATAAATCAATAAAAGCTGGTGTGTGGAGTGGAGTTAGCGAAATGTCAAAAGTTTATATTAAGTCAGACAATTATATAAATGCAACAACAGAAGAACTGGTGGCGTAATGGAAACTAAAAGATGCAAGCTATTTGAAGCTAAAAAATACGTTAAACGCTATGAGACCAAGTTAGGTATTAACACAATGTCAAAAACAGCAAAAGACATATACTCTTTTGTGGCTCACGAAAATGAAACCACGATAGCGAAGATCAATCGGCATCCATTTTTCGTTGAAGACATTTCACTGTCAACTATAAAACGTGCGGTAGAGGAATTAAGTTGCAATGATTTTATTAAATTTACACGCTCTCCGCGAGATACGCGTGAGCGACTAATTACTATTAAGGGGTAAACGATGGACGAGAATGAAATAATTACAGAAAGCATAATAATTCAAGCTGAAAACTTGTCTGAAAAATACACTTTGGCTTGCATAATGCTACGTGATATGCTCGAATCTTCTGAGATTGACGATAGCATAAAGTTAGCAACGCCCTCTGATATTGACCAGTTTTTTACCGACATGATAAAGAATGGTGAATCGTTTGTTAGCCATGTTGAAAAATTTGAAGTGGAATCAGGGTCAACGGAGATACACTAATGCACGTATTTGACTTAACCCAACAAGCAAAAGCTATTTTAGAGTTGGAAGACATGGATGAGCAAACCGTTAAGGACACACTTGAGGGTTTGGGTTTACATGATAAGTTTGCCAGTTACTCAGCAGTTATAAAAACCATGAATGCTGATACTAACGCGATAGCTGACGCGATACGTCATCTTCAGGACAAGAAAAAGACCACCGAAAATAAGATTAATCGCTTGAAAGAAATAGCTTTATTCGCCATGCAAGAATTAGACATGGTGAAGGCAGGTAACGCTATTCACTCACTATCAGTTAGGAAAGGTATAAGCCTATCCAAGCTGGTGCTTGATGATGGAAGTAAGTACCCTCTTGAATTTATATCGCTAGTCGAAAAACATGACAACGCTGGACTAAAAAAGGCACTCAAGAATGGTATTGAATTTAAGGGTGTCCACCTAGAAGATGGTGCGCCAACTATTACTATTAAATAAAAAGAAGGGGAAATAACAATGGCAGGAATTAACAAAGTAATTTTAGTGGGTAACTTGGGTGCTAAACCTGAGCTTCGACAAGCAACTAATGGCAACGCAATTGCCAGCTTCACAATCGCAACTTCAGAAAGCTGGACTGACAAGACTACAGGACAAAAACAAGAAAAAACAGAATGGCACAGAGTTAGCTTATTTGGTAAATTAGCCGAGATTGCAGGTCAATACCTAGACAAAGGCTCTAAGGTTTATGTTGAAGGCAAACTCCAAACTCGTAAATGGCAAAACAAAGAAGGGCAAGATCAATACACCACCGAAGTAGTCTTATCAGGCTTCAATGGCGTTTTACAAATGCTCGATAGTCGTGGTGACAACCAACAAGCACCACAAGCACAACAAGCACCAAGAGAGAAAGCACCAGTACAAGGTGGTGGTGGATTTGATGATGACATACCATTCGCTCAAGCGCCTTCAGGTCATTGTTTTTAAGTGGGTATGCCAATTAAAATCTATTCCTTAGATAAGCCTTGGAAGCTTGAAGACGGTACGGTTATCACTTACCTAACTGCTGAACAGCTTTCAGCTTGGTCAGGTAATACAATTTCGACCAGCAGGTGTAGGCTTTGTCGAACGACTGACCCAAAGGTCTTGTTTAAACCAGCTAGGTTTAATTCAAAATCGCATGCAATAAAAACGCAAACATCTTTAGAAAAAAAACTCATGGGGCGTAGTGCTTACGACCCGATGTGGAAATTGCTAATGCAAAATATTTAGTAGCCATTTATAAGAGGATAAGATACAATATGTTACAACTAAAAACTATAAAGCAATTCTCACAAGAAAGTGGCTATTCAGAGAAATCTATAAGACACAAACTTGATAAGGGTGTGTGGGGTACTGGTATTAGATTCAAAGCACCTGACGGTAGGGTTTTAATAAGCACAGAAGGATTTGAAAGATGGGTACAAGGCACAG
>JYMV01017078.1_pt1 | contig 13238 bp, 9 predicted proteins | sample 338911 | NCBI WGS metagenome assembly JYMV01 (sample SAMN03354496, study PRJNA234377) | hydrothermal vent metagenome | biome: Deep sea; feature: Hydrothermal plumes at the Eastern Lau Spreading Center, Western Pacific Ocean; material: Seawater | place: Tonga | collected 2009 | depth 2000 m m | reverse complement strand
TGTATAGGTTTGCCCCCCTCCGGGGAAGGAAATCTGGTCGATTCCATCGCTCATCGCTGGCCTGATCATCGGCCTGCATCTACCCTGATGGCCTCAGGGAGGCCGCATGGAGCGATTCTCCACTCCTCCTGCAGCCGTCACCGATCGGGAAGGATCAGAGCCGATGACTTCCGCCGTGGATCCACCGAAGGCGGTGCGTACAGCAAATCCCCTCTTCAGCCTCTGTGGCTGCCTCGTGGTGCTGGTGGTAGCGGCTTCTGTCGGTGCCCTGATTTCGTTCTGGATGGTGCTCTCAGGTGGCCTGCAGGATTCCCCCTTACTGCTCCCGGAATTGCAACGCACAGATGGAGATCTGCAGGTCATCGCTGACCTTGGTGATTCAACGGACGACATGACTCTTACCCATGCCCAGTGGAACCTGTTTCTGACTGACCAGGTGGATCAGATGATCGCAGCAGGCGAGGTGTCTCCGGGTAGCGGTGTGAGGTTGTTGCCGCAGCCTGATGGCCAAACTCGCCTACTGGTCTCCATCGGAATCCCTGAGGATCAGAGTACCGCTCCCTGGTGGCTGCGAGGACGCTTCGCCAACCTGGAGATGATCGGAACCGCGACAATTCATGGGGGCAACATCGATAGTGCGGATGTCGATCTCTATCAATGGGGATCCATTTACAAGGGCGAAAATCTTGACCAGCAGCAATCGATCGAAGTGCTCGACAAGCTATTCAGGGAATTTCCGCTATCGGGAATCTCCCTGGAAATTCGTGAACTGGAATTCGTCCAGGACAAGTTGCGCATCGTCCTCAATAAATGAAGAGAGCAGATGTCGAACCGCTGCGCGTTTACCAGCGGTTTCGCTGAATCTTCTCGAACGAGAATGCGACCCACTCCAGGTCAGGGAGCAGTGACGCGAACTGATCCATCTCGAAGGACCCTCGCAACTCATAGGCATTGGAGATTCCGACCAGGATGTAGGAACGGTGCTTCCTCGGTGCCGGCGCAGGAGGCTTCTGCTCGGCATCTTTCGCTTCTCCATCTCGTTTCCCGTCACCATCCCCGTCGGGACCCTGCTGTTGCGTCTGATCCGCAACGATCTGACGGCTACCGGGAGTGCCCTCTGACGGCTCATCACCGTCGGTCGCATCTTGCTCCTTCGATTCCTCCTTGGTGGCGGGAGGCTTGTCGACAAACTCGAACAGAAATGCGTCGAGACCACCGAGATTACCCTTGAGAGTCCGGACATCGGTGTATTTCTTGCGCAGGTCAGGCAACACGACCGAATCGATCCAATCCTGTGGACGCTGGCCGTCTTCTGCTTTCGTAAGGATCCGCACCCGGATCTCGTTTCGTGTCCCGGGGATCTTCATCAGGACCAGATCCCGATCCTGGATTTCATCGAGTGCGTACTCCCAGTTGGGACCGGGACGCTCGATGGAGAACATGAAGTCGAGGGAGTTGAAGCGGGAATCTTCCACTTCACCTGCAGGTGGCGCGTTGAGCGATAGGACATACTCTTTCCAGGCTGCCTCCATCTGGTCCACGTCCTTGAAGTATTTCTGTGCAAGATCGTTGAACTGGCGCTGGCCGATCCTGCGTTTCTCACCCATCCACCAGTACTCGACCAGGAATCTCTGTCCCTTGCGGCTCTCCGGTCCGTTGATCAGGAAATGCATCACTGCCCATGAATCAGCGTATTGAGAGCCGCCAAATCGATTTCTCGGCAAGCCACCGAGTTTCGACAGCGGCGTATGAGTCCCCTCGCGAATCTTCTCCTGGATGTGAAACAGTCGATCTCTGGGGATCAGCCCCGAGACCAGTTTCTTCTTCTTGTAATCGAGTTTCGAACCATCGCCGAAATAGACCGCCATCCCCTCGATGAACCAGTTGGGGTAGTTGCCCATGCGCGCCAGTTTCTTGCCCTGGAAAGCATGGGTGCCTTCATGGGCCAGCACCGTGAAGGTGGTGCCCGTCAGACCGAAGGTGCCATGGTAGGCGGTCACATTCTGAGTTGTGGGCTGGTAAAAGCCCCCGACACCCGCGCCCATCCCCGTCTTGAGCATGAACTCGTCATGGTTGCGATAGATCTTCACTATCGGCCTCTGACTCCGAACATCAGGTGACTTGAAGATCTTCGAGAGGGTGGCGTGGAGCGCCTCCATGATCCACTGGTAGGTGCGCGCGACCTCGGGAGTGCTGTTGCATTCGATCACCCAGTTTCTGGACTTGATGGTCGATCGGCTCGACCAGGGAACGCCCTCGTATTCCTTGCGTTTGTTCTCCTCGAACTCTTCGCGTTCCTTGCGGCGTCGCTCCAGCTGCTCCTCACGGCGACGTTGCTCTTGAGGATCCAGCCGTCTCGTCACCGACTCCGGAATCGTCGGACGACCGGGCTTGACAACGTCTGGTTTCGGCTCCGTTGGCTTCGGAGACGGAATCCTGGGTGGCGTACGAACGTTCTCTCTGGGCGGTATCAGCCGCTTGCCATCTCGCCCCCAGCCACGGGCAATCAGCGCCTCAGCTTCCTCGGGAGTCTTCCACTGTCCATCGACCTGGCCCCAACCGAGCGCGATGCGAGCCGCTTCATGTTCGGGATCGATCTCGAGAGTCTTTTCGAAGGCGTCGTGGGCCTGCTGCTCAAGGCCTCGCTCAAGTGCCCATTTCGCGAGCGAGTACCAGCCCGAGGCAGACCCCCGACGAATCGCTCGCTTGTGCCGCTGGGAATACTCCCTGCGGTCAACCTCTTCCCCTCGGATCACCACATCGACACGATTCATCTCGATCGATGTGACGCCAAAGGCACTCTTGACCGAGATCTTATCGGGGGTCTCCTCGACCACCTCGCCGATCACCTCGTCGCCACCCTTGAGCACGACGATGACCCTCTCGCCCACATCCAGAGAATGTAGTGGCATCTGTCCTGCTGAACTTCCAGCGACGGGCACCGCCAGCAGCCCAAAGATCAGCGGCAAGAACAACGGTCTCAACATCAAATCCTCCGCGGCTCATCATACGAAACTCTTCGTGGCCCGCAACCGTTCCAGAACTGCAACGACTCCACCTCTGCGACCGAATCAAGACCGGTCATCCGCACTGCTAGCCCGTGTATCGAAATTTCGCCGTGTATTCTTCGAAGTACTTCAATGAAGCATCAAAATCCTCGATGGAACACTCGAGAACATTGCCATACAACTTGTCTGGTGATCCGAAGATGCCGACAGCAAATCGCATCTGCTCTCCCAGTTCGGGAACATTGTTTCCACCGGTGCCGATCACCCTCTTGCCATCCAGGACGGCGACATACATCGGGTTTCCGCCCATCTGCTTGGAGGCCATCTCTTCGATGTATTCGATCTCGCCGAATACATTACTGATCAAGGAACGAGCGTAATCTTCGCTGAGTTCTGCATGGAGTCCGTTGGGCCAGCTGTAGGTTGAGAGACGCTTCCTGGAAGATCCTCCGCTGACCGATGAAATCACCTCACCGGCGTAGAGCAGCGAAGATTTTTGCCAGCGCCACCCTGCAGGCTTGGTGATTTCCAGCTTCAGCGCTTCGCTGCTGAATACCCTCGAGCGCTTCTGGCCCAGTTCTTCCACGGGCAGGCCGAGAATCCACTGCTTGTACTCTTCTTCCCACTCCTCGACACTCTTGCCGCTGTGCTGCGCTACCAGTCCCTCGAAGAACTGGGCTTCCTTCTCGTAGTCACAGAAACCGTCCAGTTTTTGACAGTGCAGAAACCAATCTTCCATGATCTTGCCACCTGTGTTGTCACTGCTGCTCCAGGCTCCATGCTCGTTGCCATACAGACACCAGAACAGCACCCCCCAGGCGTGTCCGTAGTAGAAGCCACCAAATCGCTGTTGAGGAAGCCGCAGCAGCGTCTTGAGATTGCAGTAGTTTCCATCCTCGATGGCGCTCTTGAGACCGACCAGGCGGTCCCGTGGGATCTCGTTGATCTCGACCGTTCGCCGGCTGATCTTGGAGCCATCCCCGAAATACACCGCAAGCCCCTCGATGGTCCAGATCGGCAACGACCGTAGCGACTTGAAGATCATGCCCTGGAACTGGTGGGTTCCCTCGTGGGCCAGCACTTCCTCGGTACTGCCTGTGGATCCGAACGATCCGTGGTACCCGGTCACATCCTGGCGCAGAAGGTTGTAAAACCCGCCGATGTTGGGACCATTACCGGTCCAGTCCATGAACTGCTGATGATTGGCATGGATGTAGACATCACTTCGCGGCGCCTTCTTGTAACGTCTGGGCCAGAACTTCTCGATGAACACCTTGTCGTAGGCACGATAGAGCGACTCCATCACATCGGCGTAGTAGCGAGCATTTTCGATGGTGGAGTTGCAATAGATGACGTAGTGCGGCGAGATGATCGGTTCCACTGTTGCCCAATCTCGTCCCCTCAACTCCTCGATGTAGGCGTCGCGTCCCTTGAGAGATTCCGTCCTTCGCGCAGTCGATTCCTCTTCCTGGCGGGCTGCGATCTCATCGGGCGTGAGCCATTCGCCTCCGTAGAGTTCCATTCCCTGGGCACGCATCGCTTCTTCGAGCGAAACCCACTTGCCCTCGTACTTGACTTCACCGAGTGCATCCCGGGCTCGCTTCATGTTTGGGGACAGTTCTGTCGCCTTTCGCCATGCGTCGATGGCGAGAGATTCCTCCCTGTTTTCCCGCGCCCACTCACCGAGATCACACCAATCATCCGCTGAACTGGCCTGCTCGGCGCGTTCTTGGTACTGCTCCGCAGTGGTCTTGAACCGCTCCCATTCGATCAGGTCCGATCGGTCGACTCGCGCGGTTCCAAATCGATGCTTGATGGAGATCGTCTCGCCGACTCGCTCCACCACCTCGCCCTCGTAACTGCCGCCGCGCCTCAACTTGACTCGGATCCGATCTCCGACCTTGATCTTGTCGAAATCCTGCGCCTGAACAGTCTCTCCTGCGACCGCAGCCACTTCGAGGCTGCGCGATCCCAGCAGCATGAAACCGGCTGGAATCATGAGACAGATGATGAGAAGCCTGGAGTGATGCATCGAGGTTTCCTCTTTCGCAGTTGCCAAACGACCCGGGCCAACTGGGGTCGGGGACCCTTTCCAGGGAAACAGCCATCTGGCCTCCCGGAGGGAGGGTGATCCCTGTCTTCTGAGTCTAGATGCAAGCAGCAGATGGGGCAAGGTGAGCGGGATCTGGCTACCGATCACTTCTGAGGGCAGTTTCTGCCTCCCTCTGGAGCCAAAGGTCCCAATCCAGCGCCGAGATCCTGCCCACCAGTTCCAGTTCCCTGATCACCACGGGGACGCCAAACGTTTCGATGGCGACTCCTCCGATGAGGGGCGGATCACGCGGCTCGGTCGCGAGGATGGGACTGCCATCGAGTTCGAGAATGGCTCCATCGTCATCCTCCCGGATCAGAATTCGCACCGCCTTCCCCACTCTCAGTCGCGGAAGATCTCCCCCCCCATTTGCGAGGGCCTGCTCCTCGATGATGGTGTGGGCGGGCAGCAAGACATCATCTTCACCAACGCGGATCGACGACACCTCGGGAGGCCGAATGCCGACCCCGAAGACGAGGCCACGGTCGGTACCATTCCAGAGCACGACATTCAGATTGGGTGCGTCTTCCCGGGTCACAAGTCCCAGGATCGAAACCTCAAGGCTGCTTTCGAATCGAAATGGCGCTACCAGAGCGACACGCCCTCGAATCTGGGCCAGATCTCCACGGACTGCAAGAGAGCCTCCTGGCGAGGGCTCCCATCCGGATAGTCCCTCGTCTCCAACCTTCCAACCGATGCGAATCGTGTGAAGAGATCGATCCCAGTCTGAGACGATCGCCCCGGCAAAGGGTGCCAGTGCAGCGGGACCATCTCGGTCGAGGGGAGCTGCCCACCATCGCAACAGGATCGATTCCATGGCATCCCACTCGCTGGCAGTCACCCACTCCGACAGGGACAGCGCGATCGACCTCATCTGATCATCGTCGACCGCTTGCTGCGCCTGCTGCCCCTGCTCCAGCCACATCGCCACCCTCTGAGCTCGGAGGCGTTCTGCCGCCCGAGCGATCTCGCCTGCTCCTCCAGCTCGAGCCAGATCCAGGATCACCCGATCCCCACCCCAGACGATTCGAAGACCGTCGAGCCATCGCTCCTGATCCTCTCGACCAGCAGTTTCCTGTTCCAGAAGCGCCAGCAGCGTCTCCTCTGCGATGGCATGCCAGGGATGGGTTTCTGGATTTCTTCGGCCCGATCGTTTGAGGGATACACCTTGCTGGGTCACCTCCATCACTCGTGCCTCGAAGTGTGGGCCATCTCGGAGGCTCCAGCTGGCTATTTGCTGATCATCTGCCAGTTGCTGCGCTTGGTGCAGCACCTGCTCGGCAATCTGAACCGGTTTTTGGCATTCTCGCTGAAAGTTAGACCACCTTGCCATCAACAGGGGAAATCGGTCGACTCCTGCTGGCTGCAAGATCTTCGTATCCAGTTTCTGTGACAGTTTCGACAACACCGTCTCCATCTTCAACTCGAGTTGAGCCAGGAGTTCTCGGTGCAACATCTCTGTTCTGTGGAGTTGATCAATGTCAGCAGCAAATCGCTTCTCGAGTCCAAGTTTCTTTGCGAGTTGTTGCAGTACAACGATCGCCTCGGGATATCTACCTGCTGCGATCTCCACTTCGGAGTCGACCATCGCCTGACGAATATTTCTCTCTTCGACCCAGGCCCAGGCACGCATCAGGGCCTCACGCTCCGACTCGAAGACCATCTCCGGGTCGGAGGCGATCTGCTCCATCTGCTCACGTCCCAGTGACAACTGCCCCCCTGCAAGGGAGTTCAGTATCCGATCTCTCTCCGATTGCCAGATTTGCCACCGGTTGGCTTCTCTTTCGAGAATCTCCAGCCGCTGCCAGCGTTGGGTCGCAAGAACTTCCATGTCGGTCGTGACAGGGGGAGGACCACCCTGGTCGACCCAACGGTTCGAATCATCGACCACTGGCTGCCGATCCCCGGGCGGTGAGTCCTCGTGCCCCCGCCCTGCAGTGGTATCGGTCGGGGACGGACCGGTCGAGGCCGGATCGAACAATCCAAACTGATCGGCCACAACCACTCCGATGGTGATCGCAACCGCAGTGGCAAGGATGATCTGGAGGGATCTGCGGGGTTTCTGAGTATCCTTGTCGAACAGGTCCAGGCAGCGATCAAATCCACCTGGACCACCTCTGAGAGCGCGAATGGCATCGGACCAGCGACCCTGTATCCGTAACAAACGACCGATGCGTGCCAGATTTCTTGCCGCCTGCTCCTGACAGAGGGTCACATCCAACTGGGCCTCGAGCGGCCCCAGTTCCATCACCGAGAAACCTCCCGCTGGAAGTCGCAAGATCGAACTCAATGGCACCGGCTCGATGCAAGATCCCTGTCGATGAAGTTGCTGATGTAACTTCACCAGAGTTTTCGCCAGCAGATCACTGTCGAGGTCATTGGCAGCGATGGAATCGACCGGGCTACCCTCCGCTTCATCGAGGGCGACATAACGAGCCTGAGCCACCGACCCTTCATCGATGACCCGCAGCACGCCATCCCCATCGAGTTTGACAAGCGCCTGGATCTCCTCGACGAACTGATCCTGCTGGGCGTGGTCGGTGGCGGGGAGGACCTTCAGCAGCACCCTGCGATCGAGGCGAATTTGACGCGCCTCGATCCAGATTCCGAGCCGCGCAGAACCACGGATGTGGAGCGGCTGGAAGCCAGGAATCTCGGGAGTACTGCGGTCCTGTTCCTTCATCTCAGCGTTTCTTTCCCTTCTTGCCGGTGGGATGAGTCGGCAACAGTGATTCCGGCTCCTCTCCCCTCAAACGGCTGACCCGGTCTCTCAGTGCCGCAGCCCTCTCGAAATCCAGTTCCTGTGCCGCCTCCAGCATCTGCTTTTCCAGGGTTTCGATCATCTCTTTTCTCTGCTGCTGCGGCAGGTCGGAACCCTTGAGCTCCAGATCCGCAGTCCGGGTCCTGACCTCCTCCTCGATGGTGGTTCCCAGTTCTCGACGAATCGTCCTGGGGACTATTCCATGCTCCTCGTTGAACTGCTTCTGGATTTCGCGCCGCCTGCTCGTTTCATCGATCGCACGCTGCATCGAACCCGTAATCACATCCCCGTACAAGATGACCCTGGCTCGTTCATTTCTAGCCGCACGCCCGATCGTCTGGATCAGTGCAGTGTCGCTGCGCAGAAATCCCTCCTTGTCCGCGTCCATCACCGCCACAAGTGAGACTTCCGGCAGATCCAGCCCCTCTCGCAGCAGGTTGACTCCGACCAGCACATCGTAAACGCCCTTGCGCAATTGCTGGAGAATCTCGACTCGTTCCAGCGTATCGATCTCCGAATGAAGATATCGTGATCGAATCTCGGTCTCCTGGAAGTAATCACTCAGGTCCTCGGACATCCGCTTGGTCAATGTGGTCACGAGTACTCGATCACCGAGAGCCAGCGTTTCCTGAATGCACTCGAGCAGGTCCTGAACTTGTCCTCGTGCTGGACGCACTTCCACATCTGGATCGAGCAATCCCGTCGGGCGATTGATCACCTCGATCACTTCACCACCACATTTTTCGAGTTCACGGGCCGAGGGAGTCGCAGTGACATGGATCGTCTGACCGGTGACCTGTTCCCATTCTGTAAATTTCATCGGACGGTTATCCATTGCGCTGGGAAGTCTGAAGCCATGATCAACGAGTGTCTGCTTGCGCGATCGATCCCCCTCGTACATGCCTCCTAGTTGCGGCAAGGTGACATGAGACTCATCGACAAATGTCAGAAACCCCTCCGGGAAATAGTCGAGCAGGTTGGCGGGCCGCTCGCCCGGTTTCATGCCACTGAGATGGCGTGAGTAATTCTCGATTCCCGGGCAATATCCGGCTTCAGAGAGCAACTCGAGGTCATACCTGGTTCGCGTCTGGAGACGATGCGCCTCCACCTCCTTGCCCTCTTCTCTGAGTGCTATCAGACGCTGATGCAGTTCGGTCTGTATCCCTGCAATCGCCTGATCTACATCCTGGTGGCTCACGACGTAGTGCTTGGCAGGGAAGATGGTCAGTCGAGGCAACTGCCCCAGCACCACACCACTGACCGGGTGAAATTCCTCCATCCTTTCGATGGAGTCGCCAAACATGTCGATCCTGTACGCAACGTCCTCATTCGCCGCATGGATCTCGAGGACATCGCCACGGGCTCGAAAACTGGCACGTCCTGGTTCAAAATCGTTTCGCTCGTACTGGATATCAACCAGTTGTCTCAAGAGAACATCTCGGTCTATCTCATCTCCAATCGAGAGAGAGATCATCTTGTCCTTGAACGCTTCCGGGGATCCCAGCCCGTAGATACACGATACCGAGGATATGATCACAACATCGGATCTGCTCAGCAAACTGGCAGTTGTCGCGAGTCTTAAACGGTCGAGATCCGCGTTGATCCCCGCATCCTTCTCGATGTACATATCCCGAGCAGGTAGGTACGCCTCAGGTTGGTAGTAGTCGTAATACGACACGAAATATTCGACGGCATTGCCGGGCAGAAACTTCTTCATCTCTGAATACAGTTGTGCTGCCAGCGTCTTGTTGTGAGAGATGATGATGGCGGGCTTACCGGTTCGAGCGATGACGTGAGCCATCATGTATGTCTTGCCAGAGCCGGTCACTCCCAGCAACACCTGATCCTGCTGCCCCTCATCGATTCCGTCGACCATACGATCGATGGCCTTCGGCTGGTCACCTGCAGGTGCATACTCGGAGTGAAGGACAAACTCGGATCCGGGGTATCTGAAGATATTCACCGCTTCTGCCCCCCTGAGCCGGATGGGATCACCTCCGATGTGCCCGGTGCCGGCACCTGCGATTCGATGTTTCGACAGCGCCCGTTCGGACAGATCTTCGGCAGCAGCCAGGGCCCCGCATGCTGTAGCGGGCGATCTGGAACCCCGGGCACTCTCATCACCTGGCACAGGCACAGGTAACCGGCCACGCCACGACGTGCCTGGATGATCTTGCCCGCAGTGACGCTTCCGATGCCCTCTATCAGCGCCAGTCGACTGGCGGGGTCGGTGGCCAGATTCACCGACGTCGAAGTTGGAACTCGCAAATCTCCGGCGAGGGTCTGTACCTGACCTGACGAATACGATTGCCGGATGCCACCGGTCAACAGCGCCCAGCACAGCAGTAAACTCCACGCCAGCAGGTGACCGTGCGCCTCGACTGTACTGAGGATGCCGGACCTGACTGGTTGCATCTTTTCCTCTACCTGGCCGTCAGTGCTGGCGGTCCGCGAAATCCCGTCACTCGACTTCCCACCTGTATGCCATGCTTCTCGAACCAACCGACATTGGTCTCGAGTGCATAACGCACCGGCTGGCTCGATCGATAGCGAGGAAAATAGACCTGTCCCGGCCTGGGTGCATCCATCTTGAGGATGTCGATGATGAGACCCTGATCATCGATGTAGGCGATATCGAGAGACATCTTGCAGTTCTTCATCCAGAACCCCTGAAGGCTGGCCCCGGGAAAGACAAATAACATGCCAACATCCTCTGGCATCGAGACCCGGTGCATCAGGCCATTTTGTCGGCGTGTTGGATCCGCAGCCATTTCACACCAGATCACCTGGGATCCGATCTCGACCTTGTGCAAGCCGGGCCGGCTGCTGATCCTCGATGGCTTCGGGCCCTCGCAGCCGCTGATCAACAGGCTGCAGATGAGCCCGAGCAGCAGTCGCCATCTCAGAGCGGAGCAGCTTTCGGAGCTCAAGATCCACCTGTTCATACGCTCGACTCCTTTTCATCGGTGACTGGAGCAATTGAATCCGCGACCTCAGGTCTCGAATCCTTGAGGCCCGTCTGTTTCCTCGCCCTGTAGCGTCGCACTAACCTGAGCGTCACCGGATATGCAGGCAAACCACAGATCAATCCCACAACGGCGCCTCCCAGGAACAACGGGCCCAACGCATCATTCCCGATCGATCTCAACAACTCCAGACCTCCCTCGAGCCATCCTACCTCGTTCGCCTTGCTCTCCGCCTCCAGGTACAGCAGTTCGAAGTTTGAACGCGTCAATCCCTGCTGAGCCAGGCACTTCAGCCCGACCCAGTAATCGAACCAGTAGATCGGCACCACCGTCAGTGGATTCGAGATGTACACCATGATGAGTCCTGCGATCCGGTGAATCGGAAGCACAATGCTGATCAACAGGATGATGACCATCTGGACACCAACGGTAGGTGTCATCGCGACGAACAGTCCGAACGCGGTCCCGAGCGCAATCGACTCGGCAGACCCATCGAGTTGAAGCAAGCGACGCGGCAGCGACTCCCTTCCGAGCGGTCCGGTTCCTGGCTCCATCAAAGTTCTGCCTCCGCGCTCATTGAGCATGATTGGCCGATCTGGCCACCACCATCTCCAGGTAGCGGCGTCCTACACACTGGATGCTAGTACCGGCAGCCTCTGGATACCAGAGAAGGGACACCAGTTCATCGGCGAAACAGTGGCGGATTCTCGCACCTCAGTGGCTCGGCACCTCGATGATCTGCATCGAGAGATCGAGTGCTGGAGCAGAATGGGTGATCGCGCCGCAGGAGATGCGTCCGATCCCCGCCGCCACATGGGATGCGATACTCCCCTCATCGATACCGCCGCTCGCCTCGAGCCGCGAAGGAGACACATCCAGGTGATCGGCGCGGGCACGCTCGATCCACCCGGAGAGAGTCTCGGGATCTGTATTGTCGATCAGGATGAGTTCCACATCTTGCTCCAGGCATGCGCGAAAACTCGGCTCGTCTTCAACCTCGATGGCGATCGGTAACGCATCTGATCTCGATCGAAGTCGTTCCAGGATGAAACCGATCTCCGCAGCAGCATCATTTGACAGCTCCGGATGTGTTCGCTGTATCCACTCCCGGTGGTTCTCCTTGACCATCGGGAACTGCCCCAGGTGACTCCGATGGCTGATCCCACCTCCTGCACGAACTGCCTGCTTCTGGAATTGTCGAAGTCCGGGCAGGGTCTTGCGCGTATCGAACAGCATCGCCTCTCCTGCAGCCTCCACCATCGCCGAGGTACGCGTGGCGATCCCGCACAGGAATGCACCGATGTTGAGGGCCGTCCTCTCTGCAGCCAGCAGAACCGGCACAGGTCCGTCCACGACCATCACCTCACTACCGTCCGAGATGCTGGCGCCGTCGGGGAGCCTTCGAACGGTCTGACAGCTCGAATCCAACTGCTCGAACACTGCGCTCATCGCTATCGTCCCGCATGCGACGCCACTCTGACGGCTACTCACGACTGCTCGTGCGCGCACCTGTGGATCGTCGAACAGCACGGAAGTGCCGTCGTCTTTGGCTCGATCCTCCTCGAGAGCCGCCTTGATCCACTGATCGAGGCGGGGCCGGGTTTCTTCGAGCGCCCAGAATTGTTCCAGGTCATTGTCGTCTTGACTGACCAACGGAGCTCCCTTCGGCGCCTTGCTTTGCTAGCACGAGTGAACCCGAATCGGTCCCCTTCAACAAGCAGAGCCGCCAGCCATGATAATAATCTCTATTGTACGCAACGGCTGCGCCTTTACTGGCACTGATGCTCGCTGCTGCGTACCATCCAGGCCGCATCAGCAGGGAGCGGGTTCCCTGGTGATCGCGACGGAGAAGGGCCTAGACCTCGATGATCCAGTTAGAAGACCCGTCCGACCAGGCGGTCGTGGCAAAGTTTTTCGAAGCGGACCAGGGGCACCTGTTTGACGACTGGGAGCAACTCGACTCGCTCGCTCGTCGTACCCTGCTTGCCGACATGCACCGCATCGATCTTCGCTTCCTCCAGCAACTGATTCGGGATCACCTCGATTCCGATGCAGCCGAGGCTCCCATCGCCGCCCCCACACCTCCCGACTGGATCCCACTCACCGATCCTGGCAGGGAGACCGCTACTGAACTCGGTCTGCAAGCGTTGCGACAGGGAGAGGTCGCGGTACTGTTGGTTGCCGGTGGCGTGGGAACAAGACTCGGCCATGCAGGACCCAAGGGCTCCTATCCGCTACTTCCCATCAGCGGTGGAACCTTGTTCCAGGTCTTCGCCGAATCTCTGGTGAGATTGCGCAAGCAGGTCGGTCGTAGCATCCACTGGATCATCATGACCAGTCCATCCAACCACGAGCAAACCGTCGACTACTTCCAGCAGCACTCCTTCCACGGACTGGCTCCCTCGGAGGTG
>JYMV01001279.1_pt1 | contig 13238 bp, 7 predicted proteins | sample 338911 | NCBI WGS metagenome assembly JYMV01 (sample SAMN03354496, study PRJNA234377) | hydrothermal vent metagenome | biome: Deep sea; feature: Hydrothermal plumes at the Eastern Lau Spreading Center, Western Pacific Ocean; material: Seawater | place: Tonga | collected 2009 | depth 2000 m m | reverse complement strand
ATCGGCTGCCATCGTGTAAATCTCGGTGTTGCCATCGCGCCAGGACATGAAGGCGATGCGAGCGCCGTCGGGAGACCAACTGGGGTACATGCCATTGAGAGGATCGGTGGTCAGACGGGTCAAGGCGGAGGCATCCGCCTGCAGGATGTGGACGTCACGCTCGACGTGAAACGCCAGCCGGGTGCCGTCGGGTGACCAGCGCGGAAACCAGTTGCTGTAGATCATCGTCATCCGCTGCGGGGCGCTGCCATCGGCGTTCATGACGTAGATCTGGAAGGCGCCGACGAGGTCGGACATGTAGGCGATCTGCTCGCCATCGGGGGACCACGCCGCGGCCAGCTCCCTGGCGGGGTTGTCGGTCAGGGGGCGAGGATCGGAGCCGTCGGCGTTCATCAGCCAGATGTCGAAATTGCCGCCGCGATCGGAGTCGAAGAGGATCTTTTTCTGATCGGGGGACCAGCACGGATAACCATCGCTCGCCGGATGCCGGGTCAGGCGCTCGATGCCCGAGCCGTCGGCGTTCATCAGGTAAATCTCGCCGTTGCCATCGCGGTCGGAGTGAAAGACGATCCGCGAGCCATCGGCAGACCAGGATGGGGCACCATCGCGAACCTGAACCAAATGGGAAACTTCATCTTCCGGCGCCGACCGGTACCAGAGGAACAGTGCCACTGCCAGGGCCAGCACGACCAGGAGCGCGCCCGCTCTCGAGGCCATCCTCTAGAGCGCCCCGCGGGCGGCGGGTGTGAGCATCGGGTCCTGGCGGACGTCGATGGTGCCGGTGTAAACCTCGTCGTTGACCTTCATCTCGATCCTGTAGGTGCCGGGGCCGGCGCGCGGGCCCGAACGACGGCCACCACGCCGTCCACGACGAGGGGGCTGATCGGATTCGCCCTCGGGACGCGGAGGCGCATCGAACCGCATGTCCCAGACGAGCCTGGCGATGCCCGGTTTCGGCTTGTCGATGGTGTAGTTGCGCGCCGATTTGCCGGTGATGTCGGTGATCTTCACCGTCACTTCGCCGGAAACGTCGCTGCCGAGGTAGTAATTGATCACGGCGCTCTTCGTCGGGTTCTCACCGACGAAAGCAAAGGTTCCGCCGCGGCCGTGTGGATTGATCGACAGCCACTGGGTGGCGGTCTCGTTGTCGAACAGATGGGCAGTGGAGCCGGCGATCTCGTCGGTCATCTGCTGGAGCCCGGAGATGCCATCCATGATCCAGATGCCGCGGCCGTGAGTACCGATGATGATGTCGGGATCGCGCGGGTGGATGACGATGTCATGGATGGCAACGGTCGGCAGATTGCCGTTGAGGCGCGTCCAATTCGCCCCCCTGTCGATGGAGAAGAAGAGCGCGAACTCGCTGCCGCAGAAGAGCAGATTCTCGTTCTGACGGTCTTCCTTGATCACGTATATCGGGTGGTCGGAGGGGATGTTGTTGCTGATCTGTGTCCACGTCTCGCCGTAGTCCTCGCTGGTGAATATCCACGGGCGGAAGTTGGCGCTGCGGTGGCCATCGATGGAGAGGTAGACGCGCCCGGGGAAAAAGTGCGAGGCCTCGAGGCGGCTGACCCAGAAATCGTGGTTGGGCAGCTCGCTGATGCGATCGACAACGTTTCTCCAGTTCTTGCCGCCATCGCGAGTGACCTGGACGTTGCCATCGTCGGTCCCTGCCCAGATGACGTCGGCATCGACGGGAGACTGGGCGATGGTGATGATGGTGCCGAAGAACTCGGCGCCGCCGCCGGGGCCATGGTCAGGCGTCAGGCCGCCCGATTCCTTGATCGTCTTGCGGTACTGGTTCTTCGACAGATCGGGGCTGATCAGGTACCAGCTATCGCCGCGGTCGGTCGATTTGAAGAGATGATTGGCGCCGTAGAAGACGGTGCGCGGGTTGTGAGACGAGAGAACGATGGGGCTGCTCCAGTTCCAGCGGAAGGCGCCGCTGCCGCGCCCCGGTGACGTACCCCAGCCCTTCTCCAGCTGCAGTTCCTCCATCTGTGGGGTGATGTACTCGTCGTAATTGACGATGTTCGAGCCCTTCTGCGGGCGGATGGAGGTGCTCTGGCGCGTCTCGACGTTCATCCGCTGGATGCGCCCGCCGGTATTCCCGGGGTGCGGTTCGGAGTAAACGGTACGCCAGTCGACCCAGTCGACCTGGACGTGGTACCCATCGCCACCGCTGATGTTGAACCAGTCGTTGGTGTAGATGCCGCGCGCGCGGGTCATCGACGGGCCGCCGGAGGTGCCGGCATCCTGCAACCCGCCGTAGACGAAGTACGGATCACGGTTATCGACACCGACGGCGTAGTACTGGGTGGCGTTGATGTTCTTGAACTCCTGCCACGTCTTGCCGCCATCGTGGGTGAGATAGAGCCCGCCATCGTTGCCCTGCCAGAAGCGTTTCTTGTTGTGCGGATCGAGCCACAGGGCGTGCCAGCAGTGGCCCCCTCCGCGGAAGCGCTTGAAGGTCTTGCCACCATCTTCGGAGTAGGAGAAACCGATGTTGAAGTGGTAGGTGAACTCGTCGTCGAGGGGGCTGATGGCGATGTGCTGGTAGTAGAAGGGCCGGCTGAAGTAGCGGTTCTTGTAGGTCCAGTTTTCGCCGCCATCCTCGGAGCGATAGATGCCAGATCCGAGCTTGGTCATGTCCTCGTAATTAGGGTCATCGCGCCTCAGCTGGGTGCCGTGCTCGTAGTGACTCATCAGGACCTGGGGATTGCTCCTCGAGATCGCCAGGCCGATCTTGCCAGAGTCCCCCTTGGGAAGTCCTCGGGTCGATTTTTTGAAGGTGGCGCCGCCGTCGGTGGTCTTGAAGATGCCGCCGTTGGGGCCGCCGCTGTCGAGTCGGTAGGGCTTGCGCCGACGCTCCCAGAAGCCGACGAAGACGGTGTCGGGGTCCCTCGGGTGCATCACCGCCTCGCAGGCGCCGGTGCGGCCGTCAGCAGGCAGCCCGCCGGCAAGCTTGTTCCAGCTCTTGCCTCCATCGGTGGTCTTGAAGAAGCCGCGATCGCCGACCTCACCCCAGATGCAACCGAGGGCGGCCACGAAGACGGTGTCGGGATCGGTGGGATGGGTGAGAATGGTGCCGATGGTGTAGGTGTCAGCGAGCCCCATGTGGGTGAAGGTCTCGCCACCGTCGGTCGACTTGTAGACCCCCTTGCCCCACGCCGATGAGTTGCGGCCGCACTCCTCACCCGTCCCCACCCAGATGATCTTCGGGTCGGGCTGGAAGAGTTTCACGTCGCCGATCGAGGCGGCGCCGTAATTGTCGAAGATGGGAGTCCAGCTGGTGCCGGCGTTGACCGACTTGAAGACGCCGCCAGATGCGGTGCCGACGATGACATGGGCGAAGTCGCTCTCGACGGCGTCGATGGCGGAGATGCGGCCCTTCTGGTTGGCGTTGCCGATGTTGCGCCAGCGGAGGTCCTTGATCAGAGACTCCTCGCGGCTGAGGGGCGGCTCCGGGGGGGCCGTTTCGGGGGTGTCCTGGGGCGTCTCCGGGGAGGTCTCCTGGGCCATCAGCGGCGCGCCCATCGACAGCACCAGCAGCAGCGCCAGCCATCTCGGGGTGTAACCTGGTGCGGGCATTTTTTCCTCTTCTGAGTGCAATCTGTCCGTCAGAGGACGTCGGGGTATCGAGAACCTCGGTGAATCAGCGGGGCGATCCTCTCTTCTCACGGGAACAGCCTTCTGCGCGGGGCGCCATTTCCTCCCCCGGGGGAGATGGTTTTCGAGCGCACCGTGCCACCGGTGTCGGAAGCCACGACGATGTGGAACTTCGCCTCCGAGCTGTCGGTCTTGATCACCCAGCGAGCGCTCCCTGATTTCTCCTCGGCGCCGCCCTCGAGGGCGTAACTGCCTCTGAGATGGCCGAGAGTCTGGCGCATCTCGCCGTCGATGAGGGTGGCGTTCTCCAACTCGATCATCGCCACCACCGGCTGCACCACCTTCGATTCGAGTCCGCGGCGGGTCAGGTGAGTCGGCAGGAATCCGACGTTCTCGATCTCGACGCTGACGGAAAATGCGCCATCGCCGAGGGGCTCGACCGCTGGCCGCGCCATCTCGATCCTGGGCGACCGCTCGGCGAGCCACAGCAACCACGGCACGTGTACGGCACATTCGGCCTCGAGCAGCTCCGCCGGCGGGTTGCTGTTGATGAAGCGCGATCGGAACCCGCCGATCTCGACGGCGCCGAGGGTCGGATGGTCATACGGGGTCCAGTCGACGAAGTAACGCCCTCCCAGCTCCTTCTCCTGGTAGCGGAGCGTCTCCAGTGGGCTCTTGCCGAGACCAGGCCACAGTTCCGGAACCCAGCCGATGATGCCTCGATCCCAGTAGGCCCAGCTGATGAGGGTGCCGTAGCGGTGACGGGTGGCGTGGGTGGAACTGGCGCGCACCGGCCGTTCGGTGAGCTCGGTGAACTTCGCTCCGAGGGTCTTGATCAGCTCGAGGTCGTCGCCATCGAAGGCCGCCGGGTCGCTCGCCGACGGCAGGCGAAAGACGAATCCACCGGATGTGTGGTTGTGAACGATGCCGATGATGTTCGGGTGGTCGGTGATGAAACGGACGGTGGCGTGGGTCTCCGGCTCCGACAGCGGAAACGGTCCGGCTCCTGGCTGCTTGAAGGGCAACGCCCAGTTGCGCGGGAAGTTGCGGTTGAGGTCGAGTCCGCCGACGCCGTCCTCGTTGATCTTGCCATCGCCATCGTTGTCGATGCCCTCGCCGATGACGCGGTAGAAGGGCCCCTCGCTGTCATCATCCTGGCGGCGGACGAGCAGGCGCGGATCCTCGGCGCTGACCTTGCGATTGCCGTCGGCATCGGGGATGCGCATCTGGGTGATGAAACCATCGCCGTTGAGATCCTCGGAGGGGTCCTCATCGGCGCTGCCGTCGCCGTCGTTGTCGACGGGTCTGACCGAGCTGCGCAGGGAAACCCCGTGCAGCAACGAGGCATCGGCGCCGTCGGGGTTGAACTTGGGGCGGATGTAGAAGGCGCGGGTGTCGAGAAGCGCGGTCACCTGCGGGTCGGTACCGTAGCCATCGAGGAGATAGCCGGCGAAAAAGAGGGCGAGGGCGCCGCTGGTCAGCTCACTCGAGTGGATGTTGCCATCGACATACAGCGCCGGCTTCTCGGCCGCCGGGCCGGTCTCGTGGTTGGTGATCTCGATCAGGGTCAGATCGGTGCCGAGGTAGCTCTGACCGATGGTGTGCAGTTTCGCCAGCTCTGGGTGCTGCTTGACCCATTCGGCCAGGATCACGTTGGTCTCGGCGTTGGAGTAGTAGCGGTTCCAGTCGACGGTGCCATCGGAGCGCACCTGGCCGCTGGCGGCCGCCGTCAGGAGCAGAAGCAGCGTCATCACCAGCGCCGGCCCCTTGATCCTGTGTGCCATTTCGACCCAGTGGCAGATGGAAAAGAAGGTGGATTCCGACATCTGAGGAACCTCCAGCCGATATGAGGAAGCACGATCGAAACAGGATCGTGCCACCGCCCCGAGGGGCAAGCAACCCTGCATCCGCGCTCGAAGCGATGCTGGCGCCGGGATAGCGCAGGTGAGAGGGGAACGGGTATCCGTGCAAAGATGCAGATGGCAGGAGTAATAGACCGATAGACGGGCCCTCGACCCCTGCAGGATCGACGGTCCTCGCCCCGCGGTTCTCAGCAGGAGCGCCAAAAGGGTGCCAAAAACCCGGTCCGGTCCCTCGCCCTTTCCGGATCAGATACTGGGGAAGGGGGGGGTCGCCGCATGCGAGTGGTGGTCTCACCCTGACCTTCTTCCTCCCGTCTCTTCTCCGGGAGGCCCTTGATACCTTGTGCCTCCGAGCCCGCTTCTCCTCGCGGGCTCGGTTTTTTAATGCCTTATTGGCAAGGGCTTACGACTCTCCAAAAGTTTTTTTTATTTTCTCTGTCCGATTTGGCGCTGTCTCCGGATTCCTACAACAGGGACGGGGGGGCGACCAAGGCGGGCGGTCGTTCCCCCCAACCCAATCTAAACAGGACACACCTCCTCACAGGGCCCTCGGGAGACCCACCCGAGGGTCCTCTTTCCATCCTGACTTCCCATCCTCATCGCCAGGCGGTCATCCGGATGATCGTCGATGGGGGGCCATCAGGAGGCGGGCAGGTTGCGACCGTCGGCGCTGATCGGCTGGACCTCGCCACGAGCGAGCCCGGCGGCGTAGATCTGCGGGTAGCGCTCTTCGATCCAGATGCGCAGATCCGCCGGCCGCTCCCTCTCGAGGAGGGCGCGAAATTTCCACGGCCCGTGGTGGCGCGCCTTGCGGTGGCCAAAGGGGATCCACGCCAGCTGACGGTAGGCGACCTCGATCGGGTCGCCATTGATCAGAAGCCGGTAGAGGGTCGAGGCGAAGCCGGTCTTGTCCTTGCCGCGCTTGCAATAGAGGAGCAGCGGCCGCTTGACCTCACCGAAGAGCCGCACGAGGCGCTGGAGGTTCTCCGGCAGGGGCAGGTCGGATGAGCGCAGATGGACGTTCTCGTAACCGATCCCGAGGCCCTCGAAATCGATGGTGCCACTGGCGCCATCGGAAGAGTGGCGGCGGCGCAGATCGATGGCGGTGGCGATGCCAAGACCGCCAAGGATCGTCGTGAAGCGCCGGTCCGGGACGCTTCTGCGCGCCATCCGCCAGGCGACGTCGCCATCGAGGCGGTGGAGATTGCCTCTGAAGGCCTTGCGCCACAGTCCGCCGAGCAGGTCGGTCACCCTACTTCCACTCCCGCCGGAATCGGGCATCCTGTTGGGGTCCACGGCCGCAGCCGTCATCGCTGCCGCCACGATCCCCGGATCTCGCCGGAGGTCAAGTCGCTGGGTCTTTCAGGAAAGGAACCGCCGGTGCTCCATCTGCTGCTTCTCGCCACCTGTCTCGCTCCCTCAGGGGCCCTCGACGATCCTCCAGTAAACGCCCCTCCCGACCTGAAGATCATCGACATTCCCGAGGAGCTGAGCGCCTTCGACAGCACCTTCAGCAAGTACATCCCGGTCTTCGGCGTGCACGTCTTCGGCACCGCCCGCACTCCCGATGCCAAGCTCCGACACATCGCCTGCGTGCTCGCCGAGTATCTCGACAACGACGAGGACGGCGTCGCCGACAACCCTCGTGTCGTCGAGGCGATGGCGAGCCGCGACATGGCGATGGTGATCACCCGCGATGAGAGGGAACTCGACGAATCGGCCGCCGAACGCTGGCACGCCGAGGGCTTCCACCACAGCCAGTTCCAGCACGCCGGCGAGACCAAGCCCGGCGGCGGACGCTTCGATGCCACTCTCGAGGAGGTGCTGCACCTGGTCACCGCCGGCTACGGAGAGGCCTATCCGCGCATCTTCGGTGCCCGCGCCGGCACCGCCCTTGGCGAGTGCCTCGACCGGGCGCGCGGCGGTCACTTCACCCGCGTGCCGCGCAAGTACCCCAAGAAGGCGTGGTTTCACTACGACGACGGTACCTGCGAGTACTCCTGCATGACCGTCGAATACCTCTACTGGGCGCTGACCTCGCTTCTGGGGGCGCAATCGGATCCCGACCGCCAGCGCCAGATCGCCGACGAATGGCAGCTGGCCACCGCCGAGAAGGTCGCCGAGGGCGATCCTTGGATCGTCGCCCTGCTCACCGATCCGGAGTACCGCTGGGCGACCCGGATTCCCGATGGGCGCTACCGACCGGCGAGGAACAGGGCCTCCCGATGAGAAGAAAACGGGCGCTGATCACCGGCGCATCCTCGGGGATCGGCCTCGCCTTCGCCCACCACTGCGCTCGTAGGGGGATGGACGTGGTTCTCGTCGCCCGACGCCAGGAACGCCTGCGCGCCCTCGCCAAGGAACTCGCCGAGGGTCACTCGATCACGGCGACGGTCGAGGTGGCCGACCTCGCCGATCCGGGCGCCCCGGCACAGATCGAGAGTTCTCTCGCCGAGGCCGGCCTGGAAATCGACACTCTCATCAACAACGCCGGCTACGGCCTCGCGGGCTCCTTCCTCCTGCACAAGTGGGAGGTGCACCAGCGCTTCCTGCAGGTGATGCTCCATTCGGTCTGCGAGCTCACCCATCGCCTGTTGCCGGCGATGATCGAACGCGGCCACGGACGGGTGATCATCGTCTCGTCGGTCGCCGGGCTGCTGCCGGGAACCGCCGGCCACACCCTCTATGCGGCGGTCAAGGCGGCGCTCAACCTGTTCGTGGAATCTCTCGCCCTCGAGCAGGGCCGAAGCGATGTCCACGTCACCGCTCTCTGCCCCGGATTCACCTGGAGCGAGTTCCACGACGTCAACGGCACCCGCGAGCGGGTCTCGAAGCTGCCACGCTGGATGTGGCTCGATGCCGAGCGCGTCGCCGGTGAGGGGCTGGCGGCGTGCGAGCGAGGCGACACCTACTGCATCCCCGGAATCGTCTACCGGGCGCTCTCTCTGTTGCCTCGGCTGATCCCCTTCAGACTGAGCCAGGAGATATCCAGACGTCGCGGAGGCGCCTTTCGTGACCCGAAAGGAGCGATTTCCAGCGGCCAGAAGATTCCAGCGGGGGAGACGGACGGCAACGAAGAAGAGGGGCAGAAATAACCCCAGTGAGAGCCCACCCTTCCTCCCCCTCAGGGCACACTGTTGCCGGAGAGGTCAGTCGTCGGAGGGTGGTGGAGCTGTAACTCCACCGAGTTTGAAGGGTACCGTCGGCACCTCTGTCGGGTCGGTCTGCCCCTCCTCGAGGCGGTAGACTCGGTCGAGAGAAAACCCCTGATACCGGGACCGACCAGAGACCGGCCAGTCGACAGTCACGGCAATCACCTTACTCGCCTTGCCGAGTCCCACCTCGAGTTGCGAACTCGAGGCGCCAAAGCTACCTCCGGTGCCGAGGACGCGGTGGATCGTGCGTGATTCCGACCCGGTCTCGACTTCTATTCCAACCCTTGCGTGACGAGCGTCGCGGCTCGACCTTGTGCCGGAGAGTCGGAGGGTCAGCCAGCGATGGCCGTGGCCGGGATTCTCGAAAAGGACGTTGGCATAGCCATCGCCCTCGTACGCCCCTCCCACCGTCACGAAGATGTCCTGGTCGCCATCGTGGTCGATGTCGCCAAATGCGATCCCGTGGCCCTTCTGCAGATGGCCAAAGCCACCGCTGGTGGTGACATCCTCGAATCGTCTGCCCTCGGCATTTCGGAACACCCGGTTCGGGACCAGGGTGGCCAGGTCTGGCTGACCGGTTCCAAAGTAGGCGTCGAGCCAGCCGTCTCCATCGAGATCTCCGAAGTTGGCGCCCATAGGGAGGACGGTACGCCGAATCCCCACCTTCTGAGATACCTCCTCGAATCGCCCCCCCCCGAGGTTTTTGTACAGGCGGATCCCCTCGTCGGCAGTCGGCTGTCCCAGATAGTCCGCGACCACCCCTTCGAGCATGCTCTCCTCGAAGCTGCCGTAGGAGCCGGCGAGGATATCGAGGCGACCATCATGATCGTAATCCCAGAACCAGGTGGGAAAACTGAGCTGTGGCGCCCCGACCTCGGCACCTTCAGTGATGTCCCTGAAGCGCGGTTTTTCCCCTTCAGAAGCGGGGCCGAGATTCTCGTACAGCGCGTTGGAGCTGCCCATTGTCGAGAGGTACAGATCGAGATCGCCGTCGTTGTCGATGTCCCCCCACGCCACTCCCTTTACATAGGCGATGTGCTGAAGTCCGACCTTGTCGGCGACCTCGACGAAGGTGCCGTCCCCCTGATTCTCGAAAAGCTCGCACGGATGCACTTCTGAACCTGCAGACTCGTTCCCGACGAAGAGATCGAGGTCTCCATCGCGATCGTAGTCGCCCCAGTCAGCGGTCTGAGTCGGATGGAACGAGAGAATCCCCGAGGACTCGGTGACGTCGGTAAAGGTCGCCCCATCGTTCCGCAACAGCGTGTTTGGGTGATGCCCGGCATCCCCAAGCCACGCCCCACGAAGAATCAGCACGTCGGCGTCGCCGTCATTGTCATAGTCAGCGTGGGTGAGATTGAGACCCCCGGTGACCCCAGCAAGGCCCATTTCGGCGGTTCTTTCCTCGAACCGCCCCTTGCCGTCGTTGTGGAAATAATGGACCGGATCGGTGGGGCCCCAGGAGCTGACGAAGAGATCGAGGTTCCCATCGCCGTCGAAATCCTCCAGGCCCGCGCCTCCAGCCAGCCCAAACGTCCCAAGACCAATCTCGGAGGCGACATCGGAAAACCGGGCGAGATCACCGGCAGAGGAGAAGAGGTCCCCCCCCAGGCGAAATCGTTCCGGGACCCCCTCCGGCCAGTTCCCGAGGGCCATCGAGGTGAGATTGCGCAACCAGCGGAGATCGAGGCGCTCGGGCGAACGAGCGAGAAGCCAGTCGATGTTCTCGACCGCGCGAAGCATCCCGCGTGGCTGCTGGTGCACACCGCCTTCAGCGATGGGGAACAAGCAAGAATCGAGGCCGTGCATCGCAACACAGTTATCCTGCTCTCCAAGGCGCAAGCCCCCGATCATCTGACTCCACCTCAGAGCCTCCTCGATCTTAAACAGCTGATCGCGGCCCTCTGTCGGCAATGAGGCGAGGAGAGAATCGAGTCGCCGTAGCCCCTTGTCGGTCTCCCCCGCCTTCACATACTCGTCTGCAGATTGGTGGAAAAGGCGAAACTTCTCGGCAATTGTGGCAGCAGTATTGGAGCCCTTGGTGAAAATCTTGGCTCGCTCGAGATTCAGAAACTTGTTTGTCCTTGGATCTGCCTCGGTGAGGACTCGAAGGTAGTCATCGTGCGGGTCACTGTCGGTAGGTGGTTCCGCTGGAAGCTGCCCAAAGATGAGGATCAGCGCTCCCAGGCAGGCCAACGCAGGCAGGGTCCAGGCCAAGGGTCGCGTTCGCGTCGACATCGGACCATCTTCCCTTCCCACGGGATGGCATTCACCGTACCACCAGAGGCGGTATCGACAAACAACTTGTCGTCTCCCTGGTTGCCCAGAAACGGGAGATCGACACCTGCATCAACTTCAATTGCGACCGTCTCCGATGCTCTTTGCTCTTCGACAACGGGCAGACTGAGCCACGCTTTTTCAGATGCGGGCGATTTCCAACTGTGAACTCATCATCGCGCTGCTGAGGCGCCTGATCCCCTTGAGACTGAGCCAGGAGATCTCCAGACGTCGCGGAGGCGCCTTTCGTGACCCCAAGGGAGCCAGCCAGAACAGTCGGACATTCCCCTCGGAGGGAACCGACGGTACCCTCGAAGATGGTCCCGCAGAACCCCGTTGAGGGGCTCCCCGCCGCTGCCGATATAACCAGCAGGGCTCCCTCGACGGTGCATGGAAATCCGGTCCTGCCGAGGGCAGCGACAGGAACGCCGAGGCTAGACACAGGGAATCGATGAAGAAACAAGAACCCCAGCAGGGGAAAGCGCCGACCGGCGACCAGGAGTTGCTCGCCAGACTCGGTCTCCCGACCGACATCTCGCGTCTCTCCCTCAAGCACCCGGCCCTCTACTACAACCGCGAGCTCAGCCTTCTGGATTTCAACGAGCGGGTCCTCGCACTGGCACGCAACCCCCGCACGCCACTTCTCGAGCGGTTGCGCTTCCTGACCATCTCGACCTCGAACCTCGATGAGTTCTTCGAGATCCGCGTCTCCGGTCTCAAGGAGCACATCGCCTTGAAGGTCGGCCTCACCAGTCCCGACGATCTGACCCCCCGCGCCCTCTTCGAGCAGGTCAGCGAAAAGGCCCACCGACTGGTCGAGGAGCAGTACCGCGTTCTCAACGAGGAGATCCTGCCCGCCCTCGAAGAAGAAGGGATCGTGCTGCTGCGCCGCGAGGACTGGAGCGAGAGCCAGCGCGTCTGGGTGCGCGACTACTTCGTCGAAGAGGTGATGCCGGTGCTGACCCCCGTCGGCCTCGACCCGGCCCACCCCTTCCCGCGCATCGTCAACAAGAGCCTCAACTTCATCGTCTCGGTCAAGGGCAAGGATGCCTTCGGCCGGGCGAGCCGGGCGGCGGTGGTCCAGGCGCCGCGGCTGTTGCCGCGCATCATCGCGCTGCCGAAGGAGGAGGGCGATGAAACCATCCGCTTCGTGCCTCTCTCATCGGTGATCCACGCCAACGTCGAGGCCCTTTTCCCGGGGATGAAGGTGCGCGGTAGCCACCAGTTCCGGGTTACTCGCAACAGTGACCTGTGGGTCGATGAGGAGGAGATCGACGACCTTCTCCTGGCCCTCGAGGGGCAGCTCGACCGCCGCCGTTTCGCCGGCGCGGCCCGTCTCGAGGTCGCCGACAGCAGCAGCGAGGAGCTCCAGCAATTCCTCCTCGAACAGTTCCACCTCTCCGATATCGACCTCTACTGCGTCAACGGCCCGGTCAACCTCCACCGCCTGAGCCAGATCTACGACCTCATCGACCGCCCCGATCTGAAGTACCCCCCCTTCCGGCCCGGGATACCCGAGCGCACCCAGAAGCACCCCGACATCTTCGCCGCCATCGCCAAGGGCGACATCCTCCTCCACCACCCCTTCGAGTCCTTTGCGCCGGTGGTCGAACTGCTGCAGCAGGCGGCGCGCGATCCCAAGGTTCTCGCCATTCGCCAGATGGTCTACCGCACCGAAGAGAACTCGCTTCTCATCGAGGCGCTGTGCGAGGCGGCGATGGCAGGGAAAGAGGTCACCGCGGTGGTCGAACTGAGAGCACGCTTCGACGAGGAGGCCAACATCCACCTGGCGACCCGCCTTCAGGAGGTCGGAGCAAAGGTGGTCTACGGCATCGTCGGCTTCAAGACCCACGCCAAGATGATGCTGGTGGTGCGCCGGGAAGAGGCCGGCCTGCGCCACTACACCCATCTGGGGACCGGCAATTACCACTCCGGTAACGCCAAAGCCTACACCGACTTCGGACTGCTCACCTGCGACCGCAAGATCGGCAAGGATGTTCACAGCCTCTTCCAGCAGATGACCGGCCTCGGCAAGGTGCCTCGTCTGCGCAGGCTGATCCAGTCGCCCTTCTCTCTCTTCGATGACGTTGTCGAGAGGATCGATGCCGAGGCCGAGGCCGCCCGCGAAGGCCGGCCCTCACGTGTCATCGCCAAGATGAACTCGTTGATCGAGCCGCAGGTGATCCAGGCGCTCTACCGGGCATCGCAAGCGGGAGTCCCCATCGACCTGATCGTGCGCGGAATGTGCGCCCTGCGCCCGGGGATTCCCGGACTCTCCGAGAACATCCGTGTGCGCTCGATCCTCGGCCGCTTTCTCGAACACAGCCGCGTCTTT
>JYMV01016271.1_pt1 | contig 13241 bp, 11 predicted proteins | sample 338911 | NCBI WGS metagenome assembly JYMV01 (sample SAMN03354496, study PRJNA234377) | hydrothermal vent metagenome | biome: Deep sea; feature: Hydrothermal plumes at the Eastern Lau Spreading Center, Western Pacific Ocean; material: Seawater | place: Tonga | collected 2009 | depth 2000 m m | reverse complement strand
TTCATGGGCAAGATGGAATTAGCAAAAAAGGAAGCGAAGCAGGAAATGCCTCGCATTATTTTTCGTATACACGTATGAAAACAAGTGGGACGGTATTCGTAGACACAATTGGTGATAATCCAAACCCATCTAAATGGAAGGTGGGGCATATTTATTTTGCGCATATGGCATTAACCGATGTAGAAGGCGAAAAGTTTCACTACTTTGAGAGAATCAATCGTAAGGGAATTGGTAATGCTGGTGCAGATTCTGAGCGATTGATGGTTTGGAATGAAGATTGGTCTCTTGAAGGTAAAGATAATGAACATTTGCTTGAAGCTGTTGAGTCAGGAATGGGAATAAAATTGCAACTAGCCCCTGAGAAGAAATTGGTGGTTCATGGGCAAGATGGAATTAGCAAAAAAGGAAGCGAAGCAGGAAATGCCTCGCACTATTTTTCGTACACACGTATGAAAACAAGTGGGACGGTATTCGTAGACGGAAAAAGTTATAAGGTTTTTGGAACAAGTTGGATGGACCACGAATACTCGAGTAATCAGCTTAATAATGAATTATCTGGCTGGGATTGGTTCTCATTAAAACTCGATGATCAGACCGAATTGATGCTGTACCAACTTCGCAGAAAATCGGGAGGTATCGATTCTTTTTCGAGTGGAACTTTCGTTTCATCTGACGGGGTTTCACGCCATATAAAGCGAGATGAATTTATAGTTGAATCATCAGCTCAGTGGAGGAGTAAACAATCAGGTATTACCTACCCCGCTGGTTGGAAACTGAGTTTACCAAGTTTGGGAATTAAATTAAGCCTATCACCTGACTTGAATGATCAAGAGCTTTATAACCTGCGTTCAATTTCAGCATCTTATTGGGAGGGGAGCGTTTCAGTAGAAGGGACTATTCGCGGGGAACTGATTAAAGGTAAAGGATATGTGGAGCTAGTAGGTTACGGCAAAGCCCTAATACAGGATTTGCCGGATTAAATAACTAGGCAAAAACTTCCTTAGTTGGGGAAAACCAAGCTCGTAACGAATAAGATAAAAAATCGGAAAGTCTTTAAAATAAAGAGTTCTGAAAGGTTTGAAGTTGGTATAGAATTTGCTGTATTTATGGATTTATAAAAAATAAATTCAATCGAACCGGAGAAAGTCATGGTAAATCCCGTTAGTAATACTAGCAAACCTCTTATCACAGCACCTGACTCGCAAAGACAAAAGAATTCATCTCAAGAATATAATGAATATGCTTCTATCAATGTTGAATTCTCCGAGCAAGCAAAGAAAGTTAAAATATTTGAAGAAGGTAGTAACTTAACTAACGTATTAAAAAGTGAGTTTGATCAGATTTTTGGACTTGATGAAAGTAAGAAAGAGTTATTTCTTGAAAGGTTAGATAATATTTTAGCTGATAATTGACTTTGGAATTAGGGCTAGTCATTTCTGTGAGTCAAATTTGTTTTAATATTATGCTTAGACAAGTGAGCCCTCCATCTGCTTTTTCGAACTCGCTTATATCTAGCTCTAGTGTTTTAAATCCTTCCTGATGAATTTTATTTGCTATTTCATTTGATCCTTTTGAAATTAAAACCGTTTTCCCGATAGCTAGACAGTTGGCAGAGTAACGGTTCGATTTGCTTGCTTCAATCCATTTAAATTCATTAAGAGGGGTAGTGTCTACCGAAGATGGGTCAAGTACGAGAATATTTTTCCCTAAGTACGAGACCGAAGTTTTTAGGTGCAGCCCACTGAGGACTTTGACGGGAACAACAGGTTTTTTTGTAAACTTGGCTAGCGCGTTTACAGCTTCCAAATTGGTTCGGCTAGATATTCCCACAAATATTTTTTTTTTCGTATTTAGTACGTCGCCTCCATCTAAAGTAACGTGAGGAGGAAGTCTTTTTATGGTTCTATAATTTTTAATTTCTTTATGAATGCCAGCACCTTCGCCACGTCTTGATTTTTCTTTATTAGGGCAAGCCAGCGCTACATGGTCGAAAACAACGGTTGTGTCTTCTACAAACGGTGCATCGGGATATTCATAAGCAGCTGGGAGTAAGACAATTTCTACCCCGGTTTCCTCTAAAGCAGCGATATAGCATTCGTGCTGTAAACAGGCACGTTTGACGTTGATAGGTTGGTTTTTCGGGTTTGCAGAAATAGCCTGATTAAAAGAAGGGCCTGGTCTTCGAACAAAAGCGATGGTCTTGGGCATTGACCGAGGTTAGTCACAGGTTCGAGTATTCATTAGACGTGCAAAATAGAGCATGGTCATCTCTTTTCTTGATTTTCTGAAAAGTTTCATTAGAGCCTTACTAGGTTTAAGTTTATCTCCGATTCTATCTGGTTGAGCGAAGTAGACGATTCCTCTGACAGTATGGAAATCGTGGGCGTTGAGATCCATTACTTTTCTATTACATTCTTTGGGATAACCATGAAATTCATCTAATTTAGGAAGAAAGGTATCGTACATGTCATAAAGCATGCCTTCCATCATCCCAGCGTTATTTGGGGTAGGTTCAATGTTTGGTAGTCCTTGACCTTCAATGCCTTCACCTTCAAGGGGTAATCTATTGAAAACTATCCTCTGAGCTGATAGCGTGACAGTAACCTTATCGATGTACTCAAAGCCCTTTTCTTTGAAATAGTCTTCATTTATGAGCTCATTGTATGCAAAAACACTTATTTTTTCTGACATGCGTGGTCCTCAGGATAGACTGGTTAAGTATAATTATAAAGATTAGGTTGTTGAGATATAATGAAAACCATTGCTGGCTAATAGCTCACCATGATAATATAACTTTATTAAATACACTGCTTTAATTCTCACGAAATATGGTAAATAGATTTAAAATAGTTTCTTTGTTTCTGTAGACCACCTGAAGGTTCTAGGTTTAAATAATCCCATATATCGTAAAACTCATACTTTGAAAGAGGAGTTTGGTATGTCGTCAGATAAAGTCGTTGTTGTAACCGATTCAGAGTTTGATTCTACTGTTCTTCAATCTGAAAGACCAGTCATTCTTGATTTTTGGGCAGAATGGTGTCAACCCTGCAAGATGCTTGCTCCGACCATAGAGGAAATAGCTGGAGAATATGAAGATAAGGTCAAAGTTGGTAAATTAAATGTGGATGATAATCCCAATACAGCCACTAAGTATGGAATTCGCGGAATTCCTACTCTTTTGTTTTTTAAGGGTGGTAAAGTGGTTCAGCAGGTGACGGGAGTTAAATCTAAAGCTGAAATTAAAAAAATAATTGACGAAGAACTCGCCTGAATCGCAAGCTTTAGCTTTATGCTGGAGTGAGGTTTGATTGTAAAATTTAAAGGCAAAGTCGGGATTAGATAGATTGATATATAGGGTTCAAGCCTAGGCGTTCAATCATATCGATATCTCTTTTTGGATCTTGCCCTTTGGTCGTAAGGTAGTTGCCTCCGAGAATACCATTGGCTCCAGCAGCAAAAATTTGCTCTTGATTATTAGTGAATACTTCTTCCCGCCCACCGCAGACAAATAGATCGATGGTTGGAAGGACTAGTCTAAGCATAGCTATCGTCCGAAGTGCTTCATAAAGTTCCATTAGTTCCATGTTTTCTAGGGCAGTTCCCTCTAGGGGCTTGAGAAAATTGATTGGGAATGACTGTGTTTCGAGATCTCGGATATCTATGGCAAGCTCTACCCGTTGAGCAAAAGTTTCTCCCATTCCAAAAATACCTCCAACGCAAACTTGGAGTCCGGCTTCTTTAGCGTTTTTTACTGCTAATACTTCATCTTCATAATTATGGGTGGTGACAATTTTATCGAAATGGCTCGCGGCAGTTTCTAAGTTGTGATGACACCTATCTAGCAAATCGTCCAGATTCATCAAGCCAAGCGAACAGCAAGTTTCCAAATTTGTTTCTTCTTTGATTCGTTTGATAGCTTCGATGACTTGATCCAGTTCTTCACGACGATTTAGTGCGGTTCCTGAAGTGACGATGGAGAATTCGTTAGATCCGAATGCCTCAGCTTCCTTTGCAGCTTCTACAATTTTTTCTACATCCAATAAGCCATATTCGGGACTATCCGTCTTGAATTGGCTGGATTGGGCACAAAAACCGCAGTCTTCTTCACATTTGCCTGCCTTGGCGTTGACGATAGAACAAATTTTAACGTCATCTCCTTTAAACCGATCACGTAGACGGTTGGTTCCTTCGAACAAATAATCTAGTTCCTCACGGGAAAAAAACTCCAGTTCAAGCGCTTGACGACGGGTAATTCCCTTCCCATCAAGGGCAGAATCAATCATTTGTTTGATCAGATCTTTTCGCATTGTAGAAATTGTATTAATTAAGGTGTGAGAAATCCTACCATAGTTTGTTTTAGTTTTCTTTGTATTTAAGAAGGTTGACTAAATCTTTTGGTGAATTGACAGGCGTGAGACAGGTTCCTAACCTGCAAACATAAGCAGTTACTTTACCTCCCATTATTTTTTTTTCTGCCAGTAATGGTACGTCAGCAATCTTTTTAGCCACTTCGTCCTCATACGAAAATGCGAAAACGGCATTAGGGAAAAATTGGGAACGAATGGTCTTTAGCATTTCTTTAGTGGATGGGTCGTTTCGCTTGCCGATGATAGCCACTTCTTTAAGGCCCCCTAGATATAGATGCAACGCTTGCATCATGAATGAGGAATTCATCCCGTATTCTGTGAGATCTTCGTGGAAAGCTAGAAAAATTTTCCCCGCGCATTTGATTAAATCTGGGTTTGCAAGATACGCTCCTAATTTTAGGAATGCCAATGACGCATTACTGTTACCCGATGGTTCAACTCCATCGTATCCAGAAATTTGCCTGACGATCAGCTTTTCTGCATCAATGGCAGTTTCATAATAAGCACCATCGGAAGCAAACTTTTCTTCCACGGTTTGCATTAGGCCCTGTGCTTCCAGTATATATTTTGTGTCGTAGGTTGCCTCATAAAGCTCCAGACAGGCGACGGCAATTGATGAATAATCAAAAAGGTATCCATCGTAGCGAGCTTCGCCTTCCCTAAAACGCCTTAAGAGTTTCCCTTCGGGTGTTTTTAAGGTGGATAGAATAAACTTCATCGCCTTTTCCGCTTTAGCTATTCGATTCGTGTCTTCCAACACACGACCTGTTTTGGCCATAGCTGAGATCATTAGCCCGTTCCATGATGTGAGAACCTTATCATCTAATAAGGGACGGATGCGTTTGCTTCGCTCTTGCAGGAGTTTTTTTCGAGCACAACTCAATTCGGTAGTAACAGTATCTTCAGTTAGCCCTAATTTTTTTGCTAGATCTTGATAGGTGTTAGTTTGATTAAGAATGTTTTTATGTTCAAAATTCCCCTCTTTGGTGATGTTGAAAAATGGAATAACAATAGACGATGTCTGTCGGCCTAATATTGACTCTACTTCCTCCTTTGACCAGACGTAGAACTTTCCTTCAACTCCTTCGCTATCAGCATCTTCAGCACTAAAAAAAGCTCCTTCCTCAGAGGTCATATCTCGGTCAATGTAATAGAGAACATCATTAGCGTAATCTGAAAACTCTTGGTGTCCCGTTATTTGAAATGTTTCGATAAGTGCTGTGATAAATAATGAATTGTCGTAAAGCATCTTTTCAAAATGTGGTACCAGCCAACGGTAGTCGGTACTATAGCGGGAAATCCCTCCTCCTATTTGATCGTAGATACCACCCCACTTCATAGCTCGCAGAGTACTTTTGGTCATTTCCAGACTCGAAGTTGTTTCTGTGCGGTGGTAGTGACGCAATAACATTGACAAACCCATTGAGGGTGGAAACTTATTTTGTGGCTGAAACCGAAATCCGTGGTTAAGGCTGTCGTAATGACTCTCATAAAGCTTGGCTGCTTTGTCTTCACCATCAAAATCAAGCGTTTCAGTTGTGTCAGTAGTGGCTTCGCGTTCCGAGCTTTCGCGGATTGCCGTTGCGAGAGCCTCGCTTTGTTTTTTTATTTTTTCTGGTTCGTTAAGCCAGGTTTTGGTTAGGAATATCAATACATCAGTGAAAGATGGGAGGTTGAATCGTTTTTCAGGAGGGAAGTAGGTGCCAGAGTAAAAAGGAATTCCTTCTGGAGTTATAAATACATTGAGCGGCCAGCCGCCCTGTTGTCCCATTGCCTGAATCGCTTTCATGTAGATGCTATCAATATCAGGTCTTTCCTCTCGGTCAATCTTGATGCTGACAAAATGATCGTTGAGAAGTTTTGCTAAATCGGGGTCTTCAAACGACTCCCGTTCCATAACATGGCACCAGTGACAAGTTGCATAACCAATACTTACGAGAAGAGGAAGATTCTTTTCTTGTGCTATCTTAAAGGGTTCCTCCCCCCACGGGAACCAATTAACCGGATTATGAGCATGCTGAAGGAGATAAGGACTTTTTTCGTGAATCAACTGATTGGTGTGGGCTTCGTTCACAATATTTCTTCGAGTTGTTTGAAAAAATCAGGAAAAGATTTCTCGACGCAGCTTGGGTTTTTAATGCGGATCCCGGGCACATTGAGACCCGCCAAAGCGAAACTCATAGCCATGCGATGGTCATCATAAGTTTCAATATCAGTTGGGTTGTAGGCTCCAGGACGAATCTTTAAAAAATCTTTGCCTGATTCAACGTGGGCTCCTAACCGAGAAAGCTCCTGTTCAAGCGCGCCTATTCGATCCGTCTCCTTAATTCTTAAATTACCTATGCCAGAGATGCATGTTTCTCCTTCAGCAAATAGAGCTGTTACGGCAAGGGTTTGAACGACATCGGGCATGCTATTCATATTGATGTCAATTCCTCGCAAAGGATTTCCTTTTATAAAAATTTTTTCAGAGGACCGTTCAGTCGTACAACCCATCTTCTCCAGAACATTGAGAAAACCGGCATCTCCTTGAACGCTTTTAGAATTAAGGCCAATTAAAGTTACTTCACCTTGAGTGATTGCTGCTGCGGCAAGAAAGTAGGATGCGCTCGACCAGTCGGCTTCTATCGTGTAGTCCATTGCATGGTAGGTTTGATCTGCTGGGATATAGAACCGAGAGTGATCTGTACAGTCAACGTCTACTCCAAAGGTTTTCATGATGTCGAGAGTTATGTCTTGGAAGTAAGTTCACCAATAATATTGATAGTGGTTTCATTTTTAAAATAAGGTGCAGAAAGCAGGATAGACGTCAGGTATTGGCTGCTATTGTTTCCGGCAAGGCTAATTTCCCCTCCTGGAATGCCACCCCCCGGAATTTCCAAAGGAGGACAGCCATTGTTTTTTAAAGATCGAGCGTTGACACCTATTTGATTGAGTGCTTTTAACAAATCTGAAATGGGTCGTTCCAGCATGCGTTTTTCCCCAGTAAGTTGAGTTGTTCCTGGAGAAAGAGCTGCGAATGTTGTTAAAAAACGCATAGTGGTTCCAGCGAGGCCAATAGAAATTTCGTTATGTGGGCATTGTATGTGCCCACCAGTTCCTGAAACCATGAAGGCGCAATCTTCTTGCTTGACAGAAATACCAAATTGCTCCAGAGCCAGACGCATATATTTTGTGTCGTCGCTAAACAGAGGATTGCGTAAAGTCGAAATACCTTTGGCAAGCGCCGCTATCAAAAGTGCTCTATTGGTGTAACTTTTTGATGCTGGACATTCCACTGTCGCAACGATTTTTCCTGCAGGGGTGATTTCTTTCAAAAAAACAGTCTCCATGTAGTTTAAATATAAACTATAACATAACCATGAAACTCCAAAGATCTTTGAGGACCATGATTTAGCAGTATAGGGCTGCTTGTTTCGGCAGGTGGGTTTTGCTATCATCGCCAAGATTTACAATGCAAATGAGTATTGCTAAAACTTTTTATATTCATGGTTTACCCAGTCTTTGTTATGGATGATGGCGCATTTAAAAATCAGAAAAAAAATCCTTGGAAACGCTTCTATCAATGGTGGCAGAACAAGGGAGAGGCGGAACAAAAACGCCTCAAATCTTTTATTCCACTTACTCTGTATACAATTGCAGTTATTTATGGAGTAATCTATCTTTCCATTCTCAATACGGTTAACCGAGGTAAGGGAATGGATGCGATCAAAACCTGGTACGGTGGTGATCGACCGGAGATAGTCAAAGCGCTTAAGGAAGAGAAAGAATATTTAGGAAACAGTTTTAAGAAAATGATTAGAAAAAGAGTTTCTGGAGAGCGTTAATCCAAGTTTAAAAGGATGTGAGTAAAAGATGAAATAAAAATGGAGTTGCCGACTTTTTGATAGGTTTTGGTTGTGCGTACTGCAAGGTTGTGTAATGGTTTTTGTGACATACAAAAACCATAAAGTTCTTAATATGGTATTTTACAGGCTGAAATATTTTCCTGCCACGTATGGTGTTGTATGACGAAACGCCTAGTACATATATTCAACATGTTTTACCTCTTGGGACTTTCTTTGTGGGTTGGGGGTATGTTTCTGCTCGGAATTTTGGTAGAGATTATCGTGCGGATCAAGCTTAAAGAGCAGCCATTCCTGGCCAGTAAGGTGATGAATAGCATTATGGATGTATTCAATATTGAAATTATTTATGTTTGCATCGGGTTCATGGTTACGGCCGAAATAATTAAGTTGTTGGTGGGGAAGTTTAGCAGGCTTGAATTTGATCAGCTAGGCGTTACCAAGCGCAGATACGTTAAGGAATGTATTCTTGGCGTTATGATTGTGCTGGCAATTTATATGGGAAGTTTTCTGCGACCTGAAATGCACGAAGTGGACAAGTTGAAAAAAGCCAATCCAACGGATCAGAAACTACAGATACGTTTCGATCGTTTCCATTCAAAATTCGTCAATATTTATTCAGTTAACATGATCTTGGGGCTATCGCTTTTCTACATTCATGGTAAGGAGATGACTCGGTTTCGAAAAACCCTTAATGAAACCAATGAGTCAAACTGATGAGTGAAAATCTTTTCACCAGAAGTTAACTGTTTAGCCCGAACCCATGACTGATCGACTATTATTTTTTCTTGCTATTTGTTTTTTTTCTGCGACCTCTGTAGTTTTTGCGATGCATGCTGGGGAAGAGCATAAAGAAGAATTGCTTGGTAATCTGCAGCAAGCGCGGGCAGAACCCCTCTTTGTACAATCAGATAATTTGTTGATGATTCGTATCCCGGCGGGGACTTTTAAAATGGGATCGAGTTTTGTGGAAAATAAAAGGCACCTGAAGGGGTGCCGTAAGTACGACAAGTCCTGCGAGTTATGGTGGTTTAATGATGAGTATCCCGACCGACTTATTTTTCTTGATAGCTATTGGCTCGATATATATGAAGTGACCAATGAAAAATATCTTGAGTTTGTTTTAGCTACAGGGCATCGTTTTGCCTTAGATCAGACTTGTGAGACAGATAAATGCCGCGATGGTAATTTGTGGCAGGGGGCATCATTTCCCCCCAGAATCAAACACCAACCAGTGACACAAGTAAGTTGGCACGACGCGGATGCTTTTTGTAGATGGAGAGGTAAACGGCTTCCCTCAGAAGCGGAATGGGAAAAGGCGGCGCGAGGCCCGAGCGGCAACTTATACCCTTGGGGGTCCGGGTCACCTAAAAATCGGGCTACTTATGGGCGGAAATGGCGTGGTGTTTTCACTATGACAGATGTGGGAACGTATTCTCAAGGGACTTCTCTCTATGGTGTGCATGATATGGCGGGAAACGTTTGGGAGTGGGTCGATGATTGGTACGACTTAAAATATTACAATTGGAGGCGTAAAAAAAACCCAAGAGGCCCATCAGAAGGTGATTTTAAAGTGGTTAGGGGTGGTTCCTGGGTTAATTATCCTGATACCTTGCGTAGCTCCTTTCGAAGGTGGAGTCAACCAGAAGTAAGATTTAACGATACCGGATTCCGATGTGCCAAAGATAACAACTGATGACAACTTATGAAACCGAAAAGATCTGACGAGCTAACCAAGCAAGAGAAAGAAAATCTTTCTTCATATCTTTCAGATGTGGATGCGGATGTGTTTGTGATCAGTAACCTTAATCCAGAGGTGGTCGGTGCTGCTCTTGCACGCTACAGTCGAGCACCGACAGGACTTAAGGAGACAGTGGCACGTGAATTTCTTAATCCGGATGGAACGCCCAATGAAGTCAAGGGGACCGAGCTCATTGATCGAGTAGTAAACAAATATGGTGATGAGTCCGTGGCAGAGCTTGCTGTTGCTCCTCTTTGCATCGAAAATGTTTCCAATTTAATGACGAAGATTATTGAAGATTGCAGAATAGGCGGCTCGCCGATTGAGGAGTCTACACGGTACGTTTTATATGATACGAAACGCAACGAACAGTGGCGGTATGTTCGCCCCGAATCCATCATGAAATCCGGGTTGGCTAAGGCATATGTTCAGACGATGGACTTTTTGTTTGAAACGTACGCGGAACTGGTTGAGCCGATGCAGAAATTTTTTTGCAAAAAGCTTCCAGCGTCGACATTTAAGATCGAAGTGGAGCGCGACGGTCGAGTTGTAATGGTCGGATCTAATGACTTAGAAAATGACAAAGAACAAAGGGCGCATCGCTTGGCCTATGGCTTCACTATGCGAAGTGCAGCCTGTGACATTATTCGTTGCATTCTTCCTGCTTCGACCAAGGCAAATATGGGGCTTGTTGGGAATGGCAGGTTTTATAGTGGATTAATTACCAAGCTTCTATCTCAAGAGCTTGATGAAGGCTGGTTGCTCGCGGAGAATATTCGAAAAGCCTTAAATACGCAGATACCGACTTTTATTAAGCGAGCATCAAAAAATGATTATCTTGCCGAGAACCAAAGCAGGATAAGAGAGTTTTCCATAGCTTTATTTAAAGATATTCCTATTCAAACGGTTCCAGAGGTTGTTCTAATCGAGGATCGAGTCGAAGATTATACAATTAACCTCTTAGCAAATATTATTTTTCCATATGTGCAACATTCGACTATGCAAATCCGAAAGACTGTTCGTTCCTTACCAGAAGAAAAACGAAATGAAATTTTATCTACAGTTATCGGTAAAAGGAGGACTAAAAGAGACCGGCCACCACGCGCCTTTGAATATGGTTACCCAATAAACTTTGATGTTGTTACGGGGTTTGCCGAATATAGAGATCTGCAAAGACATCGTATGTTGACCCAACAAAGACAAGACATGAATGTATCACTTGGTTATTCGGTTCCAGAAGAAATTGAAGAAATGGGGCGGGGCGAGGTTGTCCAGGAATGCTTTGAGCGAGCAGAGTCGCTTCATAGTGATTTGATCAAGGCCGGGTTGGTCCGTGAAGCCCAATATGCTCCCCTGTTCAACCATTTTATTCGATGGAATATGGGGATGAACCTGAGAGAGCTTGGGCATCTTACCGAATTGCGATCGCAAAAGGCAGGGCACCCAAAATACCGTCGTACTGTTCAAGTAATGGCGAAACTATATATGGATCGACATCCTGAAATGGAACCTATATTACGATTTGTTGATTATAATGATTATGATCAGGGGATCACTCGTGCCGAGCAGGAAGCACGTACTGCACGCAAAAGTTTGGCCACCGGTGTGTTTGACGATATGGACTAATATTTTAGCACCAGGCAGATTTTTTATCAGATCTAATGTTTTTCGTTGATATTCGGTTCGGTTTGTTTATGATTGCCCTTGATTATTTTGAAATTAACCTTCCATGAAAGTGTGAAGTTATGAAGATTGGCATACCTAAAGAAATTCACAACGGTGAAAAAAGGGTCGCAACGACACCCGATGTAGCTAAGCAGCTAATCAAATTAGGTTTTGAGGTGTTGGTTGAATCAGGTGCCGGGGAAGGGTCTCATTTTTCTGATACTGCTTATACTGATGCTGGTGTGACAGTAGTGGAAGGTGCAAAAGAGATTTGGGAAGGCAGTGACATTATATTTAAAGTGCGACCACCGGAATTCAATTCAAGTCTTAATTCTGAAGAAGTGGATTTGCTGCGAGAAAAACAGGTGATAATCACTTTTCTTTGGCCAGCCCAGAACCCAGACTTACTTAAGAAGTTAGCTGAGAAAAAAGTTACTGCGCTCTCAATGGACAGCGTGCCGCGTATTTCCCGTGCTCAAAAGATGGATGCGCTTAGTTCGATGGCAAATATTGCCGGGTATCGAGCAGTGGTGGAAGCTGCGCAACATTTTGGTAGATTTTTTACGGGTCAGATTACCGCCGCTGGTAAAATACCACCGGCTAAGGTTATGGTTATTGGTGCTGGCGTTGCTGGACTTGCCGCAATTGCTGCTGCGAAAAGTATGGGAGCTATTGTTCGAGCCTTTGATACCCGACCAGAAGTTAAAGAGCAGGTTGAGAGTATGGATGCAGAGTTTTTAGAACTCGATTTTGAAGAAGAGGGGTCAGGGACGGGTGGATATGCCAAGGTCATGAGTAAGGAATTTATAGAAGCAGAGATGGCATTATTCGCGGAACAGGCAAAAGAGGTCGACATTATTATTACCACAGCATTGATTCCGGGAAAGCCTGCGCCAGAATTGATCAAAGAAGAAATGGTTGTTTCAATGAAAGACGGTAGCGTGATTGTCGATCTCGCTGCAGAGCAGGGAGGTAATTGTAAGTTGTCAGAGGCGGGCATAGTAAAAAAGGTTCATGGTGTTTCAATTATTGGTTATACAGATTTACCCAGTCGCCTTGCTGCCCAGTCCAGTCAGCTTTATGGAACTAATTTGCGCCATCTCTTAACTGATATGTGTAAGGACAAGGATGGGAAAATTACTGTCGATATGGAAGACGAAGTAGTCCGAGGAGCCACAGTCGTCAAAGACGGGGAAGTAACTTGGCCACCTCCCGCTCCTAAGTTGTCTGCTGCACCTCCCAAGCCAGCTGAAAAACTAAAAGATGTGAAACCCTCTGAAGTGACCGAAGAAAAACCCTCTTGGTTAGGACCTCTGGTTACATTCGCGGTTGGGGGTCTTGTTTTGCTAGGCTTGGGGTCCGTGGCTCCAGCATCATTTATGGCTCATTTCACTGTCTTTGTTTTAGCCTGCTTTGTCGGCTACATGGTGATATGGAATGTGACTGCGGCTCTACATACCCCATTAATGAGTGTGACAAATGCTATTAGCAGCATCATTATTATTGGTGCCATTTTACAGATAAGTTCTGGGGAAAGTGTGATCATGTGGGTGGCTGGTTTTGCTGTGACGATCACAGCGATTAATATAACAGGTGGATTCGCAGTAACGCGTCGCATGCTTG
>JYMV01002276.1_pt1 | contig 13241 bp, 8 predicted proteins | sample 338911 | NCBI WGS metagenome assembly JYMV01 (sample SAMN03354496, study PRJNA234377) | hydrothermal vent metagenome | biome: Deep sea; feature: Hydrothermal plumes at the Eastern Lau Spreading Center, Western Pacific Ocean; material: Seawater | place: Tonga | collected 2009 | depth 2000 m m | reverse complement strand
TGCATGTAATCCGTATAAATGATGATATTCACCTTGTTACTGAAACACACCAGTACGTTTTGAAAAGAGATAAAAATCAGAAATTCAAAAGCGTTACCACTATTCTAGGAGAATATTTCAAGACATTCGACAAGAAAAGCGTTTCCGAGAGACTTACGGATGGACACTCTGAATATATGCACCTGACTCCTGCCGAGCTCAGGGCTGACTGGGATGCCATCACCCAGCTTGGTACGGACATCCATGACGAGATCGACCAGTACCTGAAAAATGATAAGCCTCCGACGCTGAGACGGGCCTTATTAGGAATCAATTGGTTGAGACAGTACCTGAAAGCACCGATGAGCAAGGTGATGTCCGAGGTGATACTGTACAGTGTCGAGCTAGGTATTGCCGGTACCGTTGACATTCTGGTGGAGGTTCCAGGAACTGGCGCATATGAGATAATAGACTGGAAAACGGGCAAGCTGGATTTCGAATCTCATCAAGGTGAAACGGCTCCGCACCATATTACCTCCGATCTCATGGATTGCCGTTTTGAAAAGTATACATTGCAACTATCAATGTACAGGTATCTGCTGGAAAAGTATTATGGATTCAAGATCCGGAACCAGGTGATCGCCCATCTGGGAGAATATGATTGCCAAGGTTATTCTACACCTTATCACAAGCGCTATATCGAGGCAATTATAAGCGACCAGAAGTCCGTGCCATAAGAAATATGCCATTCCTGTCGACGATGTCCTGACGAAAAGCCATTTCGTGCCAATACGTCGTGCCATATGCATCATGCCAATAACAAATAGGGTATATGCACTAATTGAGTTTTAGGGGAAAATGGTTATAAGGGGTATTCCAATACACTGGGTCCCAGTAGAACGAGGGGGATTACCAGAAGGTATTTGATGACCCGAAAACAGAATAAAATGGACGTCGACAGGGATCGACGTGAGCTAGAGGAAGCGGCCGATTGGGACCACGACACGATCGAGATACGCAGCGAGGTGTATCGCAAATTAAGCGGCTGGAAGGAAGAGGCCTTCCCTTACGGATGCAGCTGGACGACCTTCATCCATCACCTGATAAGTGAGAAGGAGCAGAGACATCTGGACGGCGCCCCTGAGAGGATCGAACAGTTGAGATTGCTGGACGAGGAGACCTATATCAAGAAGAGCAGGGAGAGGAGATACGATTCCTTTCTGTATGGACTGATGATTGACGATGATTTCTATCGCAGATACAGACGCCAGATCGAGGCCATCTATCATCATACTGAGGGTCATGTGGATCGTACAAGGATAGCTAATGAGCTAAGGCGATATATGGAAGAATATGGGATTGATATCAAGACCGCGTGCGAATCTATCGCCCGGAAATGGGCTTTTTACGATGAGGAGGAGCATCGCCCCAGATTCGTCTTGGATCCTGGGGACCCTCCACCGAGCTTCGCGCTTGATGCGCTGGAGGCCGACATCTTCACATCCCTGCTGACCAGGGCCAGGCACAAGACGGTGGCCAAGTACATGAAGGAATTGGGCTATGATGAGAAAATAGTCAAAAGCCATATGCCATTGTTCATCAGGAAGTGGAAGGCCATCCGAGATATCGAATGGGCTAATCTACTGATCATGGAACACTGGAAACCAGAGGAGAACTAGACCGTTCGATAACAGCTCTACGATTTAGCACTCTAATGGACTTTCGCAGATTGGACAACCTTCTACTTCTTCGCCTTCTTCCCAACCAGGCACCATTTTTGGCCTAATCCATCTGCAACATTCGTAACAGTACCCGCTAAATACAGTTTCTAAAGTGTCATGAACCCCGCCAGATTCTAAAGAACTACTGTCCAAACCATCTAGACCGTTCGCTTCTATAAGTGACGTAAGCGTTGCCATAAAATCACTACATCCTATGTTATGATGCTTATCGTAACTCCAGTGGGCCGGATGATCCTCCTCATCCTTCACAATATACATATAGATTGAGGCTGCAATATCTCCTATTTTTGGATCTTCGAAATCGCCTAGGAAGTCTGCTGCATTACAGCACGCATTCCAATTAGGCGTACCATCAGACCACACAATCTCAAGCATTGATCCGAGATAGTCGACTGCTTTGGGCCCTCCAATCTCTGCCAAAGCTTTCATGGCTGCTTCACCAATTCTTTCTTCAATAGTCTCCCAACCTGCATATTCATAATTGTTCATTGATATATTAAAAAGCGGTTCCAAGGCAGCTTCACCAAAGGTTATCAAAACCTCTATCAACCCCTCATAATTATCTTTGTTTTTCTCGATATTCTGGATTAAACCGCCTATAATTTTCGCAACAGGGATGTCTGTTTCCTCCATCAACATTGCACCATTCCTGACTGTTCCAATGTCTTCGCTATTCAAGAAATGCCCCAAATCCTTGAAGGTGACCTCTATTCCGGTTGCCTTTGCCATCGAAATCCCCATCCGTGCCATCGCTGGATCATCACTATTCAGAAACTTACGGAGATTCTCAGGAGATGTATCCTCAGCCATCAATCAATGAAGTTTCGATTTAATATAAAGTTTGTCAGATCAGTACAGGCACATCGACCTTAGCCAGGATGATAATTCTTTCATCGTATCTTTTGGTGATGCCGTGGACATGGTTATATGTTTGATGAAAACGAACACCGCGTCCTCATCAAGTGGTGAAAACAAACGTTTGTTCCACTGTAGAAAGGTTATGGTGCTGGCCAAGGCGGTCCGTTTGTTGCCATCGATGAAGGGATGATTCTTCAGGATATAGTACATGTAGGCCGCAGCCTGATGAAATATATCCTCGAATTCGACTGTCCCGAATACCTTGTTTTTACTGATCCGGTCAACAAAATCCAGCCTGGATCCTCCTATCAGGTTATTCTTACCGGCGAACCTGGTCCCACCCGTGAGTTCGATGGACATTTTGTTTATGGCGACTATCATCCTCTTGTTCACATACCTGGTCATTATTTGCCCAACCTGATGTAGAGATTCAGATTAGCCTTGATGTGGGATTCTGTTGTCTTAAGGGTCGTTATCTCGCCATCATCCAGCCACACCCCACCACACTCGGAGCATTCATCCACCGTAACGCCCAGATACTCCTTGCGTAACATATTGGCACCCTCGGAAGGGCATCTGTAAGGGGGTCTTTCAACATCAGCAAGCGTCTGTATGTCCGGTTCATCCAGTTCGACGTACCTGTAGATCTCTATCAAGTTGATTATGGAATCCAATTCCCCCTTATCGAGGAATATGCCGCTGCATTCTTCACAACGCTCCACTTCCTGTTCACCCAGGATGCTGGAAGGCATGGGAATGCTGCACTTGGGACAGTCTCTCATCCCAGAGTCTCGGAGGTCACTTTTTCAGGGCCGTCCTGAAGGCTTTCAGAACTGCTCCTTTCCCAGGTTCGCCGAACTCGTGTTTCAACAGCACTTCCATCATATCTGGCTTGAGTTTGAACTTGCTTTTGTTCTCTATATCCAGTTCGTCAATCAGATCCTCCAATTCTGGATTTCTGAGTGTCCTCAGATATATGCCTTTCCGAATCTGGGCGATCTGCAATGAAATGTCATCCGGTTTCTTATCCTTGGATTTCTTTATTTTGTTCACGCCCCGGTTTTCATTTCTCAATTTCCGGAACAGGGAAGCTGTGATATCGTACATATCGTCCAGTCTCTCATCAGAATCGGCCATTTTTTCTACGGTGTTACGTAATTCTGTACAATGTGCATAGAGAAGGGGTATGCAGACCTTGGGCTGATTCAACCGGTTTACCTTGGAAAGCCATGATGTTACCTGCCACCTCTCTGGGCAGGCAAACTCCAATACCAGAGCGCCGTTGCCTATAGTATAGGCACCAATCAGCTTTCTCAGGTCATTGTCATGTACCTTCATGACCTTGTTCCAGATCTTGACACCGAGCTTATTGCCGCTGTTTACATGTCCTATCACCTTGAATGAATTCCGGGATATCGATTTGCTCACTATCTTCCACATTTTCTGGATTGTTTCATCATCGTGCTTTTCACCCATTATCTCCCTTATATCAAGCAGGCGGGAATCCCAGCTTGACCTGCTGGAAAGTATGGCCTTGATGTCTGATGCCGGGTCCTTGGGTATCAATGCCAAGATACGCTTCGAATCATTGGGTTTGTTGGCGTTCCTGTATAAGGTTGATAACTTCCTCAGTTCGTCTCTGGGGAAATCCACTGGCTTACTGCCCATACCTATGTTCTCGATGTGTCTTGCCCGGATCAATGTGGATTGCTCACTCGGCAACAACTTTTCATTTTCTTCCGCAAAATTGCTTGCTTCTTCCCATTCCTGATTATTGATATAAATCGATGCCACGGTTTTTGCCAGAAGCTTGTCCCTCTTGGGTATCGATGCCAGTTTGGGATAATATTCAGTTTTACGGTTATCGAACGTTTTGATCAGCCACTCGCGGGCCGTGAGCACTCCATTGCCCTTGCTTTTGCGAAGGGCTAGTCTGGACATTCGTTCTTCCAGGCTTTTATTCCGAACGGAACTAATACTCCCGGCCCCTATGATTGCCTTCACAGCTTTCCTTCTACTGTATATCTGATCCCTCTCAAACTCCTCGGCTCGGAAAGATAAGTGCCACACCACCTCCCACAGATTCTCTTCACTATACAATTTCTCTATTTTCTCATTGAGAAAGGCCAAGGAACTTTTTGACATGTTATCCCAGTAATGCAGGCTGGATGGGTTACAGGCATTGGAGAAATCGATCATCGCGTTTGATAATCTGTTGTCCTTATAGGATGACCAACCTTTTGCGATGTAAATGGTTTTCAAATTCAATGAGTCCCGGAATTCATCGGATTCTTCTTCCCATTCATCTTGGTCTTCAATATCGATATATTTTGATGCCCTGGACCATTTGTCCAATATTTCCGGATTTGGTATGAATTCCTTCCCGGATTCTATCTTCTTGGGTCTTTTACCTGCTTTCTTGACCTCTTTCTGAAGAAGTAAGCCAATGAAGTTCAACCCCATGCCTCTCTTGTGCTCTGTTTCCTTCTTTTTGTCTTTGGTGGAGGATACAATGCTTTGGTGAATCTGTATCCTTTTTTTATCCGGGAAGGCAGTTTTCTTGATATCCTGCTCCAAGCATTTTACGTAGCTGCCCGATAATTTCTTTTTCAATTTCTTGTCCTCTATGAACTTCCTAGTAAGCGTGAATTGTTCAGCGCGATTCAGATATCGGCACAACATTCGGGGAGCATCGAGACTGTTTGAAACAAAAAGAACGTCTCCGAGAACGGTTCGCAACTGTTCCCAGAGTTTTAGTCTATTCAGCTCCTTTATCACAATATCCAGACGTGTGCCAAACATTGTGTCTATGGAACCTGATGATTTGTATTCCTCGCGGTACTTTTCTCTGGAGATTGAAGCTGTATAACTTCTCAGGACTGTCTTGCTTTCTTGGTCACTACTGATCTTAATTCGAGATACGACCTTCAGCAATGTCAGTTTCTCATCCAGAGCTTCCATCTCGTCAAGGGTCTCGATTGTTTTATTCCATTCATTGGCATCAAAATAGAGCGAGGCCGATTTGGAATAGTTGCCGTAAAGCTTGAAATAATTGGCTGATTCCACCTTGTGCTTTCTTCTCTCGTTCTCGTCCTTAGAAGTTTGTGAAAGATCCTCATATTTATAGGCCCGTATCTCCCACAACAACTTTTTCTGGATCTCACCTAGAGGAGCCTTCATGCATGACTGTTCAGCGAATCTTAACATTCTCAAATCATAATCATCAAGAAAATGATTAAGATATTTCTTGGAATCCTCTATGTAGTCACCATCTGAATGTGCAAATGCCGGGGTCTTAAATTCCTGAGAAGCGAAATTGGAACGGTTATGATCTAGTAGCTCTGTCCAACGTTCACTCTCCCACACCTCATCAAACGCGTCTTCTTCATCTATTATATAGAGGCGAAGCTTGCTACGGGTTATACTTATGAATAAACGATTCAGGTGGTATAGTAATGGTATCTTTCCCGCATTCCTGTCCTTCTCAAGCTCGTTTATTGTATGTTTACTCCACTTCTTGAATTCAACGTGGCTTCCAAACTTGTATAATATTATCTGTGTGAATTCCAGCCCCTTGATCATGCTGACTGTATGCAACATTAACTTCTCATCAAATTGAGTCTCTGAATCTTCAAATTTCCATATTTCATGGTAATCAGGGTCATTTTCAAGAAGTTCATAGACCTCTTCATCGTCCCGCGCCCACACTATAATTGCGGTCTCAGGAGGAGGGTCCCTTAGTATTCCCTGTAATCCTTTATGATCCTTATCACTTTTCAATTTAAGGCAAATTGGTTGTTCACCCTCAATCACGTGAGCTTTCTGAAGAGAGGGTTTTTTACCGCTGTAATATCCTCTTAGCTTTTGGATATCGTTTGAAAAATGTACTATGGATTCAGGTGTCCTGAAATTTCTGTCAAGAGTGACTATGTCGACTGACGTGTTCCTTTTTTCATCATACACAAAAGCGCGGATACGGCCCCAATCAAAACCGGTCGGATTGATAGTCTGTAAAGGGTCGCCAGCCAGAATGATCCATGGGGGATTGCCTGATTGTAATTTTTTGAGTAATTCGAATTCTATTCGGGTTAAGTCCTGAGCTTCGTCCAGATATATCTCATTGTAGATTGAGGGGTCATAATCTTTTACTGTTTTCCAAGCATCAAATGCCAAATCCATGTCGTCGTAAAAATTATTCGATTCCTTCCATTTCTCGTACTTCACATATACCTCGAATATAAATTTCCACTGTGCTGCATCGAATTCCTGTGTCTCCTTTCGGGGTAGGCGTGCCTTCTTACTCCCATCATTTAATTGAACTATGTCATTTTCATCGAATACCTCACCATCCATTCTGAGTCCTTTCAGGATACTACGTATCGCATGCCAAACAAGTTCTGGGGATATTCCAATCTGATTCTGATGGGCTTTATGAGGTATCTCTGGATAGAACTTGCGTGCAAAATGTGAAAAGGCCACGCGACGCCTAAGAGGTCTATGATCGGGATTGTCGTACTTTTGTTTGATTATGGGGGGCAACAGATTGTAAATTATCTTGGGAAAAGTTTCAAACTCGATTCCCTCAGGTGTACCTTCTTCCATGTTAAAATGGAAGACCAGATGATCTTTGATGTCCTTTTCGATTAGCTTAAGAACGCTCCTGCTGTAACATGTACACAAAACCTTTCTATCAGTAGCCCCTGCCTTCTTGCTAACTCCTAATGCGGCTCTCAAAGCCAACATACTGGTCTTGCCAGTTCCAGCTTGGCCGTCGATAAGGATTGGAGGGACTGGTTGCAAAATTGATTTTAATTGATCTATAGTTGGCCGTATATTGGCATGGCTTTTCATCCATTCCTGCATGTCCCCTAGTCGCTTCTTGTTGGGTATGGTCCTGTAATTCTCTCCACCAAGATTTCCCATTGGCACGTCTTGTGGTTCGGGAATCTGCTCCAATACCTTTTCAATTAGTGGGGGTTTTAGTAGAAGCTGAAGTATCAACTTCTCCTGCTTATCATGGTCGGTACAGATCTGACGAAGTGCGATCGTTGGTCTTACTGCTCCCTTAACATAGTTGAAGAACAGTCTAACAGTTCTGTTCACCCTCATCTTGTATAGTTCGTTGCCCTCAATGTCCAGTCCCAGGAATGATGTTTTACCATAAGTGGATGAACGGCCCACCCAGAATTTGCTATACCACAATTTCTTGATTGTTTTTCCTATTCGGGCTTCCAAACTTTTGTCCTTTTTCAGGATTGTCTCTACACTAATCCAAAATTCCCTACAGGCATCAATAGTGTACTCACCATCGTTAGGACTGTTATCAAAAACACTGAGCAATGCTTCGGCTCTTTTCCTGATTTTATCTTTGGACAAGGACCATGAATAGAATGTAACTCATTTATATGATTTCGTACAATTCAGGGATAACTAGTTCAGAGTCCAGAAGAACAGGGTCCATCTCTTTCCATCATGGAATGTGGCCTCCTCGATGTTGCTGGACAGCAGGCCAGCATCCTCCAGCATGTAGAAGATTCCTCGCATGTCCCGCTCCAGGATGAAATCATTGACACTGCCGCCATACCCGAAATAGTTCAGGATACGATGGGATAGCTTCAGGGATTCCTCTCTTTCCAGTTCCAGGGCGGGGATTCCGCTTATCGCGGTCGCCAGTCTCTCTATAGTTATTATGCGATTGTTTTCATTATACATCTTATACTCCTTTTTCCGAAGAAAATTAGCACCAGTATAATATCGGTTTCAAAGTATTTAAGTTTTTGGGAGGAAATGCCCGGATTGCCAGCTGACAATACTAAATCACTACGTTATTATGGAATAACTTTTCTTCTAATATTAGGCGCTAATTGGATTTTTAATCACCAATGTCTCAGCCCAAACACAAGAAGAAATCGCAGGTTCCTCCTGATGAAAAATTGTGGAGAAGGATCTCCACCAAGTTTGGCAAGAACGAAGAACTATGGGATAATCTCTGGGATTCTGAAAAAATCTACACTTTTATTGTTGAAAAAGAGAAATTGAAATTGGACAATAAACAATCCAGGCAATTGAAAAGTAGAATAGATGAAATCCTGGCCCATTCCAGGAAAGGAAGACAATGGTTCCTCTATCAGGAAAAAACCGATTTTACTCTAAGAAAACCAGATGAAATCAATGAAATCGAAGCCAGTATCCGGGATTGGCGCCATTTCTTCAATACCTATTCACCCAACGAAGAGATTCCTCTGACTGGACAATTACCTGATAAAGAAAGTAAAAATTACCGGTTGATCGAAGATGTCTGGTTTGCAATAATATCTAATGAAAAATTACCAGAAGAATTCTCTCTATCTGAAAGCGAATATATCATCAAATGGAAAGCATATGATTTGATTAAGGATGCAACAACATTTGCAGATACATGTTCTGGATTGAGATTCCGTGATTCCTTGCCTTCGATCGCTCTTTTACTGATGAAATCAAAGCGAATCAATGCATCTCAATTATTGGATTTAAGGCTAAATCATTTGAGATTGAACAGTTCAAATCCTTTCGGTAGAGATTATGATTCCCGCTTATCGGACATTGCTGAAAGAATACCTGACGTTGATGCCGATAAGGCCCTGAAAGAGGGACGAATTGACCTGAGACATCTACCTTTTGTAACGATTGATCCTAAAACTGCAAAAGATTTTGACGATGCGGTCTGTTTGATCGAGGAAAATGGAAAACGGACCTTATGGGTTGCGATCGCAGATGTAGCCCATTACATCGAGCCTGGGACACTCTTGGATGAAGAAGCTCAAGCCAGGGCTACCTCGGTTTACCTGCCTCATGCAGTTCTGCCGATGCTGCCTTCTAGATTATCCGATAATTTATGTTCCTTGAGGGCCAGAGTTCCCAGATTGGCAATGACTGTTTCCATGGAAATAGAAGATGACTGGACTATTGGTGAAGTATCGGCTTTTGAAAGTATCATTGAGGTCCGGGAAAATTTATCTTATGATGATGCTCTCGAAAACCCTCGTTTCAAAAATATGATGGATCTGGCTGAAGGTTTACGGCAGAATGAAATCAGATTGAACTTGAATTCTGCGGAATTACGACCTATAGTAAATGATAATGAGATAAGTGTGAATGTCAAATGGCCGAACAAAGCAACTGAGATGATTGAAACATTTATGGTCGCCGCCAATAATTCGATTGGAATTATGCTCGGTAAAGAAAAGGCGCCATTACCATGGAGAAGTCATGCTCCGCCAGATGCACCCGAAGTTGAAGAATTGAATGCGAAATTCGAAGCTATGGGTAAAGAAATTTGGACAATCGGAAGAAGCTGAGTTGGCAAGTATGCTGGGTGACTGGGCTCAAAGTGGAAATATCCAGATCAGTGGTCTGGAGGTTTCCGATGGCCAGGATGAAGTCCCTCGATATCTCAAGAATGTTCTGGATCCTGAAGCCAGAAAGGATATTCTGATCTCTCTACAGGAAGTTCAAGAAAAGGCCAGTGATTTGAAAAGTGCTACTCGGCGGGTCATCGACCATGGCCTGTTCTATCTTTTACAACGTGCAGTATATTCACCAGACAATCTGGGACATTTTGGATTGAATCTGGATGCTTATGTTCATTTCACAAGTCCCATTCGAAGATATGCTGATTTGGTTGTTCATCGTCAACTCAAATCTTTCCTGAAAGATGAAGAATGGGTTCATTCAGAAGAAGAAATAACCAGGATCTCGGAAAAATGTACGGCCAATAGTCAAGAGGCAAAGTCGATTGAATGGGAATTGGTGGCCAATGCCTTCCATTTACATTTATTGAGAGGAGGAACTCTGGATTCGATAAAGGATTCGGATGATGCCCTTGAACTAAAACAATGGCCAGCCAGGGTTGTTGGACTTAGAACTCCCTGGATTTTCCTTGACTTATTGGATGATGGGGCTATTCGTGGTAAATTACATGTCAGTCAATTGGGAGATGGGAGACAATTATCTACAGACGAATTTGGACTACATCTAATCGATGAGAACATGAAAGAATCTGACGATATTATCTTGTCTTTAGGTCAGAAATTCCCATGTAGACTCAGAGGTCTTGACCTTTGGAGCGGTGAATTGGATTTAGCACCAATTTAAATAGCTCTATTCTCAAGAGTAATTATGTCTCAATACATCGTCTGGTTTTTGCTATGGCTCTGCGTCTGTCTGATGCCAGTTAGTTACAAACGAGCCAAATTTGGCGTCACTAAAATCAGGTCTGACTTTTCTGACCTTCCCGAATTCTTCCAAAACGCCCGCTTCGTCAGCGTCAGCGGCTTCATCCTTTTTCCGCTCGCCAGTGGCATCTTCTGGGCCGTAATACTGGCCAGCTGGGCTGTATTCCAGGACTTTACCTTTGCGAGATGGGAGGGTTCCATCCTGGGGCTTCTATCACTCTCAATCATTTTCCTGTTATTAGGGGTCATCACTCGCTACATTTCTGTCTTGTATATTCGTGGCAGAGAACCGGTCGACGTCAAAGACCAAATTCAGTATAGCGGGATTCGCCCATTCATCGTAATTGGCACAGTTATCCTGCTGGTGGCAGCAAACATTACTCCGCAGATGGGGAATCTAGATTTCAACCCGATGTTCAACGACCTAAACGAGAGCGTCGACAATACCGATGCGCCTTCCAACTACCTGACAGATCCAAATGATGTACGCGTTATTTCTTGGTACCTTGCCACGCAATATCTGCAACGTTCTTACGGAGATTCGGCTTCTTCTCTGAACGCAGATGAGTGGCAAATAATGGATTACACCGCACCCTCTCTAGTCAACGGCGAATTCGTCTGGATAAATGCACCCATATTCGAGCCCTGGAAATGGACTGGAGGCAAAGAAATTCCGTTCTACGTGACGGTTGTCAATGACCCTGCCAACATGTCGAGCGAGGGCTTCGACCCGATACATACCTCGGAAGAGGGTTTCTCAGTCCACATCTCACAGATTAGCTGGGAAAACCGGATTGACCAGATCCTGTTCGATGAATACGCATTAGAACTAGTCAAAGTCCAGGTACGCTTCGATATCGACGATGAACAGAACCCATTCTGGATTGTTTATCTTGGCCAGCGCGGTATCATCAAAGATGTCGTAACGATGGAGAAAATTCTGATAATAAACGCTCGTGACATCAATGACCACACAGCTTACGATGTTGAAGATCCCAATATTCCGGCTTGGCTAGAGGTCGTCTATCCTGACTACTACGTCGAGGATTGGGCTAGCCTATGGGGTGAATGGCGAGAGGGTATTCTCTACCACGCGTTCACAAAAACGCACCTCTCAACACCGTCCGATTCAGCTCGCTTTATCGTACTCAACGGGCAAACCTACTGGTACATTCCAATGACACAGCTCAGCTCGGATGTCCTAGCTGGCTATATTCTAGTCGATACCCGCAGCGGAGAAGCCGTGTATCACAATCGTGAGACAAAATCGCTTGCCAATCTTTACACAGCTCAAGAACAAGTTGACGCATACCTCGTCAGCGGTGCCGAGGGTTTCAGTCAACTGTCGATTGACGAAGGATATCTTTACCCTATAATGACTGATTCGGGCACCGTTCGTGATGCTTACATATTTCCACTCTACAGTGGTTTCTCAATTCAGAAATTTGCGATAGTTGATGCAGAGGAATACACACAGACTCCGGTTCTCGAAACCAACCTCGAATCTGCCCTCATGAAATACAACTCCCGTTCTTGGGGTGAGGCTCAGGCAAACCTCAGTTATGATTGGGTCGAGTGGCAACTTGAGAATGGCTACTGTGAAGAAGAAGAATGTGTCGTGACTGCTGATTCCGCAACTTACATTATTACTGAGAAAGACCTTGCTGGTGGGGCCATCAGCGGAGGTGCCAACGAATGGCGAGAACTGAAACTGGCAGTAAGTGAATTCGAACGAACGGGTAACGTCACCATTTTCGTGACTGCTAATTCAGATTTGGTAAACGATGTTGATTACGAAGGCTCTGACCTGGTTGAAAGAGAACAGTAGTTTTAGTTTCGTCATCCTGCCCTAAGTAAGCGAATGTAATGGCCGCAGTATTAAATTAAACAAAGGCGCCAGGGGAATATGGAGAATTGGATTTAGCACCAATCTAATAATCTCCATGGGCTTTCAACTTAAAAAGGGTACTTTTGGTAATCTACTATGTGCAAAAGCCTAACGCCCTATATGCTAGCTCTCGGACCAATCGTAATGATGGCTGGATTCTTCACGTGGCCCATAGGTGACGATGAATTCGGTCAAGCTGCTTTGGACAGTCTAAAAGCTGCTGACAATAACATGCTCTACTTTTCGGGAATCCTGGCTGCTACTGGAATACTCATGATATTTGGAGGTCTCTTTTTGCTTTCTCAGGATCTGATGGCAAACTCTGGGAAGATGGTGAGAGATATGCTATTGATGTCGAGAATTGGCTTCATGTTCGCATTCACTGTGTTCTATCTGTTTTTCGCAATGAGTTTGGAGGCTAATTGGCTGGTTAAAGAGGGAGATGACCACTTGACGGCCGAGGAGAACAATGCTCTGGCATTGGATGTCATAAATCTCTCTAACCATATCTGGTATTCACTTCCAATCGCTTGGGGAACTGCTCTGTTATTGTTTGGTGTT
>JYMV01040596.1_pt1 | contig 13243 bp, 13 predicted proteins | sample 338911 | NCBI WGS metagenome assembly JYMV01 (sample SAMN03354496, study PRJNA234377) | hydrothermal vent metagenome | biome: Deep sea; feature: Hydrothermal plumes at the Eastern Lau Spreading Center, Western Pacific Ocean; material: Seawater | place: Tonga | collected 2009 | depth 2000 m m | reverse complement strand
ATGTGTTTTTGATCAATATGTGCCAGCTCGTGAGCCAAAACACCTGCGAGCTGTGCTTCATTCCGCATAAGTTTCAAGGCACCTTTTGTTACAAAAATATAACCTCCCGGAGCAGCAAAAGCGTTTACCTCATCCGTATCCAGTATTCCAAAATAGTATCTTAATTCAGGCCGCCCGAGTTGTGCGGAAATTCCAGTACCAATTTGGGATATGTAACGTACCTTTTGTTCATTCCGCATAATTGGATACTTACCAAGAATTTTTGCAGAAACACTGCGTCCGAAATCAATTTCCCGCTCAGTATTTGCTTCCTGATTTTTCCAATATACATGATGTGCTCTCAGGCGGAATTCCTGTGCATTTCCAAAACTTGCAAAGACAAAAGAAATAATAAAAATATAAAACCAAAGATGGTTACGGAAAAGATTCATATAGTCTTTACTCTGCTAATGTTAAAAATCGAACAGAATTTTCTTCATCAGTAGGTTGTTTTTCCAGCCATTCCAGTGCCACATAATCTGTTTGATAGGGGCTGATTTTTTCCCCTTTACTGTCAACCAGACCCCTCACTCCAACTACTGCAGAAAAAGTACGTAAGCGTACCCTCCGTCCTGAAGAGGAAGTCAGTCGAATTTTTTGTCCCAAAACTAATTTTTTGATTTTAACAGGAATATTTGTTATCTGTCCCCGCAAAAGCCAGCCTTGAATTTCTCCTGCAATAACTTTATGCCAAATACCTTTTGCCTCTAATGCCAGAACTTTTGTGCCGCGAGAAAGTTTTGTGAGTTTTTTACTCAGAATTGACGGTTGTTCCCGCAGGACTGCTCCCAGTCCTTTGACATATCGTATTTCTTCCTTTGCAAAGATTCCGGAAACAATAAAATTAGAGGATAAAAAAAGTGCAGAAAAAATCAGCACGAATTTTATTTTACTAAGCAAAAATGAATTAAGCTGAGTTTGATGAAGTGCTTCCATTTTTCGAAAACAAAAGTGGAACAATGAAAAAAATTACACCGAGACTGATGAAGCAATCCGCAAGGTTATTGACAAAAAAACTGGTTTCATACCAGTGAAAATGCAAAAAATCAGTGACGTAGCCATAAACTGCACGATCAATCAAGTTCCCTGTCGCACCCGGTAATACCAAGACTAATCCTGACCGTGTGAAAAAATCAAGTTCGCTCCAGTAGCGTGTTTGATAATACAGCATTGCTGCAACAGCCAGCAATGACACTCCAACCAGGAGAGGAACTCGAAAAGAATCAGAAAAGTCTGCCAAAAAACTAAAGCTTACTCCGCGATTCTGCACGTGGGTCAAGTCTAATATATTTGCCAGTAGCTCGGTTGTTTCATACAGAGGTACGTTTAACCTGATCCATAATCCAAGCCCAAAAAGATGATCATTATAATCCAGTTGGTCCTGAAAGAAGTTGAAAAAACTGATTCTGAAATAGCCAAAATTTTCACTCCCCAGAAGAAAGTAGATCGGTTATTTTAATTGGATTCTGTTCATGAAGCCGCAAATCCCGGATTACCACCTTGTTTTCAGATAACTCATCCGGAAAGAGAAGGATCGCTTTTGCTGCTCCGGACTCACCAGCCTGCTGCAAAGTTTTTTTCATTTTTTTCATGCTAAAGTTACAGTCGACAGTTGAACCCTGCTGCCGCAGTATTGCTGCAATATTGAGAGCAGTACCCACCTGTTCTCTGGCAAATGGAATAATAGTGTAATCCAGTTTCCGTGGTAATTCAGGAAAGCGCTCCAAATCTTTAAGTACGTCTAAAACCACCACGTCTCCAAACCCAAATCCGACTGCAGGTACAATTTCACCGCCATATGTTGAGAGCAGGGAATCGTAGCGTCCGCCGCCGCAAATAGCCCGGTGTTGTTTTGCTGGACTGTTAACCTCAAAGACTGCACCTGTGTAATAAGATAAACCCCTGACGATGGAAATATCAAATTGCAGATAATCACTGAATCCTGCTGTTTCCATCATATCCATCAAGTTTTGCAATTCGTCAATACCCTGAGTGTCATTCAGGTCTTTTTTCAATTCAATCAAGTCTGATTTTAATAAATATTCATTTAACTGGTCCACCTGAGTTGTGGACATTCCAATATCCTGCAGCAATTTTGACAGTGCTTCTATGGAAATTTTATCGCGCTTATCCATTATGACAAGTACTTCACTGTGCATTTCCTGAGGTACACTAATTTGACTTAGAATCGAGTTCAGAATCCGGCGGTCATTGATAAACACACGGATTTCTTTTGCTGAAAGTCCCATTAATTCGCATGCAGAAATCAACAGCATCAGAATTTCTGCTTCAGCCACAATCTCAGCTTGTCCAATGATGTCTGCATTCCACTGAAAATGCTCGCGCCTCCGCCCTTTTGTCATGCGCTCATAGCGGAAACATTGCGGCATTGAAAACCACTTTATTGGAAAGGACAATGATTTTTTGTGCTGAAGCACCAGACGGGCCAATGAAGGGGTCATTTCGGGACGCAAACTTAAACGCCGTCCACCCTTGTCTTCAAAGCTGTAAAGCTGCTTGCTGATTTCGTCTCCGGCCTTGCGAATATAAAGCTCTTCATGTTCCAGCACACAAGTATCATATTCTTCGAAACCTGCCTGAACAGAGACATTGCGCCACACTTCAAATAGCCAGTTGCGTAAACGCATTTCGTCCGGAAAGAAGTCCCTCGTACCCTTGACAGGCTGCAAATCAATCATTATAAATGTTTATCTGTGGACTGTTGTTGAAAATTGAATATCTGCTGTTTGAACCGCATCACGAATGAAAAGCCAGTTCTGGTATTTTCTTAAAATCCTCCCATGCCAGAGGCATTGCAGAACGGTTTCGCAAGAGGTAAGAAGGATGAAAGGTGGGCAGCACGGTCCAATTTTCATATTGCATAATTCTACCACGTACCTTGGTGATTCCGGGTAAATCCGGGATCAGTGATTTAGTTGGAATATTCCCAAGAGTGACGATTAATTTTGGATTCAATAATTCAAGTTGCTGTTTGATAATTGGGAGACAGCATGAAATTTCAGCAGGAGTAGGATTCCTGTTTTCCGGAGGGCGGCATTTGACAATATTTGTAATATAAACATCATCGCGTTCAATTCCTATTGTATTGATCATTTTGGTCAGCAGCCTGCCGGCACGTCCTACAAAGGGCTGACCTTGAGCGTCTTCGTCTGCACCGGGGCCTTCTCCTAGAAAAATCACCCTGGAATTAATCGAACCATTACCAAATACCAGATTTGTTCTGGTTTTACCCAATGAACAACGTTGACAGGACTTATACTTATCTGCCAACTCTGAAAGAGAACTTACTTTTATTTCTGCTTCCGGTTCAGGTATTAATTGTTTGAAAGCCTCTAAGACAGTTTGTTGCTTTGCCGCTGACAATTTTTCTTGAAGATCGGTTATGCCTGTTGACGGAGGAAATATTTTGGAATCAGCATTTTCGTGCTTAATTTTGACTGCAGGCTGAGTTGCTGCTGAAACCGAAAAGTTGTATTTGGACCGTTTGTCTACATCTTCAGTTGGAGAATCCAGTATCTCGCCCAAACCGTCAAGCAGACGCCTGAGTTCAACCTTGGGCATAGCTTCAATGTTCATGTAATGGAAACCTTTTTTATGAAGAGACTGCAACTGATTTTCTAATTTCAGCAGCAAAGTAGGATAATCCAAAGTTTTTCCTCTATAAGTTACAACTTTTTAGGAATTTATTTTATAAAATATAACGACTCAAATCCTGATTTTTCAACAAGTTTGAGAGTCGGCTCTGAATATATTCCGGAGTAACAGATATTTTCTGTCCATTTAAATCCGGGGCAGTAAAACTGACTTCTTCGAGTAATTGTTCCATTACAGTATGCAGCCGGCGTGCACCGATATTTTCCGAATCTTCGTTGATTTGGCAGGCAATTTCCGCAATAGTATCAATGGCGGCTTTTGTAAATTCCAATTCAACACCTTCTGTTTTCATCAAGGCAGTATACTGAACAATCAGCGCGTTTTTTGGTTCTGTTAGAATCTTGACAAAATCGTCTTTACTGAGTGACTGCAGTTCAACACGAATTGGAAAACGACCCTGTAGTTCCGGAATCATGTCAGACGGTTTTGTTAGATGAAATGCACCTGCGGCAATGAACAGAATGTGATCGGTTTGAACAGGTCCGTGTTTGGTGTTTACGGTCGAACCTTCAACAATCGGCAGTAAGTCCCGCTGTACTCCTTCTCTGGAAACATCCGGTCCATGAGAGTGACTTCGGCGTGAAGCAACTTTGTCAATCTCATCCAAAAAAACAATTCCACTCTGTTCAACTCTTGTTAACGCTTCCCGGATGACTTCATCCATGTCGATGAGTTTGCTGACCTCTTCCTGCTGCAATATTTTTCTTGCATCCTCAATGTTGACCCGCCGACGCTTTGATTGTTTGGGCATCATATTTGAGAGCATATCACGGATATTCATATCCATATTGTCATTCATGGAAACAGGCATAAACTCCATAACTGCCCCTGAAGGCCGTTCTGAAACATCCAGTTCAACCATTCGCTCATCTAAAACTCCGGAGCGAAGTTTTTTACGAAATTTTTCACGAGTAGGATTTGTTGAAGCTTTTCCTTCAGAAGCATCTTTCTCACTTTCCAAGGGAGGCAGCAGCAGATCCAGCAAACGCTCTTCAACCATTTCTTTGGCTGCTTCCTGTTTACGTTCCATTTGCTCTTGACGAACCATGTTTACTGAATAATCTGTCAAATCACGAATCATTGATTCAACATCACGTCCCACATAACCCACTTCAGTAAATTTGGATGCTTCAACTTTCACAAAAGGAGCATTCACCAGCTTTGAAATACGTCGTGCAATTTCAGTTTTACCTATGCCGGTTGCACCGATCATGATGATATTTTTAGGCAAAATTTCGTCTTTCAAATCTTCATCCAGCTGCAGGCGTCTCCACCGATTACGCAGAGCTACCGCTACTGCTTTTTTTGCATCAGTCTGACCGATGATATAACGGTCGAGCGCGTCAACGGTCTCTTGCGGTGTCATGTTGAGTTCAGGAGCAGAATCCATGAGCTTAAAATTCCAATTCTTCGTAAGTAATCTGGTTGTTGGTGTAAATACAAATTTCTGAGGCAATTTTCATAGATTTCTCTGCAATTTTTCGGGGACTGAGGTTCGTATCAATGAGCGCACGTGCAGCCGCAAGAGCATACATTCCTCCGGAACCAATTCCGATCAGACCGTCATCGGGTTCAATCACATCTCCATTTCCGGAAATAATCAGAGAGGCTTCCGCACTGGAAACTGCCAGCAGGGCTTCAAGGTTCCTCAGCATTTTATCGGTACGCCATTCTTTAGCCAGTTCAACTGCAGAGCGCAGAAGTTTTCCGTTGTATTGTTCCAGTTTTTCGTCAAATTTTTCAAAGAGGGTAAAGGCATCTGCAGTTGAACCGGCGAATCCGGCAATGACCTTTCCGTCAAAGGTATTGCGTAATTTACGGGCTGAAGGTTTCATGATGGTGTTTTGCATGGAGACTTGTCCGTCTCCAGCCATCACTACACGATTTTTCTTTCGAACACAAAGAATAGTTGTCATAGACTTTTTAGTGATCTTAAAATACTTTTCTGTCTAAATAGCGATTTACCGAAAATATCTTGATCCGGTGCTGATCAATATTTCAATCGTTATAAAATGAATAAAGACTTAGCTGTCAGATTTGAACTGTTTGCTATAAGTCTGAAAAACGATGTAAAAAACGAATAGCTGACGGATGACAGCTTCGTTTCAAATCTTCGATTTCATAATCGAATTTTCTTACTCTCCAATAAAATTAATTACATCGTTCAGACACATTATATAGTATCAGTTGGAAAGTTAATGTCCAGACGAGAGATGATTTCTTCACTGAAACTGAAAATCGGATTGGCAGTTATTTTCCAGGGGAAGCACGAAAATAGGCCACAACATAATTAAATCCGCTCCAAAGTGAAACCGCTGTAGAAATCCAGAGCAGAATGATTCCTACTTCATGGCATGGAATGCTGAATGTGGGATAGTGAATTATGAGGAAGCCTACAGCAAACATCTGAAAAATTGTTTTCAGTTTTCCTCCGGAACTGGCGGAAATCACCACGCCTTCTGCTGCAGCGATGGAGCGTAAACCGCTGATAATAAATTCGCGGGAAATCAGGATGACTGCTAATAACGCTGGTGCTCTGCCCATTCCTACTAATAAAACCAGTAGGGAACCAATCAAAATTTTGTCTGCAACAGGATCCAGTAATTTACCAAGTTTGGTTGTTTGTCCTTGATGTCTGGCCAACACACCATCCCAGTAGTCGGTCAGGCATGCAAATAAAAAGACCAGCCAGGTGCTGAACAAAATCGTCTGATCGTCTTTCCCAAATACCATACCCAGGTAAATAAAAGGTACCAATGCTACCCTTAATGTGGTTAAATGATTGGCAGTAAGCCATTTGGAAAAAAAGGCAACCATGAAAAATTATTCCTTGCTTGAGTTATTTCATCAAGACTGTATGATCCGCTTATTCAGTAAAAAAAGCAATTTACCTTTCAGTGTAAATTGATTTTATTTAGTCACTTTTTAAGTAAGAAAAATTTAACAACTTTGCAAAAACACTTCTAAACATGCGTTTTACTGTAATTGGTTGGAATTTTAGAAAAACACCTGTTGAAATCCGGGATAGTCTTGCTTTGACTCCAAAGGAGCAAGTGGAGCTTGGACTACAGTTGAGGACCCGTTTTAACCTGGGTGGAGTTGTAATTCTCAGTACTTGCAATCGCACAGAGTTATATCTTGTAAATGCAGAACAGCAGCTTGATCAAATCATTGAGATGCTGGAGTCGTATTGGAACCTTTACGAACTAAGGGAAAGAGTCTATACCATTCAAAATTTAGACGGAGTACGTCACCTCTTCCGGGTTGCCTCGAGTTTAGACTCAATGGTTCTGGGAGAACCGCAAATTCTTGGACAACTGAAAGATGCATTTCAGTCATTCAATGAGGCAGACTTGACGGGAAAACTGCTCCATCCTCTTTTTACTAGAGCTTTTTCTACAGCAAAGCGTGTGCGAACGGAAACCAGTGTTGCCAGTAACGCTGTTTCCGTCAGCTATGCAGCAGTGGAACTGGCAAAGCATATTTTTGAGGATCTTTCAAAACAGACTGTAATGGTTATCGGCGCAGGTGAAATGGCAGAACTGGCTGTTCGTCACTTCATGCGCAATGGAATTTCGGAGCTCTTTGTTACCAACCGTACTTTTTTAAGTGCAGCAAAACTTGCAGAAAAATTTCAGGGATTGGCCGTACCATTTGAGCATCTGGAGCGGCATCTTCATCAAGCAGATATTATTCTCAGTTCAACTGGAGCACGTGATTTTATTATCACTAAGGAAATGGTGAAGAACTGCTTACGCCGACGCAGGGGCAGATCAATGTTCTTCATCGATATTGCGGTACCGCGGGATATTGATCCTGAAATAAATGAGTTAAATGGAACTTTTTGTTACGATATCGATGATTTGCAAACTCTTGTTTCTCAAAATCAGGTTGAACGAAAGAAGCAGTCCATTAAGGCTGAAGAAATTATTGAAAATGAATTACTAAAGCTGGAACTCTGGTTTAAGTCTCTTTCTGCAGTTCCAACAATCAGGAGTTTGCGCAAAGCATTCCATTCAATTGCTGAAGAAGAAATGGTGAAATCCTTTAAGAATTTGAAAAACATACCTGAGTCTGAGCGCAAAAAAGTTGAACAACTGGTCCACAGGCTGATTCACAGACTTTTGCATGATCCATCCCGCAATCTGAAAAAAATTGCACACGATGAAGATGCACATCTCTACCTTGAATATGTGTCCAAAATTTTTGATCTGAGTCCAACTCCAGTAAAGCTGGAAAAGTTACCGGAAAAACATCACAGGCTTAAAATTGTAAAATCCTGACACATGTCTAACGCTTTTTCGACAAGCGACAACAAGCAAACCAATTTAATAATTGCAACTCGTGGAAGTTCACTTGCGCTCTGGCAGGCAGAGTGGGTGAAGCAAAGGATACTTGATGAATATCCTGAAATTTCGGTTGAGTTATTAGTTGTCAAAACTACCGGTGACAAAATACAGGACCGTCCGCTTTCAGAAATAGGAGGAAAGGGTCTGTTCGTCAAAGAATTGGAATATGCTCTACTTGAGGGACGTGCAGATCTGGCTGTGCACAGCATGAAAGATGTGACTAGTTTTTTACCTCAGGGACTTGAGATTTCTGTGATTGCAGAGCGGGAAGATCCTGGAGACGCCTGGATTTGTCCAAAATTCGGAAGTATCGATAACTTTCCAGACGGTGCTGTTGTAGGAACAAGTTCCTTGCGTCGTGCTTCACAATTGCAGCATCATCGACCGGATTTGACTGTCATGAGTTTGCGTGGAAATGTTGAAACCCGGCTCAGAAAACTGGATCAGGGAGAAGTAGATGCAGTGATTTTAGCAGTTTCAGGATTAAAGCGGATCAAGTTGGAGAAGCGAATCACTGAGATTTTGCCGATTGAATGGATGCTTCCTGCAATTGGTCAAGGCGCTATTGGAATTGAAACACGAGCTGGAGATGAAGCTACGCTGAGTCGGATTCAGCATCTTCATGATCCGCTTACCTGGGACTGCCTGCTTGCAGAGCGCTCTTTGCTGGCAGAACTTGAAGGAAATTGTGAGCTTCCTTTGGCAGGATATTGCATACTGAACGGAGAAGAGTTGTTTTTGAGGGCCTTTATTGGCGATTCTGAAGGAAAAATCCAATTACGTTATGAAGCAAGTGCACCACGACAAAATGCGCTGCAATTGGGAAAAGATGTTGCACAGTGGCTGCTGAAAAATGGCGGTGAGGAAATTTTACTTCGGGCTGTTGATGCAGAAAAATAAAAGCTGAATGAGAGCTTTGTTTGTACCAGTACTCACTGGAAAGATATTTTTTTGAGAATCTTATAAATCTTTTTGATGGTTTCGCAGAAAGTCTGAAATAAAACGGTTTTGGACTTTTCACGACAGTTTCAAATTTAAATTAGGCTATAAAAAAACTTAAGAAATGGATACATCCTGGGAAATTGCAGTAATCGGTTCCGGACCTGCAGGTTTTTATGCAACTGGGGAGTTGTTCCGTCAGCAGTCATGGGAAATAAAAGTTGACATGTTTGACCGACTGCCTACTCCTTTTGGGCTGGTTCGCGGAGGAGTGGCTCCTGATCACCAGAAAATAAAATCTGTTACAAAAATCTACAATCGCATTGCGGAAAACCCAAACTTCAGATTCTTTGGCAATGTTGAATTTGGGAGTGACCTTTACCAGCCGGATTTGCTTAAACACTATGATGCAGTGATTTATTCAGTTGGAAGTTCATCCGATCGTGCGCTCGGAATTCCGGGTGAGGATTTGGAGGGCAGTCATTCTGCAACTGAGTTTGTTGGCTGGTATAATGGACATCCCGATTTTCGTGAATATAAGTTTGATTTGTCTGTCAAGAATGCATTTGTGATTGGCATGGGAAACGTTGCGCTGGATGTGGCTCGAATTCTGGCAAAAACTCCGGAAGAACTGGCTGCAACTGATATTACCGATTATGCCCTTGAGGCACTGCGTAAAAGTCAAATTGAAAATATCTGGCTGGTAGGGCGTCGTGGTCCTCTGCAGGCTGCATTCACACCTGTTGAAGTCAGAGAGTTTTTAGAATTGGATGATGCCGATGTTATGTTGGAGGGAGGTTCCCTTGAGTTGGACGAAGAAAGCCAGAAGATTCTGGAAACGGAAGCAAGCAAAGATACAAAGAAAAACATTGAAATACTTACACAAATTTCATTGAGGAAACTGTCTGGAAAAAAGAAACGGGTCCATTTCCTATTTCTTGCTTCACCTCTTGATATTTCCGGAGACGGCAAGGTTGAAAAAATAAGTATGGTACGAAATCAACTGGTGAAACAGGATGACGGCAGTTTGCGGCCCCAGGCAACTGAAAATAAAATTGAAGAAGATGCAGGCCTGATTTTCCGTTCAATCGGTTATCTAGGAAAACCACTTGCGGACCTGCCTTTTGATCAAAAATCCGGAACGATTCCAAATGAAAGCGGACAAGTCAAAGATCCGGAAAACGGCAATTCTCTCCGGAATCGTGAATATGTTGCCGGCTGGATTAAGCGTGGTCCCAGCGGTGTGATTGGTACCAATAAACAGGATGCAGTTGAAACCGTGCATCGCATGCTGGAAACTTTCCTGGCAGAAAAAATGGAAGCCGGTCAAAATGTGGTGCTTCCGGACATTGTTTCTCTGCTGGAATCAAGAAAAGTAGACCATGTTTCATTTGCAGACTGGAAGCTGCTTGATGCTCATGAAACCGAAGCAGGTGAGGCGCAGGGGCGTCCCAGGCTGAAGCTGACTTCAATTACTGAAATGCTGGAAATAATTCGACAAAAGAGATAACGCGGCAGTTTCAACTGTCCACTCCTACCGCATCTGAAACAGAAGTGAATCCATCCTCGTTCAATAATTTCGCCAGTTCCCGTTTTACTTTCCGGACCTGTCCGGGACCTTCGTAAATCAGTGCCGTGTAAATTTGTACTGCGGATGCGCCGGCTCTGATTTTGTCATATGCATCTGCTCCACTGAAAATCCCACCCACACCTATAATCGGCATTTCTGTTCCTAATTTCTGAAACACATTTCTTATCATTTCCGTGCTGCGTTTCTGCAGCGGTTTTCCGCTCAGACCTCCGTTTTCGAAGCGATGTTTGCTTTTTAGTTCCGGACGTTTCACAGTCGTGTTGGCGACAATCACGCCTTGAATTGAAAACTCCTTAATCACACGAATACTGTTTTCCAATGCAGTTTCATCCAGGTCCGGAGACAGTTTAACAAGCAGAGGTGTTTCCCGGATATGATTCTGGTCCAGGTTATCACGGTGCGCGCAGACAGAATCAAGTAAAACACGCAGAGCGTCTTTTTCCTGTAATTTTCGCAAATCCTCTGTGTTTGGAGAACTGATATTGAGGGTGAAATAATCTGCAAATGGATGGAGGGTGTTGAGACAAGAAACGTAATCATCAGTGGCTTTTTCCAAAATGGTATCTTTATTTTTTCCAATATTTATGCCGAGCATTCCGTAAGCAATATTTGCCGGAAAGTCACTTTTTCGATCAATAATATCAGAATCTTCCGGCATGATTTTCTTTGGTGCGGAAACAAGTAATTCTGCCATTTCCTGGGCACCAAGATTGTTGAAACCAAGACGGTTTATCAATGTCTCATCTTCAGGGAGACGGAAAAGACGTGGACGTGGATTACCGGATTGAGGATATGGAGTAACCGTTCCAATTTCCACAAAACCAAAACCGAGGGCAAATAACGCGGGATGAATCCGTCCGTCTTTGTCAAATCCTGCTGCAAGTCCAATTGGGTTTTGCAGAGATCTACCAAAAAGTTGGGTCCGCAAAACGGAATGTTCCTCTAGGAATTGCCGTCGTAAAAACGGTATCAGCCCGGGAATTTTTGAAATGCTTTCAACAATCGTCAGCATCCGCTCATGTGCGGTTTCGGCGTCTCCGGAAAAAATAAGCGGGCGCAGCTGACGAAAAATAAAATCAAAGAGCATTTTCAATTTCTTCCCAAGATTCTGATTCAAAGGCCTGAAGTTCAGCGTCAGCATCCCTCCAACTGCCTCTTGGTAAATCTGCTTTACGGCACAGCTCGTCCAGAAAAGTGAGGCGGTCCCAGCCTCGTGAAACTGCTACTTCCGGTAAAAATAGCCCTCTGCATGATCCTTTGCTGAGCAGCAATCCATGTTTTCCAACCACCACATTTTCAGGAGTTATGACGAACATTGGCGTGAGTACATTTATTTCAATCAGCAAATTCGCTAACTCATTCAGTTTCACCTGAGGAAAACGTGAATCATCCATAGCAGCGGAAATTGCCGTCCTGGATACAGCTTCAATTAAAGGGTAGCGCGGTCGTAAATCTCCGGAATCTCTTTTCCTCAGCGTCACAAATACTGCCCGCTTTGTTTGCAATTCAGGAGTTTCAGTTGTAAATTCAGTTCGTTGTCCATTTATCAGAAAATGTTCCAGCGATTCCCGCGCAACCTGTAAAAGTCTGTTTTTGTTTTCAATAGTGTGTCGAGCAGTCATTTGCTTCAAGTGTTATGATCTAGGTGGATATTTTAAATTCTAACATAAATTTTCGCATTTGAAAAAAATGTAATAAAATAAATATTTTGCTTGACTTTATTTTTACGGCATAGAGAATCCGCGGTCTATGGCTAATTCTTCAATGTTAGTCAGTAATGTGGTTAGCTCAGATAAAAAAAGGTGAGTAAATTATCAGTGTAGAAAATATCACGTATCTCAATAGTTTTAGGCAGAGATGCAGGTGCTTTAATATTTGAGTTTTTGTAAACAGTTGATGCCTTCGTGAAAGGTCCTGAAACCGTGTCATTTCAAGCGAAGTGAGAAATCATGCATAAGCTGCTATACTAATATCATTAATATTTACGCTCGAAATGATGGTGTGGATTTCAGTCTTTTTGCGAGACCGTCTACAGCTAATCAGTGCATTTTTAAATCAATTCAAAGAGGGGAAATTAAATTATTTCGTATTGTATTAGTTTTGAGTTTGATTGTAATATTTACTGCCTGTTCCAAATCGGATGACAGCAGCAGCAACAGCACCGGTACCCTAAAATATCGTAGTACAAATATTGACCGCATGATCTGCAACTGGGCTGGACCTGAGCAAAGTCACACGGGTGTTTCAAAAGTACAGCGGCAGCAGCTGAGATATGACACCACAAATAATGTCTGGAAATCTACTTCAAACAATATTACTTTTGCTCCAACAAATGATTGTAACTTTGATAACTCATCATATTCCCGTACAACGTTTGGAGGTTCGGGAGCGAGCATCACCAATAATCTTGAGAGTATTTCAAACTACCTCTCTAAATATGGTTCGCAGCCGACCAAACCATCTCCAACTTTAGAATAAACTCACCTTTTTTCGACCATCTCCCAGTTCTTCCTGAGCAGGGAGGTGGTTCAACTCCTCTGTTAATTTTTTCTTAAAACCGATTCCAGCAAAAACTTGCCGTTATTGCTGAAAAGTGGATAATACCACTTTTCAGTTTCAAGTAATTTCAGCAAAAATAAAATGGATTATA
>JYMV01004063.1_pt1 | contig 13246 bp, 2 predicted proteins | sample 338911 | NCBI WGS metagenome assembly JYMV01 (sample SAMN03354496, study PRJNA234377) | hydrothermal vent metagenome | biome: Deep sea; feature: Hydrothermal plumes at the Eastern Lau Spreading Center, Western Pacific Ocean; material: Seawater | place: Tonga | collected 2009 | depth 2000 m m | reverse complement strand
GAACGGTTACTGCATGAGCAGAATCAGTATCTGTAGTATATGCCCCCAAATATTGAGCAAATGTATATGTGCTTGGCCGAATCCAAATTGAATATATCCATTTTTTTCCTCTTGGAATATCAATTCCATACTTCTCAAAAGTGTCTTTACTTGGACTTGCAGACAAAATGTTGCCCGCTGTGCTGGTTGTATTTGCAAATATTACTTCTCTCGCGACGCTGGCGCCAGAAACATATGAATGCTTTAGACTTGTAGTTCCGTAATATGACTGTTCGGTACTTATTTCTATGGATGCGTCGGTTCTTGCAGTAATTGGATAAGGCTTTTGTGTCTCTACGCCCGCCCCTGTTGTTAATTCATAATCATCAGGAACGCGAGCATCAAACAATGAATATCCACGGGGAACGATGTTGCTACCCCGCTCAAATTCACCACCAACTCCTGCCGCATAATTTTGAAGATACATTTTCCCGACACCATTGTTCGGTGAGGTGTGCCAATACAATTGTCTGTTGTGTTCGTCTTGATGACCTGAATTAATTCCATCGGTTCGCGTATTAGAAATATAAATTGAAAATAAATTCTGCGTTCCGTCCGAGTTTATGGCATTGTCGGTATGAATCCAGACATCATTATTTCCTGTTGGAGAAATTCCTTTTGTCGATGGAATAGTAGTAAATGGCTCAAAGAACGTAAGAAGTTCTTTATCGGCATAACTATGGGCATTTAATGCTGCCTGATAACTTGATGCAATATCAATGAATGCAGTTTCCATAGATTCATCAAGAGAGGCATCTCGTATAGAATACCAACCAGACCGTCCACTATTGTTTTCTACAGAATTCCAATAAATAGACTGTGCCGTATAGTTAATATTATTTTGATGGTATCTAAATAGGATATTATTATTTGAAGTATTGACCCAGAAGTCTCCATCGGGCGTCGGGTTATATGATCCGCCGGGAGTCAAGTGGGGTTTTGGCCCGTATGTGCCTACCGATACACTCGGCCATTGCTCTTCATAATGAGTAACAACTTTTCCGTCTGCAATCGACCTTGCAAAATTAGATTGAGAATCGTCGCCGCCCGGAGGCTGAAATGCCCCAGGAGTAAATCGCGTATCAGATACCTGTTCAAGTTGAATTGCATCAATCCAAACATCATGATAAGTTGATGTCACAGAATCTTCTCGGAAAGTTAAAGTTAATTTATCAACATCAATAAGATTAGATTGATCTCCGACACCAACTTCTGGGGGAGATACACTACCAAGAACCTGCGTGGCATAATCATTAGGGAAAATTGATTTTCTCAAATCCAAAACCATCCATGCCCTATACCACTCCCCCTTCACTTGATACAATTCTCTGTTAGTTGTCCCGAGTATATTATCGTCCCATGTACGAGAAATAGATCCAGCAGAAAGGCTAGAGGTGTTTCCTAATTCTGCATTAATTGAAAATCGCGGCTGCGGTGATGTAAAATCTGAAATCTTGGTGTAACAAGACAAAATCCATTTCTTACCTGTTGGAATATTAATAATCCAACTATTATTATCTTGCCATGTATATGTCGATGGGCGGAAATGAACATTGCTTCCTGCATTGGTTGCCGAAAGCCGCAAGGTTGGAGTATTTGCATACCAAGAATTTGCCCCGCCACTAGAATCTAAAAGGATAGACCCGCTGGACGGATGATCGAATATATAAGGAATAATTTTTGCGTCTGTAATATTATCAAAACCACGTTCCGTTATTTCTTGTTCTATTAAATAATCGTCTGACGGAGCATTAAATATTGAATATGCGGCAGGCACCCAATTTACATTAAATGAACCCGCATAACCCTCAAGGAAGGCTCGGCCGAGTGCGCTTGTTGGTGACGATTCCCACCCAAAGGCAACTCCTGTATTTGAAATAAAGATTGCATTCGTGTTGGCAAACCCATCCGAGTCCAATGCAGTATCAGTTTGAATCCAAATATCACCATTTCCTGTCGAGGGATAACTTCCACTACTCAATACCATATCTGCATTTGAAGTCGCTTCAAAGAATGCAATGATTTCATGGTCGGCTGCTGCCTTTGCGGCTGCTGCCGTAGATAGTGCCCCGGTCGATTGTAAGAGGGCATTGGCAGTTCTTATGTCTTCTGTGGAGTACCATCCAGACCTATCTGTTGAATAGAGGTATTCGGGAGAAGACCAATAAATCGTCTGTGCAAAATTGACAGTTGCATTTTGATGGTATCGAAATACAATATTATTATTTGATGTGTTTACCCAGAAATCTCCATGCGGTTCTGGGTTCGGCAGGTTTCCGGGAGACGTATTTGGAATTGGCCCAAAGAAAGGAGCCGTATCCAGGACGAGAGAAGTTTGCGGTTCATAGAACGTAAAGACCTTTCCATCTGTTATTCTTCTTCCATGAACAATTGCAGATCCATCGGAAGGTTCTTTGAATTGCGAAGGTGTTACTACGCCGCTGGGAACTTCTTCTAGTTGAATTGCATCGAACCAATATGAACGGCTTTGTATGGGTGAATGCTCTGTTCCTAATGAAAAAACTAATTGGTCTATCTTATTATGGTCATCCACCGACGAAGTTAAATCAATAATTCTTGAAAATCTATCCCATGTGTCGGCACCAGAAAAAGAATGTGTTCCGTCAGACCCAAAAGCAATTGAAGATCTATGAGTTGCGTTTGCTCCATATAAATAAGTTCTATTAATTGCGGCTGCGTCAGAAACCTTTGCGTAATAAGAAAAAATCCAACGCTTTCCTTGGGGAATATTAATTGCATAATCAGTTGCCCAAGGAGAAGCGTCGTGGTTATTAGCAAAAGTAAGGGAGGAAATCGCTGAAGATAAATTAATATGAGTATATTTTAGACTTGTGCTTCCAATATATGAATTAGCCCCTCCAGAAATATCAATCTCAGGAACTGATTCGCTATGCGTTCGGGTAATTGGATATGGAACTGTAGTAGTAAGAGATCCTGCATCAGCAGCTTGATAACCAGGAATTACATAATCCTCAAGCGGAGCGTCGAATAACGAAATTCCTCTCGGCATAATATTAGTGCCGCGTTGGAATGCGCCGCCAATTCCTGCCGAATAACTCTCAAGATACATTGAGCCAATTGCATTGTTGGGTGCAGTATGCCAAAATAAAGAAGAACCGTCCTGACCCGATGCACCAGAATTAATTCCTCCTGTAGCAAGTGTGTTGGCAACATAAACTGCATATACATTCTTTGTGCCGTCTGGATTAATTGCCTTGTCGGTATGAATCCAAATATCACCATTTCCCGTTGGAGTAAATAATGGACTGGTAGTAAATGTCTCAAAGAATGCAAGAATTTCTCGGTCGGATGCATATTGAGAATTCGCGGCTGCCCACAATGCTTGTTCTACTCGTCCACGGGCATAATGATCTTCTCCAGAAGCCCCGGATGGAAGAATGCTCCACCATCCAGTAGGAGAAAGAGTTTCATTAAAATCCGCTGTTCCCCCTGTCCAAGTAGATGTGTTGTGTGTAGTTTGTGCCCACGCCCCCTCACCTGTTGCAAGATAATTTGAAGTGTCGAATTTAGTATTTGTTCTATAAATGAATGGGCGATTATCTCCGCTGGTAAGATCAATCCACATATCGCCTTCAGGATTTACATTTATCTCTCCTGATGCCAGATGTGAAACATTCGGTCCAGAAAATGTTCCAATAAATGTTGCCGATTCTAGAAATCGTTTTGTATAAAATACCGATGTGCTTCTGTCTGCAAAGTCGCGTGCCTCTACAGAATTTAAATATGCAAGACCAATGGAACTATTTTCGGCATGTCTCCACGCCAACCATTCGTTCGCACCCCCAACCCCAAACCCGCCGGAGGTGTTTTGAAATCCCCCGGCCGAATTTGCATATCTAAAAATTGCGTTGGCAAGCCATTTTCCTGCTGCGGAGCGATTATATGTATTCGTATTAATCCAAATATCATTATAACCAGCACTCGCATGGAGAGCGCCGTCTTTAAATTCTGCCGTGTGATCTTCTGGAACAAAATATCCTGTGATCTCACCATCAGCCAATCCAAATGAAACAGCAATGTTTGCATGAGCCTGATCTGCAAGAGCATATGCAGAAAGAGCAGAAGCATTGACGGTATCAATATCTCGTCCAATTGTAATTACCTGCCCGGAAAGTAATACACCATCTCCTGTTCTTGTTTCGGGAGCAGCCCAAAGCACCAATTGGTCTATGCCGGAAATAGTAGAATCATAAGAAGATAGAGAAGCAACAATAAAATCATTTGCAATCGGCGTAAATGTAGAAGTTACGTTCTGCCCATTATCATAGTACCAATCGCCATCTGTTCTAGGTTTGCCCTGTGCATCAAATTTCGATACGGAAACAAAAGAATTTGAGACATCATCATATCCTGGGGCAACAGTAAATCGGGTTGTTGTCGGATTTACAGAATCTCCACCCACAAACAAAACATGACGCACTCCCGTCGAAACACCATCAAGCCTTATTCCACTATTGATATTTGTAATTATCCCACGATTTGCATGGGCAGTCCAAGTATATCCTGTATCGGGGTGAACAACAGGAATTTCGTTAGAAACTTCTGTTGTTAGTACGTCTCCCGATCTTACTGTTTTTTCATTTCGGACTGCAATAAATCCAGAATTTGAAGTTAATATGCCAGTCTCATCGGATTGATTTAAATACAATTCACCAAAAAGATGACCTCCCCAGGATACCCCAGACGGAGGATCAAGAATCATATCAGAAAGCGTTGCGCCTTCTTTTGTTCGCGCCTCTCTGGATGCAAGCGAATACAGTCGATCTATTGGAGGATGAGCAATACCATTTTCATTATCAACGCGGGCAACAATACAATCAAGGGCGGCCGGTTCAAAGAATGCAGAAGATCCGTCTGGGAGGTCATAATACCATTTTACTAAATTTGTTCCTACCTGATTTCTGGGTGCCGCAGGTCCGGCATTAATATTCAGCCCTGTGACATCGTGATCAAAACGATCCGTGTCCGTTCCAATAAAAACAATAAAACGATTCTGGGTAAGATCTTCAAGGTTGGTGTCTATGCCAAAGGAGCCATTGCATACATATATGAGATCATCATCGGAATTTCCTGTTCCGGGATGAATAAACGTAAATTCAGTATTCGGAGAATTCATATAATTTGTCAATTGTACAGACCCATTTGCTTCTGCATGATTGTATTGATTTATATGAATGTCTGCAAATAATGTTCCACCATGTTGGATACCAACAGGAATCGAAACATCTCCGAGGCCAGAGGTAAGGGCAGCAATTGTATCTGGAAACTCGGGAACTGTCAGGTGTGTCGTGAGAGAAACATTTGCATTCTCATCAGTATACATTTTACCAATGATAATAAATTCATTATCAGTAAATCCGGCAGAGTTAGCAGGATAAAATGTGGTATTTCCGTGCGGATGAAATTCCCAGCCACCGTATGTTGGGTTACCAAAGACATAAAGTCCATACTCACCTAAATTTGGGTTCCAATAATCAGCATGAGTTCCGCCCGTCGTACTCCACTTGTCGGTGTTGGCAAGGAACATAATATAACCACTCTGATTTTTCATTGTGGCCATTCCGCCCGTATAGATACTTCCGGGTGGAGCGTTTGAACTTATTCCGCTAAGAATAATTTCTCCATTTGCAAGTGAGCCTATAGATGTTCCTACTGACCCATCAACGACGTTGGCAAAATATACTGCATGACCATTCGACGCAAAGGTGCCTGTGCTGTCCAAATATCCAATGTTGGCACTTAAATCTACTTTATTTCCAACTGCAAGAATGCCAGGAAGAGCCTTTAATGTGTTGTCGGCATCTTGGTCTAATGATGCAAGGTTTAGCGTGGGCCCAAAGCCGCCTCGATGAAACAATATATCCCCAGTACCATCATAAATTGTAATCTCAGTTCCTTTGATGCCGCCAGATTTTGATAGACTCCATCCATTTGCAAATGAACCATTTGCAACAAGACCATCAGTAAGAACCTCGTCATCAGAATAAATCCTAGAAGTTGCCGAAGAAATCATATCCTTGATATGAAGATCATCAATTGCCGCATATGAAATATATGCCCCGGTGATTCGTCCCTCTTGATCAATTCGCATATCTGGATGCATGAACTGAAACGATACACCATCCACTTGCCAATCGAAGGTTCCGTCAGTACCTCCAATTATTTCTGCTGTGCCGCCGCCGCCAAATGCAGGATGTGGTTCAGTTATAGTAAACGATTCCCCGGATGTAACAATCTGAATTTCTAATTCTGTAATTTCTCGACCACCAGGAGTGGTGGCTCGCCAATTGACAGTCTGCCATGCATCGGGACTTGTATTATGAGAAGCATAGGTGGGAGCAATAAAAGTATTTGTTGTTTCGCCGTCGAGGACGGCTGTGGCTCGATGCTTTAAATTAATTACTAGGCCGGGTTCGCCACCATCATAACTATTAAACTTGTAAGTATATGATCCCTGGATAAACACGTTGGCATAGAGCGGTTCAGGAAATCGAACACTTCTTTTCCATATAATTTCATCGCCAGAAATATTACTATTGGCAGAAAATTGGGCACTATAGGCACCGAGCCTTCTGTCAGCCGACCGAACGGCAGTCCCATCACCAACCTGCTCCCATCCGTCTGCAATTGCGCCCGTCCAATTATCAAAATTTGGATTGAATCCCCAAACGCTGGCAACATCTACGGCAGAACCCAGAAGGCCAGGCGGAACAATAAGGCCAGTAGTAGTAATTGCACCATTGACATGAAGAGTTGTTTCTGGATTATCGGTGCCGATGCCTACGCGCCGGTCACGGCCAAAATACGCAATTAAGGTATTGGCACTTGTGGAAAATCTGACCCCAGCATTTGCAACTGCTTTAAGGTCTATAATTTCTAATGTGGATTCAACCCTGGGCATTTACAATATGCATCCTATTTATTCAAAAGTTTGGACAATAAGCCCTTGATCTCTCCCAACTCTTGTTTAAGACTAAAGACTTCAGATTTAATATTATTTAGGTCAATCTCTTGTCTTTTTTGATTTTCCACATTGGCTTTGGCGGCCTTATGTCTAGCCAATTCTTTTACATTGGTAGAAAGAAGTGCATTAGATTCTTGATCTTTTAATAGATTTGGATTTTCAGTTTTTAATAACTTTGATTCCATTTTTAGGTCACCGCAATTGCTCGGAAATCTGTAAGAACAGGAACTCTTGCAAAATTTGATGCAAACGAAACAATTTTAATTGCATATATCTTAAAATCATTAAACGTTTGATCTCCAACAGAATATGTAATGTAGTCATCAACCGTACCAAATTCAAACTCCAAGGGTGAAGGCTCTATGCCTTGACCTACCTCGGTACTTGTTGTTTCTTCGTCCGGCGAAATCAACTCCATTGCAGTCCATTTCTTTTCGTCAAGAGACTGTTGATCATATTGAGATAGAACACGATAATAAGCTCGAATAGACGATCCCGCAGGCTTACTTGCAGTAATATAAACTTTAAGATCTATTGCATCCATGTTGGGAGCCAAGGTAACAGATTTAGTAATATATCTTGCCTTTCCATTTCCTCCCGAGACTCCTTCTTCTCCAAGAAGATTAAGAACCAATCCAGAACCACCCGAGTCTGATATATTATTTGCCTGCGCTGCCTTATAATAACCAGTCCCAGAATCTGAAATATATGCAGACGTAACGTGGCCAGCAACGCCAGTAGTCACCTTCACTTTTGCTCCTGTCCCGCCGCCACCAATAATATCTAATTCATCATTGCCCGGATGTTCGCCAACAGAACCCCCACTATTAAATCCGATCCCAACGGTAACAATATTAATCTGATTATTAGACAATCCTCCGTCATTTATTCTATTTTTAATTGTTTTCACATTTATATTTGTTTTATCTATCACAGGCGAAACCCGTGAATCTGTTGTATTCAAAGTTGAAGTTATTTTAAAATCTCCACCAGTTCCACTTGAATTCTTCATCGACCCCAAAACCATTCGTTCGTTAAATGATTTTGTTGTCAACAATATATCTGAAACATCTGTGGCAGTAGTAAAGTTGGCAGAATCGTCCAGGGGTTTGGTTTGATATGTCTGCGTTATTGAAGTTGCTTCCGGGGTCATTAGAGAAAAAGCATCCAATTCTGCACGATCATATTCAAAATTAGAACCTAACCAATGTCCACCACTCATCGATACTGTTCCTTCTGAAGCTGTAAATTCTGCTCTATTTAATCTAAACATAAGATCTTTGTTTTGGTTTGCGGACCATGTTCTTCCGTTTTGGGATTTGAAGAACGACCCTCCAAATTGCGGACCTTCATGAGAGGCAAGATTTGGTGTTCCTACAAATCCAAAATTCTCAGGAACAGAACCTCCTATTGCCCCCACCGCAGTAGACATTGTTCCGGCAACAGATCTTGCATCAGAAACCCAACACATATACTCTGCACTATTTGATCTGACTACAATTGCATATTCTGTATTTCGTGAAAGAAAAATCGGAGAAGGAAAAATAAACCGAGTATATCGGGGAGGAATTAATGAAGGATCTGCAATGAATGCATCATTCTGTGAAGCAAGTCCGGGAGGAAACTCGATCCGAATTCCACCAAGAATTGGAATAGACGTTATTGCTCCAGCAGCATCAAGACTGGCTATGGCATATGGCGAACCCGAAAATCCCGGAAGAAGGCCGTTGTATCTATTATAATGAAATAATGAAGGATCTTCCCATGCTCTAACTGCCGTAGTTGGATATGCATCTGCAACATTAACTTCTGCTGCATTCAATGTTCTACTTGCCAGGGCACCTCCATATCCAGACAAAATATTTTCACTACTTGGGTATCCATTTACGGTTTCGCGTAATTCAACAGTTATGGGATCTCCGTCATTTCCGTATGCTGGTTTGTTTTGAAAACATAAATCAATACTTGCAATAAACAATCCATTGGGAGCATCTTCAATATTAACCATAAAGGTTTGTGCGATAGGATCGACATATCCAGAACTGGCAGCTTCGGCGCGCAATTCACCCTCAGATTTAAAAAAATCAGGAAGATGTTCTGCTATTACTGTTGGATTATCCGAGATATGGGCTGTCGCAGAAAAGTTTTCAAACCAACTAAAAGGAAGGGGGTCGAGCGGAACGGCAGCCCACTCTGCAATCTGGGCATCTGTTGCTTCAGGTTTTGTGAGAAGAATGTCGGGTGAAACTATTCCGTCACCACCAACATCATCTGCTGTCCCTTCAGTCACGTTGACAACAGTAGCTCCGGGGTCTGTAATAGTAATTCCCGAGATTTGCCCTGTTGCCGAAACAGTTGCATACCCCTGAACACCAAAAACATCTCCACCAAGAAAAATTAATTCAGGATTAAAACCCGCCGAAATTGCATTTATTTCAGCCAAAATAGTTGAGGGGTCATCTACTCTAGGGAAGGAACCAAAAATCAAATCCTCTCCAATCCCAAGATCTCCCAAACCAAGGTCAAGGGGGTTCTCAAAATAATCCTCCATGCCATCTTGCCACCATGCTGGCCTTGTATTAAAATATGGCTTCCAGGGCTCGACGAGAATCGGCTGATCAACAGGAGCGGCATAATGAGTATGAGTATACATATGATAATGAAAATGAAGACCATGGCCATCATGCTGATGATCGTATCCGTAGGATGGAGGAATGCCTGAAGCCACAATCCCCGACGAGGACATTCCTCCAGCCGCACCGTCTTCGGGTGAATACTCCCTCGATCCAGTCCGATGCGCTTGTAGCGCTATTGCATGTTGGCTCTGTACAGAAGCGATTATATGGGTATGTGTATATGTCTGGTTTGGAGCAGCCTGCCCCTGCGGCCAACCACCAGAACCTGCTTTCATATAGGAATGCGAGGTATCCCAAATCGCCGGGTCACGGCCATGATTATGATTCCAATATAAACCAAAAGGATCATTTTCTGCGGTATATACATGGTGATGATCCCCCAAAGGAATTCTATGCGAATTTCGCCCTTCCGGGGTGTCTAGAAACGATGATGTAAGAGGATCGTCGTCGAGAAGGCTAACTGGAGTTTCTGTGGTTATATGATTTCCATGAGGCCCATGATCTCCCGCCGACTGTGGGCATGATGTAATTCCTACATACATCCACCAACCGCCGCCATGAGTAGGATCACCTATTGGTGGAAGTCCCTCGGGAAGATCCGTCGGCCATCTAAACTCCCATGTCTGAATAAGTCCATGAATACAACATCGTGAACTCCATCTAAAATATGGTGCATCAATTCTTCCTGTAACAGCAGGGTCTGTAAGAAAATGATGAGCTGCCATATCCGTTGATGCTTCGGGCGGAAGGGCAGTACCGTTCCAATTTTCATCTGGGTGCATCGTGCCATCTACATGCCTTGCCTGGATCCCGGCCTGGATATTCGCCAGGATTTGGTCAAGAGTGTTGATTCCCAGGAGCGCACCCCAATCGACACCGGTCAAGTCAAGTCCCGGGAGATTCAGGTTGATACTAAGACCCGTTATACCTTGTGGCATATCAACTGCCTCCTGCTTCTATTGAAAATCCTACAGATCCATATATTTCTGGACCCCGATTATTCGTAAAGGTAGGATCGGCAGGATCGCCAGAATTCTCAACCGTGACATGGGTACATACTGCCAACTTGCCATCAAGTCCACCAGAAGTTGCAGGAATAAACTGAAGAGCAAATGGATCTGAAGCCTCTTGGGCAAGTCGTCTTGCAGCACTTCGTATTTGTTCTACTGCCCGGGTTGCCGGAGTTGGATCAAATGCCCCCGTTCCCTCGGAACCTTCTGCACTATAGATTCGCGAAGCATAACTGGTTACCAACCAAGGAGTATCTGATGCCCTATCCTTTAATTCCACTAATTTTTCTCCTGCCATAAATGTAATCCGATTGTTGTTTGGAATATGCAAAACACTAAACTGTTCTCCATATTTATTAGATGAATATTCAATTCCACCAAATTGACTCATGCTCGGAAAGTGTGTTCGATTAACAGCACAAGGGTCCATATTTATTGAATATACTGACGTATCATCCAAAGGCCTGGCGACTGAAATTCCTACCGTATCTCCTGCATCATTTCCTTTCCATTCAATGACCCCAAGGGTTTTGGCCCCGCCCTCAGAAGCCATCGTATAGCTAGAAAAAGAATTAACAAATCCTACCTGACCCGCTCCCGCGCCTCCAATGATATTAATTGTTGTTCTAAAGGGATACCCAACCTGAGATGGTGTTGCATCAGATCCATCGGCTGCGGTCTCGGTCCCTATTGCATGAATTCCAAAATTATTTGCAATATATCTGCCTGCATCTTCGGACAAAACAAGATGAGTGGTATTTGCATGAATATTACTGGCACCACCTGCTCCATGTGAAGCAGTCCAACCGCTACCCCCTTGGTCTGCCCAAAAACTAGCCGTTCCTGTATAATGTCCGTTCCATTCATGAGGACGAGAAGCACTAGATTCAAGAAAACATTTCGCCCCGGATTCAAATCCCTTAATATATCTTACCCCAGTTCCGTTCCAGCCATATGTTTTTATAGCAGGAACGCCGGGTGCATAATATCCATCCAAGAGATGAAAATATTCATTAAGTCCCGGTTCTCGAAGATTTCTTACATATTCGTCAGGGACAGGAACAATGTATCCAATCTTTATATTTTCTTGGGCATCAACTCCATAAAGTTCAGATTCTAATTTATCAAAATGATGGTAATTCCGAACAGCAAGAAGAACTCCATTTGCCACATGAGTATCTGTATCACTATATAAACCAACCTTTTCATAATCTCCCATCTCTCCTGGGACCGAACTCATCGGAAAGAATGCCCGAGTCGCATTTCCTTCTGAATCTGTTCCGGGAACATATGTGTCCCATTGTAAATGCGCCTCTGTTGCCTTGGCACGATAATTTTCAACATATGTTGAATCAAAAAATGCAGTATGATTCCAATTTGGCTTCAGGCCTCTGCCGTCCAATATAATATCTTTCCTACGAACATAAGGAAGCATTCCAAGAGCAACTACATCGCCAATCAACCCACCCGTAAGTTCTGCAAGTGCGGCATCAAGCTCCGGGGTTGATGCCGGGCCAGCTCCAGTTAATTGAATGTTTCGATTTAATTCCGTTGGCAAAGCCCAGGGCATTCCGTCAACTCGCGTCAATACTGTTCCATTTAAAATAGTATTCTCTCGGGCCAAACCCGCTTCGCAGATCTGTGACCAAACATCAATAGTCCCGAGCATGGAAGATAAAAGCCCCTCGTTATCGGCTTCCCAATTTGTTCCTGAAACAAGTTGAACCGGATCAATCGGTGCCGTTTGTCCGGGAACACTAAGTTGATATTGTGGATGTTGCATATAATCTATGAAACGATCATAATCTGGTGTAAGTGCCAAAAATCCAGTATAATTATGTAAATCATATGGATTTACAGACACAGGTTCAGTCCATTGTTCTTGAGTAATATATGGAACTGATTGATGATTGAGCATTACAACTGCCTTTCCAGGAGAATGCCCGCTCGCCGCAATATTGGTTTGTCCTTGCTCATTAATAAAAACATCATGATCTGAAAAATCTTCGACTCCCGGTCGCAATTTTCCTTCACCAATTTGGTATCTTCCGACAACATCAATATTATTTTGATCTATGACGCTTCTATCATTAAACGGGTCAACCAAAATTCCATTCTTAAATCTATCCAAGCCAGTTCCATCTGGAATAGTCATGCTTGATGCTGCCAACTCAAGTGCATTTAATGAAACATAATATTCAAGATTTTCTATTTTTCGAGCCAGCCTTCCAATATCTTTCATGGTATGACGAAGCAAAGCCTTGTTTTTATGAAGAATTGTCAAAGCCGGGGATTCTGTTCTTGGAAAAATACGAACCGTAAAAAGAGTCATAGATTCGCCAGATGTATCATCCTGTGGAGGAATCGGAATAATTCCCGGCTCTCCCCTTATTACCCTATAGTTTCCAGATTTATGAAGGACAACCTTATCAATTCTACCAACAAAAGTGTCGCGACTATGGAGTGTTCTTCGACTTTCTTCGACCACCGTAAAGCCATGATCTACACCAGTCCGTATTCTATGAGAGGACGGGATAGGAATTATCGCAGAACTT
>JYMV01020454.1_pt1 | contig 13247 bp, 16 predicted proteins | sample 338911 | NCBI WGS metagenome assembly JYMV01 (sample SAMN03354496, study PRJNA234377) | hydrothermal vent metagenome | biome: Deep sea; feature: Hydrothermal plumes at the Eastern Lau Spreading Center, Western Pacific Ocean; material: Seawater | place: Tonga | collected 2009 | depth 2000 m m | reverse complement strand
TATTATCCACATGAAACAAAGCCGAATGTTTGATATATTTTTCAATATTATCATACATTTCCCCTTCAAAATGCCAAGGAATAAAATCGTGGATATCTGTGGTGAGCATCCCAATAAGATTGGGGACACCAGCACCAACACTGGCCGCTTTGAACCGGTCTGTCTTGGTGACGACTGTAGAAGTCATATATCCACCGTAACTCCAACCCATCACATACAGGTTATTGGCATTGGCCACGCCCATATTAATCACGTGGTCCACGCCGGTCATGAGATCCTGATAATCCATGCCGCCCCAATCAGAGCGATTGGCAAAACGGAATTCTTTTGAATAACCACTGGATCCTCTGGGATTCGCCTGCAGGACTGCATACCCCTGTTGAGCGAAAGCTTGGATTGGATATACTGAACTCCGGCCCGTATAGCGTTCAGTATACACGCCAGCTGGACCACCGTGAATGTTGAGTACTAAAGGCACTTGCTTCCCTTTTCGATAATTGATTGGATAGGTCAATAATCCCTCAATTTCAATGCCATCGGAGGATCGCCAGCGAATTACTTCGGTTTTGCCATGGTACATGTCCGCGAAATCTTGATTCACACTTGTCAATTGTTCTGGTTTAAAATTATCAATGTTTGCCGTGAACACGTTTCCGGGTGTATCAGTCTGTTCATAAACGAAGGCCATCTGGCCGTTTTCATTATAGGATAAACTACCGTAATTCCCTTCCCCCAGTGTAAAAGATGCAGTGACCCCGTTTTCACTGAGTGGAACATTGAAATACCGCCGTGACGTCTGTTGTGTCTCAACAGTAATAACAGAATTACCGCCTGGGGCCCATCCTTCAATACTACCGATATATCGACTGGGAGTGGCTGGGAGTTGACGGCCTTTTCCACCCTTAGCTGGCATCACGAAGACAAAATGTTCTCTGCCCCAGGTGGATTTCCCACCATCAGAAACAAAGGCTATTAATTTACCATCCGGAGAATATTTTGGAGAACTGTCTGAGCCACCCCATGTAACGATTTTCTTGACGGATCCGCTTTTCACATTTACGACGGATATATCGCTAGTGGTCCATGCATTGGCACCGGGAACTTCTGTATGATCAAAAGCAATCCGATTCCCATCTGGCGACCAATCAAAGAACTTCACATTAAAGGCTCCTTTAGTGAGACGACGAGATTCTTTTTCACCATCCGCTTTGACCATATGTAAATGAGAGAACTTGTAACCACCATCCACCACCTTCCAATCTCGTTTTTCTTTCTTCTTTGCCTTCTCTTTTTCATTATCCGGGTCAGTCATGGTGAAAGCGATTGACGAACCATGAGGAGACCAACTAAAGCGGTTCACCGATCCTTCTTCATCGGTCAACTTGATGGCCTCACCGCCATTCACAGATATGGAATAAATCTGCCGTTTTTTCTTCTCATTATTTCGACCAGAAAGAAAACCCAACGATTTCCCATCCGGTGAAAATTGGGGCGAAGAACTGGATACATCACCCCGAGTCAACTGAAATTGAGTTTTTCCATCCTGGCTCACCAGCCAGATATGCGTAAGAAATTCTGATTTTTCTCCCTCCATTTGGGGGATTGACAACTCATATGCCACCCAATTTCCATCTGGAGAAATATCAGTGGCACCGAGGCGCTGATAGTGAATCATAAACTCGGGGGTCCATTTGTTTCCCGCGATGACGGTAGACACCAGCAATAATGAAAATAAAAATAACCTGAAATAGTTTTTCATAGCTCCCTCCTCTTTATTCAATTTACAACTGAAAAGGAGAAAATAAAAAAGCCCTAGCATTTCGCAAAGGGCTTTTTCTTTTTTACCTATAAGGAAAGACTATTTAGGCCCATTCATCATCATTATTCCAATAATTTTTTCAAGATTTCTCTATTCGTATGGTCTGTAAGCAACCGGGCTCGGTTCGGACGAAATTCATCTTCCACAATTAGGGCAATCACATCCATTTGGCTTGTCTCCAGGGCATTGATACATATATCATCCGCACTTAATGTCATATTGCCCACCCGTTTTCTCAAGTGGAATTCGATCCCACCTACGCCATTAAAAGCGCGGTAAATAATTTCGGTGCACACTTGGGTTGCCGCATCATTAAAATCAAAAGAAAAATCATATCCATTGCCCAGGTAGGAATGAACCACACCCATGGCTTTTTGGATTTGGGCAGGATTCAATTTGGGCCGAAGTATCACCATTCGATTGACTTTATGATCCAAAAGGTGATCCATTGAATTGGAAATGACCCCTTCAGATACGGATTCAATAATATCATCGCCGGGATGGATGAACGCTCTTTTTTCCGCCGATAAATGAAGTGAAGCCCAATCTTGTTCATTCCAGGATTGCCTGTCGCCCACATAAACAATCCCATGTTTAAATGTCCCAGGTAAAAAGATATTACTCATGTAACCCGCGGAATATGTTAAAATAATATCTCCCGGTCTCAGCATTTGTTTTATCTCATTTTTTTCCATACTGGTGAAATAAAGATTATCGGTTACGGGGGATTTAATATCGCCCACCCATGTTAAAAGAAATGCTTTGAGTGCCTCATATTGGCCACCGGATTCTTCGATTAAATATTTTGCCTGTTTTTTGATATCGCTATGGCGCAGGAGATTTGTGATTTCTGGTGTCAGTAACACATAATGGTTCAAAATTTCTTCTCGATGGTTTACATGAAATGTTTGAAGTTCTTCTAATTCATTAATGAGTGGCACATAGAGTGGGTCTGACAAAAGCTGATTCAATGGGGATCCTGATAGATAGAGTTCCCGAGTATAAAGCTCCCAGGCAATATCCAGCTCTTCCAAATTCTCCGGATTGGTGAGGCTATTGAATATTTTTTCAAATGTATTTTTAGGAATACCACTCCGAAAATAGGATTCGTTCAGTTTATCCACCAGTAGATCATCCTTCATATTGATGGTAATTAAATGGCCACTGGCTTTATAAAGGGTTAATGCAGCATAATACCCAATAACAAACGCTTTCATATTCGTTTCAGGATCGTCAGTAAGTGTATTGTAATCCCTGTATTTTCCGATTACCTCCCACAGGGATTGGCGGAGGATTAAATAACGGAATAAAAGGTTCTCAATCTGGTCATTTTCTATATTGGAAATATATTCTTTGTCAAGTCGAGATGTATTATCATGGAGGGAAACCATCTCCTCAAACATTTCACGGAGGGCACCCTCAAAAATGGCCAATTGGTGAATATCGGACTCAAATGAATCCTGTACAGCCGGTAAGGGTGAAAAGAAAAAAGCCCCGGAAAGAATATAGGGGAGAATTTTATTTTTAATTGTAGTCATTCAGAATATTTATCCAATTTTTTGACTCTCCATTTTCTTACTCATACTGCTTCAGCCAATCAATGGCCTGAATAACCGCCGGCGAATAGGCCGCAGGTTCATGCTCACCCTTTTCCAATAAAGTTATAGTTGCATTTCCCCCATGGGAATTAATGAATATATGCATATTCACGCTCTGCTCAAAATCGACTGCACCATCTTCCTTGCTATGGATAAATAATACAGGCGATTGAGGTACGACTTCATTTAGAGAATTATCACTGAGCACCTGACGAAATGATGCAAAGTCCGAATGGGTGCCAAAACTGGTCCGGGCTGCATCTGTGAATAAATTTTTACTTATTGGGGTTAAGGCTTTGTCTATTTCGCTTGCATCCTTTTCACCGTTAAACAAATCGTTGAGCTTTTCTCTATGGGGCGATTCCACCATTTTATCCATAAGACCAAGTTGATATTGCTGGTCGTACATAAAGGGAGAGTACAAGGCCCAGGCCGGCCGATAAAGGGTATCTGCAATCTGAAACGACTCCGATATATTTAAATCAAAATATCCTGCCACCATAACGCTGGCATTAATGACAAATGATCGGGGATTCTCATTCAATTCGTGGTGCACCGCCATGGATACATATCCGCCCGTAGAATAACCTAAGAGAAATACATTTTCATTCAATGGAATATCATTTTCGCATGCATAATGACGCATACCATCGATGAGATCTACCACAGCCACCGCACTGGATTTTTGATTCACGGGCTGATTTTGTACATCAGAATTCCCCAGGCCAAGATAATCGGCTTGGACAGAGGCATATCCTTTGGCTGCCCCGAACAGACCCAGATACCCGTAGAGGGGGAGCGTGGAAGGCACATCCCGCTTTTTGATGGTGAGCCCATGCTGCCCGCTCAAAAGTGACAGGGGATCATCGTTACCGGTTTTGGGAATATATATGGCCCCGGTGGCGATGGCCTCTTTCCCATCCGGATCGGTGGTGGCATAATTGACGGCATAAACATCCACGTCATACTTGGCGGTGAATGATTCGGGAATACCAAAGCTGGGACGCAAGTCGTTAATAAATTGAATATCGATGGTGCCCATACTTCGAACTTCTATGAATTGACCACCTGTGGGGGCGACACACGATTCTTCCGGTTTATCACCACAGGCAAATAGTAAAAAAATAAAGACGGTGCACAATAATTTAAGTTTTTCAAAATGTAGATGATTTTTCATACCATCAATATAATCTATTATTTATAAAAATAAAAATACCCTGGAAAAGGTCGGGAACTCTCCCCATCATTTTTTCTGCAATAAAAGCCATCCACTGATGACGCCGGAAAATCCGCAAAGAAAACTAAATAATAAAATATAATATTCCGGATCACCCAATTGATGAGTGAAATAAAATTCGCCCAGGGATATGGCAGAAAGGATGCCGAATAATAAGGTGGAAATGATGAGAATCAACCGCTTCATTGATTTAATTTTCAACCGAATCCTCTGATAAGACAATAGTTATTCTGTCTCCCTTCGGGCTGATTGCAATTCGGGTGATGCCACCCAATCCGAAATCTGAAACATCGCCAATCTTAACCCAGTCCGTATGGTTATATGGATCAAAATTATATAGTTCACTCCCCTTTCCCATGATGAGCACACCAGAATGGGTGACGGCAAAATCTTCGGAGCCCTTCAATGTGTGGATCATCATTTCGATCTCTCCTGATTTCGGATCAATGGTATTGATCGTCCATTGTTTTTCTTTTTTGCTGATATAGGCCACGCGATTGGATTTGGGCAATTTTAAAATGGTTCGACCGATGGTGTCGTCCATAATTTGATTCTTATCCGATTTGATATTGTTCAACTGAAGTGTCTGCGGATCCCCCAATACAAAGGTCATGAGATTCTTTCTGTCAATCCAGCAGTGGTAGCCAATTTTCAAATCTTTGACGAGCACCTTTGGTTTCCCGGAATACATGCTGTACTTATACAGCAGCTGTGTGCCATTTGGGTCTAACCGAATAGCAGAGAAGGCATTACTTGTTCCAATCTGAAGAGGGGAATACTCACCCCCCTTGGTGTCCGTCATCCATGTTTTCTTTCCGGATTTAATATGGTATAAGCAAATATCCTGCTGGCCATTCCGTGTGGAAGAGAATAAAATCTGCCTTCCGTTTTTCATAAATGAGGGCTGGTTATCATAACCGGGATTATCCGAAATGTTAACCGGATTGGTGATGGCATATTTATCATCAACCGATAGTAGGTCAAAAAGATATATTTCTGATCCAGTCTGGGCATTAATAAAGGTCAGTATAATAACAAAGAGGAGTTTTTTCATTTTTCGGCATCCCTTAATGCTTCATAAAAGGTGACAAATTCTGGTTCGAAACCATTTTTTCTTTCTTCCCAAATTTCACGAACAAGTGGCGTTTGGTAAAAACCCATACCGATTCGTTCAAAAGCATCTTCACTCAAAAATCCATTTTTATATTGAAGGTGAATATTTTCAATTCGCCTGAGTCCCATCAAAGAAAAAAGCCAAAATCGAGTATAATCTGTTTCATTTAAATCACTTTTACGAATTCCCTTGTATGCCTGACTCATTATGTACGCAATTTTTTCATTTTCAACGCCCATTTTATACATTTCAGAAATTTGGTAAGATACTTCCTGTTGGGGCGGCGCGCAGGCGAAAAAGAATACGGTAAGGATAATGATCGATTGTTTCATTACTATAATTTAGGAATGAAATAGCATTAACTTTGGAAGGAATTATTTTAGGAATAACAATGTACGTTCGCAGAGATTTTAGCAGCCTGGCGGGAATTGGCGGCAGAGAATTCCTCCATGAAAATAATCGAAGGTTGTATAAATTATAAAAATGAGGTTTGTTTAATGGTGCAAAGAGGCTTACATCAATTAAACCAGACACCATAACCCCGGTTTCTTAAACCGATACCCAGCATTTCTTCAATCGCTTCCGCATCTTTCCGAGTGGGAATGGGGTTATACTGTTCATAGAGATCGGGCCGAAGTTTTAACCCATACACTTTCGCATATTTATTTGATTTATATCCTTCTTTATGCTGTGCAAACCGGAGGGACGGTTTCCGAGAAGATTGTCCCACATAGACACAGCTTTTCCCACTGATATAATTCGGATTTTTTGCCCGAAATTTCTTCTGGTCCGCCACGGATGGGTCTAATTCTATCACATATACATAGTATCGTTTCATCCATGGAATCTATTCATTTATTCTTCTTTTAATTTTATACAAAAATAATAAAATACAATGGGAGCCATGACCCACACCGCCTGGGGAATCAGCGTATATCCTACAGTAGTCGAAGAACCGGGAATGGGCGGAATAATGACAGGATTCCAGGGTAATGGTTCATAAACCCAAACGCGCCCATTAAATAAATATTCCACTAACAATTCTTGAAATATACCCCAGGATAGCATGATGCTTAATTCGGCCCAACTAAATCGGATAAAATGGATCCCCTTGCTATATTTTATACACATCCAAATACCCACCATAAATATGCCGCCATCCCAAATGGAATGACTTATTTTTCGCGGCCACCCGCCTAGGCCAAAAGGCCATTCTTTTACCGAATGAAGAAAATCAGGGCCCAGAAATAAAAATGCAAACTCCCATGTGGCCCCAATCAATGTGCCAATCCAAAACAGTTTATAGTAATAAAGAGACAGTTTTCCTTGGTTAAAGGCCCACTTAAAACCAATAACCAAACCAATGGCCACAAGGAAATCGCCAACAAGAAAAATGTAATCTATATGGTTCATATTATTTTGAACCAGAGGTGGTTTATTTATCAGCAGGCGTTATTTTGGTAGCGATGTTATCAGAAAACATAAATTTCATTTTTAAACCATCATTGGTTTTAACCATATAACCTGTCTCTAACCATTTCATTTCGGTTAAAATACTATCATGAGATAAAAATTTTCCGTCATTAATGTAGCTAATATGTGCTGAATTTATATCTGTTGATATACGAATATCGCTAAATGCCCATTCACTTGAAGCTGTATTGAAAGATTTAAATGCTTCGCTTATAAAAACTTTGAAATCCTTTGTTGGCATTTTCTTTTCCGCCTCGTAAATGAAATAATCATCAGTTATATATTTATCTATCATATTTGATTCAAAGTTGTCTACATCCAAAGCAGTAAAATAATTATCTAATAATTCTATTACTTCAGCATCTGTTACTTTTTGCTGCGTACAACTCATCATAAATACAGCCAGCAAAATTGTTAATCGGTTCATTTTCTTTATCCTTTATTTGAGCCAGAGGCTTTTCATTTATTGCTTTGATTTTAACAAGCGTTCAATAAATTCATTAAAATGTTGACCATTAATCCAACGAACCACCACCAACAAATCGTTTTCCCAATCTATATAAATAATATTCGAACCAGCACCTCGAAAAGTAACAGCCGTTTCTGGTGCGGAAGGAATCGATTTTTTCGTACCATCTCTGTTTGCATTGAGGAACCAGTTCATATACCCATATCCTTTCATGGGGACAGTCGGTGTTCTCGCCATTTGAATCCAATTTTCTGAAATGAGTTGTTTGCCGTTCCACTTACCATTTTGGAGGTATAAATAACCGAATCGTGCATGATCCATGGCGCTAATCCACATTCCTCCCCCCCAATGACCACCGCCGCTGACCGACTGCATCATTTGGCCGTCAAGTAAAACCCAAGAATTTGTATACCCATGCCAGCGCCAGGTGTTGGATGCACCAATGGGATCCATAATATATTTTTTCAATATTTGTGGAAGCGGTCGCCGCCATACATGAAGCGCCGAAAGGGCCAAGAGATTGACGCGAACATCGTTGTATTTCCAAAATGTTCCTGGTTCATAAAGGGGTTGATTTTGGAGCTCCGTCCATGGGATATCCTTTGGGGGACGATCAGCCCAATCCGGCTTATCCCACAATGTACCCTGCCAATGACTCGTTTGGCGGAGTAAATGATCCCATGTGATTTTGCTGTTATGGTCGCTAACAAAGTGATCTGTTGACATATAAGACCCGACGTTTTCATGAACGTCACGGATATATCCTTTATCATGAGCCAACCCTACTACGGTGGATAAATATGTTTTAGATATACTAAATGTCATGTCCACACGATTTATGTCACCCCATTCCGCAACTATGTACCCATTTTTAATGATTAAGCCCGTCATATCTCCACGTGGTTTTGTTGGACCTATGATTTCACCATGGGGCTCTTTGGTCAAGGTGGCCTTGATATATTCTTTAAGTTCTCGAGATCCAGCACTCTCGCTTTTAATTGCAAATTGTATCGCACGATTAAGTTTTGACTCGCTCATTCCCACCTCGGCCGCTTGTTTTCTTTCCCAATCTCCATAGGGTGGAAAATAGGTTTGAGACACACCAATAGTAATAACGATCCAGATGATAAAAATATTTTTAAAGTACTTAATTATCATTTCTCCTTTTAAATTTTTAACAATTGTCAAAAAAATATTATACTAAGTTTTACTCGCTGGTTTTTCAAACCAATTCATTTCATAATCCTTTCTTTGAGCAAGAGGCATTTCATTCTGTTTTAGTACATCCTTTGTTTTCAAATACTTTACGAGCAGCTTCTTTTTCACCTCGTACATTATTCAATTCTGATGCTACGATTCCATCACCCATACCAATTCCTTCAGTCCACCATTGTTGATCTTCGCTTTCTTTAATTCTTTCCTCCTGGGCAATTACCAATTCTTTCTCACGCTTTTCTAAAAATTTTATTTCATCATTTAGTGTTTCACAATCATATTTTTCATAATGCAATCCAGAAATATGTGCGCCTTCAATTTCTGAAATTGGGGTTGGTGCGTTGTAGCAACCAAAAATAAAGACTGTAATAAAAAATAGGATTGCTTGATGCTTTGCTGATTTATTCATTTTCTTCTCCTTTATTTGAGCCAGAGACATTTTATCTTTTATTGCATCATAATCTTTTTAAGTACTTTTTCATCATCAATTAATAATCCAGATCTAATTAATCTCGGCGTCATTTTTTTTAAGTTTGGGTTTAATTTAAAAACAGACTTAAAAATTGGGAGCGCTTCATTAATACGTCCACCATTTACTAATGCAACCGCAGACCAATAAGGTAACTCAGGATTTTCAGGATAATATTTGCTAGCTTTTGTATACTCGGTTAATGCATTATCAATTTGATCTAATTCCATATAATAATCACCTTTATTAGCATGTTGATATGCACGGTGTATTCTAATCAGACGTTTTAATTCTTTTAAGGGAGTAGGATGATCTTCAATGCGAAGACTCATTTTGGTGTCTTTCCATTCCACACCAGTTGGCTCACCAGACATAATAACCATCGCTGCAGATTGCTTACCTCTAATATCTCCTCCTTCATTTTGCGCTGCTTCTAGTGCCGCCATCATTCTATCAGCTAAATCACCTGATGAATTTTCGAAGGCGACGGCCATAGCTTTTGGTACCGTACTATTTTCCATCATATTTGCTTGTACTGAGTAATTATTTCCAACAATATGATTAGCAAAAAGAATACACCGTTCACCTGTATGAGCTGCTACATTACCATTAATATCAATCATCCCAACCTGACGAACAGCCTCCGCCTCATCTTTATCTATTAAAGATTTTAATGCTTCTTTAGCACTCATTCCACTCTCCATTAATTCCAATCCATCAGGTCCATAATCAACTTTTACAAAGGATTGTGTTGCAACTGCACCTACGCCTGCCTTTACCCATGGAACTAAAAAGCCAACTGAAAACCAGTGACTTTGTACTGCAACACCTAATTCACCGGTTTCTTCATCAAGGGCAACAATTGAATATGTTGAAATTGGTCGATGATCGGTAACATTTTGTGATAAAGAAATTGTACTAAGGAGAAAACATATAACAATTGATTGTTTCATTTAATTATTTTGGTAAGTTTGATGCACCAGTTTCATGCGTGTAGATTTTTCCATCCTTAAAAGTAAAAAAAGCTAATACAGCCTGCGTACTCCCATCCTCAAACGTTACAATTGCATGCTCTACACCAACCTCGTCATTTTCAAAAAGAATTCTAACTTTATCTCTATTAATATCTCCACTCATTCCCCAGGCAATAACCTCAGATTTTGATAGAATTTTACCAGCTGAATGTAGAGTAAATTTGTAATCATCATGTATACAGTCATCCATGCTATCTTCATTACGTGAGTCAAGTGCTTTTCCCCATTTTTCTAGTATGGACATTATCATTCTCCTTTATTTAAGCCAGAGGCTTTTCATTTAATTAAGCAATACTGTCTTTCTGATTATAACCAATCTACCCACAATCCCCCAAACAAAAAAACCCGCTACTGCGGGATTTGATTGAGACAATTGTCTAATTAAAAGAAAATTAAAATTCCCCATGTTAATTTATGCTGGATTAATGAATTTTATTTCAGGCGGACCAAGCACACCGGCCTTTTTCTGTATCTCTTGCGTTTCGGGTGGGGGTGGTAATTCTGTAATATAATATTTTATAGAGTCTAAACATTAGAAATCCGTTGGAAAATTACTTGTCCACAAGATCGCATCAAATACAAGACAATGAAATGAAATTATACCTAATCCAACTACAGATAATTTATGAACTTTAGTATTCTTAATACCCTTTGCAGTTGCTAATCCAACTGTCATAAATAATATGGATAGAGCGGTACACCAAAGCTCAATTCGAATCATATTCCATGAATTCGCATTTGGAAGCTCTAAATAATTAAAGGTTGAGTGAATCCACATCGAGGCCGAAACTAAAAATAAAATTAAGAATGTTCTCATTATACTTGCTTCATATTTACCACCAAAGAATTTTAGATTCAAACCTTCATTAAAGATCAAATAGTACATTCCATAACAATAACCAAAACCAGAAATAAACATAAACATCGTAATCCACGGCTGCCATGTTTCTGGAACTCCACCCCAAATTTGTGCTCTTAATACTGTATGTTCTAGTAATGCATAGACATATCCTCCAAGTACTGATAACCCACCAATGATATTTATCCACAAAAACTGTTTTTGAATACTCATAATTGATCTTTCTTTACTCAAATTGATAATAATTAAATAACACACCTTTTCCGTGATATTTACCTTCATCATTTACATCTCCCTTATAATTGATTTTGGGAGCAGTAGTACAACTAACCAGTAATAATATGAGCCAGAGACGTTTCATACTGGAAATTACACAGAAATTTTAAGAGCCAATATGTAAATAAGGTGTGAGCCTGTCCTTGGTAGAAATAAGACTATCTTTCGGGTCTTAACAAAGTCTTTTGCCTGTATTTGGGACATCAAAAGTTGTAATTTTGTAGCGATTTTGTAGCGAAAAAGACCCATCATAATGGAAGGAAAATCATGGCTCCTTTGTATAATAATAATTGTCTATTTTTAAAAATAAAAGGAATATCGTGCTAGTTAAAATTATTAGTACGCTTTGGGTATTTCTTATCCTGTTGTTTGGAGGATGTACCAATAATGATGAGCCTGCATTCGATGAATGGGTCAATGGTTTCTACCAGCCCCGCACTGTGACCAATTACCAAATATATGGAAAGCGCGATGGTGCAACAACACAAGTTTTCATCATTTTTGAGTTTGAAAACAATGAGAGAGCGCAATTGGAACTTGAAGTAACCTACAACCCTACACCCATACTCAGTTCCGGCCATTGGCAAATAGACGGAAATAAATCGAGTTCAGGTGAGGTTCGAGCAATATCGCTAAAATTTTTAGGTGGTCAAGGTGAGGGGCCAAGTCTTGGTGGAAGCTTTCAACTTGAAGAGAACTCCCAACCTCGTTTTCGCGTAGTTATACCACTAAGACCAATTAATAAACCAAAATGGTAAACAAAGCCCCCGTGAGGATGCTATTTGAGCCAGAGGCGTTTCATTAAACTTGTTTCCAAAATGTCATTATAGGTTTTATTCCAGCCAATAATGCAATAATTAAATACCAATACCAGTCCAAATAGAGTATTGGTGCCCAAAGTTTAGCAATCATCAGTCCGAATGCCAAACCTACTAATCCCGTTAACCTAATATCAATATATGGAAATGTAAATTTCCACATTCTTACGAATAAATTCTTCATTTTCTCTCCTTTATTTGAGCCAGAGGCGTTTCATTTTAATAAGGTTTTATTTCGACCTTTACTTTGGTTTTAATTCATTAAGGTTTAAACAGACCGAAATAATGTAGGGCTTTTCACCCTCATCCCAATGGCCATAGGTAGTAGTCACAATCTTACCGGTTGGTAATAATTCCACACCAGGATATGTACTATCCCAACTATTGTAATTTTTTTTGATTCGGATTCGGTACTCCCCTAATCCATTATCCGTTAAGTCTTGATAGGAGCCAACCCAGGCAACCCAATCTCCCTGGGTTGGACTATTCTTTGCCATATCCCTAAATGATATAAACAGTTTTCCATCTTGGGTGTATTTCGCTGTGTGGCGATCTCCAGTTAATTCTAAAGGTAATTCTTTTGGTGAAGACCAGGTCTCTCCTTCATCAATGGAAAACATAATATGGGAATTTTGTGTTCGGCTATTTTCCCGGAGAAGCATGGCTAACTGTTTGCCATCGGGGGAACGAATGATCCCCGGCTCACATAAATGAATCTTTGAATTGGAATATAAACTTACTGGATGAGACCATGTTAATCCGCCATCGGTTGAAGTGGTTTTGTAAAGTGTAAATATTCCCGTCCGTTTACCGTCTTTGGTAAAAAATCGACCATCATCGTGGAAAGCAGAAAGGTAATGTCCGGG
>JYMV01022665.1_pt1 | contig 13248 bp, 9 predicted proteins | sample 338911 | NCBI WGS metagenome assembly JYMV01 (sample SAMN03354496, study PRJNA234377) | hydrothermal vent metagenome | biome: Deep sea; feature: Hydrothermal plumes at the Eastern Lau Spreading Center, Western Pacific Ocean; material: Seawater | place: Tonga | collected 2009 | depth 2000 m m | reverse complement strand
AATATCCCCGTTCCCATGAATTATCCATCGAACCATCTCCGATTTCGACAAGATAGCAATTTCCTCTACTTTTGTGGACTTGATTTCCCCAACCTCAATTTGGTTATGGATACTGGTTCAGGCGACTCAACATTATTTGGCGATGATTTAACGGTCGATGAGATTGTCTGGGAAGGTGAGCGTACTTCCATTAAGGAAATGGCTGGTCTTGCAGGCATTAACCATTTCCGCCCAAATAAAGATCTTTCAAAACATTTAAAAATGAAAAAGCAAACCATTCATTATCTTCCTCAATATCGAGCAGATCAAAAAAACTTGATGGAACAGTTATTTAATGGCAAAGTGTCATCAAAAAATCTCATTCAATCGGTTATTCAGCAAAGATCTATTAAAACTGAAGAGGAAATTATAGAAATTGATCAGGGAATGTTTGTTACAGCAGAAATGCACAAATTAGCCATGATGCTGACACGTCCTGGTGCAAAAGAACAAACGATTGTTGGGCAAATTGAAGGATTTGCATTATCATACGGACGACGATTGGCCTATCCCGTTATTTTTTCTGTTCGGGGTGAAATATTACATAATAATGAATATAACAATACTTTAGAATCGGGACAGTTGGTTCTGAATGATTCCGGCGCAGAATCACCCATGCATTATGCCAGCGATATTACACGGACATTTCCAGTAAATGGCAAATTTAATAAACGTCAAAAAGCCATTTACCATATTGTTAATGAAATGCAATTTGAAGCATTTAATTATTGCGAACCAGGTAAATCTTATAAAGATGCTCACTTAAAAGCAGCTTCTATCGCTGTGGAAGGATTGAAATCTCTAGGATTAATGAAGGGGAAAGTGGAGGATGCCGTTGCCACAGGTGCTCATGCCTTATTTTTTCCTCATGGCCTAGGGCATATGATGGGATTGGATGTGCATGATATGGAAGGATTAGGAGAAGATCTGGTTGGATACGACCATAAAAAAGATCGAAGCGATCAATTTGGTTTAGCTTATTTGAGGTTAGCCAAAGAACTTGAACCTGGCTTTGTACTCACAGTGGAACCAGGATTATATTTTATTCCCCACCTAATCGATCAATGGAAAGCGGATAAAAAAAATAATGACTTTATCAATTATGATAAGTTGGATTCTTATCGTGATTTTGGTGGCATTCGAATTGAAGATAATATTGTCATTACAAATGAGGGATATCGAATCCTCGGGCCACCTATTCCAAAAACAATTGACGAAATAGAAGATCTGATGAAGGATAATGCGTAAGGTCATTTGGTTTTATTTATCTTCATTCGGCATCATGTTTGCTGTGCTATCCTGGCTTCAGGAATCGGGTATTATGCCGACTGATATTGGTTTTTTAAAAGGATTCGCAGCATTAGTGACTGGCACTATTTTATATTTTACCATACCGAGATTATTAGACTAATTTCTTTTTGTCTCTGCCCATTGGCGAATTAAGTTCACCAAACCAATGTAAGGAATTATCATGGCATCTGCGTTAAACCAGAATCAATTAACTAGGCGATTATTTCTTAAAAAAGCAGGATCACTTGTCTCTGCTGCGGCCGTATCACCATTTGCAATTTCTACACTTCTCTCAGGTGGATCTGATGATAATCGTATCATTATTGTTGGTGCCGGTCTGGCGGGATTATCCTGTGCTTATGAATTAGATAATGCCGGTTACAATGTTATTTTACTGGAAGCCCGAAAACGACCTGGGGGTCGGGTGAGGACTTATCGTGATCCTTTTGCAGATCACCTATATGCTGAAATGGGCGCCGAGTATGTAGATAGTACGGACACCTACGTCCGTGATTATTGTAAAAAATTCAATTTAACCATTTTACCTGCTAAACAATACGACGGTGCGTACGTCCGTGGAAAACATCTATCTATGGAGGGATTGAAATCGGGAAGACTAAGATTGCCCTATCAGGGGACACATAGTGGTCAGTTATTTGGCCAAGAAGTACCATATATTCAACAATGGATTGACCTTGTCAAAGAAAAGGGAGAACAATCGGCCGACGTTTTAGCTTTAGATAACTTATCGATAGAAGCAATCCTGAAGGAAGGAAATGCGCCAAAGGATATTATTGATTTATATACTTATACCAATGCCACCGAATCCACAGCTGTCCCATCAAAAATGTCAGCGCTTTATATGGTACTGGCCAATTCGAGAACATCGGCATTCACTGAAAATACAGAAGAGGGAAGGATCTTTGGAGGGAATGATCAGCTCCCGAAAACATTCGCGAAAAAACTAGCAAAAAAGATTAAATATAATCGGCCTTTAACCCGATTAGATTTTAATGAAAAAAATGTAACTGCTTATTTTGTGGAAAAAGGAAAACAACATTCCATTACCGGAATAAAATGTGTTTTAGCTTTACCGCTCCCTGTTCTTAGAAAAATCAGAATCACCCCAGGATTTTCAGATAAAAAATCCCATTGCATTGATAAACAATCTTATGGGCATGTAATGAAAGTGGCCATGCAATACCGTCGTCGGTTTTGGGACCAGCCTGGTTCAATTGGGCAGCGCGTTTTTACAGATACTCCCTTACGGCGCGTTTACCATTTTTCAATCGATCAACCAGGGCCAAGGGGAATTCTATTGTCTTTCACATCTGGAGATGATGCAAGGAAATTGGGTCGAATGAATGAACATAATCGAATGGAAGTAAGTAGAAAAACTTGTAATGATATTTGGCCCGAAGCACCGAACCATTGGGAAGGTGGCGTCACTAAATATTGGAATGAGGATCCCTGGGTAAAGGGAAGCTATTCAGTAGCAGGTGTTGGTCAGAAAGATTTCCGCAAAATTTTAGCCCAACAGGAAGGACCGATTTTTTTTGCGGGCGAACATACGGCGATACACAGAGCTTCAATGAATGGTGCGATTGAATCGGGTGTTCGAGCCAGTGCTGAAATCAAGCAAGTTGGATGAAGACTTCCGTTTTTGATACACCTGCACCATTATTGTCAATAAATGAAGCGGGCCAAATTGCTCTAAAATATTTTGGCATCAAAGGGACCGCTGAATCTTTGGTGAGCGATCGAGATCAAAATTTTAAGATTATTGACAATCACCAATCATATATATTAAAAATTTCCAATGCAGCTGAGGCATATGATGTGTTGGATATGCAGAATATGGCCATGAAACACTTGGCGGCGACAGATAATAATATGAAACTGCCAATGGCGATTCCATCCATCAATGGTGATGGTATTATCCAAATTGAATCGAATGGCGAATCGAATTGGGTTCGTCTCCTTCATTATGTTGATGGCCAATTTTTAAAGGACGTTTATCAATCGAATGATAGCCTTTTCAAATTGGGCGTGTTTTTGGGGAAACTTGATTTTGCTCTTAAAGGATTTAACCACCCAGCATCAAAAAGGCCTTTTCCATGGGATGTATGTTTTGTTGATTTTTTAAAAACACATCATTATAAAAATATCAAAGATAAAATATTGGTTGAATGGTTTATGAATCAATATGAGATTAGTGTATTACCTCTGGATGATCAATTGCGAAAAATGGTCATTCATAACGATGGTAATGATTATAATGTGCTGGTGAATAAAAATGGCAAAACGACAGGTATCATTGATTTCGGTGACATGATTTATTCATATGTGGCCTTAGAGCCAGCGGTTTGTATGGCCTATGTCGCCTTAGATAAAGATAAGCCTCTACACGCTATTTCACAGGTTTTAAAAGGCTTTCATCAATCATTTCCCCTCAATGAAAATGAACTGAAATCCGTCATTTATTTAATGTGCCTTCGTTTATGTATTTCAATTACCATGGCATCCTATCGACAATCTCTTTTCCCAGAGAACACATATTTATCCGTATCTGAATCTCCAGCCAGAGAATTTTTAAATAGAATGAAAAGTGAAAATTTGGCGATGTGGTCAGATAAGTTAATTGGCTGTGTAAATGCTTGATAAAAATTCGATCCGCTCCCTTCGGGAAAAACATTTGAGCCCATCATTAAGTCTATCTTATGCGGAGCCACTCCATATTATTCGTGGTGGAGGTCAATATCTTTATGAAGCGAATGGGAAACAATACTTGGATGCGGTGAATAATATTCAACATGTGGGTCATTGTCATCCAAAAGTAGTGGAAGCTGCTCACAGTCAATATAAAAGACTCAACACCAATACGCGCTATTTGGATGAGGCTATTGTTAATTATGCCAAGGCATTGACGGATAAACTTCCTCCAGGTTTGGATGTGTGTTTCTTCACAAATTCTGGAAGCGAAGCCAATGATTTGGCTTTGCGAATAGCCCGCCATTTTACCCAGAGTAAAGAAACAATTGTATTGGACGGCGCTTATCACGGAAACCTGTCTTCACTCATTGAAATTAGCCCATATAAACATGGGGGTCCAGGTGGCGAAGGCGCTCGCAATTTTGTCAATACAATATCCATGCCGGATAGTTATCGAGGGAAGTATCGTGGTGAAAAATCGACAATAGGATATGTTCAAGAGGTGGTTGAAGCAATTGAGAAAATCCATCACAAAAATAAAAGGGTATCAGCGTTTATTACGGAAGCACTCATGGGATGCGGTGGCCAATTGGTTTTACCGGAGGGATTTTTAAAACAATCATTTGAATTGGTTAGAAATGCCGGTGGTCTCTGCATTTCGGATGAAGTTCAAATTGGATTTGGTCGGATGGGCAATCATTTTTGGGGATTTCAAACGGAAGATGTAATCCCTGATATTGTTACCATGGGAAAATCCATGGGAAATGGCCATCCGCTATCAGCAGTGGTGACGACGAAAAAGATTGCAGACAATTTCAATAATGGTATGGAATATTTTAATTCATTTGGAGGGAATCCCGTTTCTTGTGCGGTGGGGCAGGCCGTTTTGGATGTGATTGAGGAGGAAAATCTTCAGGATAACGCACTGGATGTTGGGACGTATTTATTGGATCAATTAAAAGTACTGAAATCCAAGCATGAAATCATTGGCGATGTACGAGGCCGAGGTCTTTTTATTGGTGTTGAGTTAATGAGAGATTTGGAATCACTTACTCCGGCAACAGAAGAAGCAAATACTGTAGTGAACCAAATGAAAGATTCGGGAATTTTAATAAGTTCGGATGGACCGGACCATAATGTCCTCAAAATAAAACCGCCCATTATATTTACGCGTGAAAATGCTGATACGTTGGTGGTTAATTTGTCGGCTATTATTAATGAATTATCTAAAGATTGATGAATAAATATAGTTCTCTATTTTTTACTTTCCTTGTCATCTTTTTGGCCGGATGTAATAAAAACCAACCAGCAGAATGGGAAGACCCAACCATTTTGCAATTAAACCGTGAACCGGCCAGGGCCCACTTTTTTCCATTTGAATCAGAAAAGCTGGCGTTACAAAATGATCGAACGCAATCTCAATATTTTCAATCTTTGAATGGGAATTGGAAATTCAATTTTTCTCCTAATCCCAATGACCGGCCTGAGAATTTTCATAAGGCGAATTATGATGATTCAGATTGGTCAGAAATAATAGTACCGGGGCATTGGGAATTACAAGGATGGTCCGTTCCTATCTATTTGGATGAAGAATATCCATTTCCTGCGAATCCACCATTTGTTCCTCATGATTACAATGCAGTTGGGTCCTATCGAAAATTATTTACCATCCCAGATAGTTGGGATGGCCGTCATATCTTTTTACACTTTGGAGGTGTTCGATCTGCCTTTTACGTTTGGATAAATGGAGATTTCGTTGGGTATAGCCAAGGATCCAAAACACCGGCTGAGTTTGACATTACTGATTTTGTTCAAATTGGAGAAAATAACGTATCGGTGGCCGTTTATCGCTTTTCGGATGGGTCCTATTTAGAAGGACAGGATACATGGCGCGTCAGCGGAATTGAACGTGAAGTTTTTATCTATGCCCGGTCCAAAACGAGAATTTCAGATTTTTTCGCAATTACATCATTAGACAGTACATTTAAAAATGGAATCATATCATTAAAGATTGATGTAGAGAATAAAGGCGAGCCCAATCAACCATATGCGATTCGAGCAAAATTAACGGATTCAAGCAGGAGAAAACGGGAGCTGTATGATTCAACCTTTGTTACCACAATTGATTCATCCAATTCTATCCGTTTCGATTCTGAGATAAATCGAGTAAAGTCATGGACAGCGGAAGAGCCAAATCTATATACGCTCGGGTTAACCATTTCTGATTCAACTGGGCGATTAATCGAAGCAATTTCCCAAAAAGTTGGCTTTAAAAAAGTGGAAGTGAAAAATGGTAATTTATTGGTGAACGGAAAAGCTATTATGATTAGAGGTGTCAACCGTCATGAATGGGATCCGGTTCGGGGGCGAGCCATTACAGAAGAATCAATGGTGCGAGATATTCAGTTGATGAAACAAAACAATATTAATGCAGTGAGAACATCCCATTATCCCAATCAGGAACGATGGTATGAACTTTGTAATGAATATGGACTTTATGTGATTGATGAAGCAAATATTGAAGCCCATGGAATGCAATTTCATGATGAGAGTTTTGGTCATATTACCAATGATTCAACATGGACAAACGCATTTTTAGATCGGGGTGAACGGATGTTTGAACGGGATAAAAATCAACCATCCATTATTATGTGGTCCATGGGGAATGAGGCCGGCGACGGACAAAACTTTGTAAAACTCTACAATTATTTAAAAGGAAAAGATTCCAGTCGTCCGGTTGTGTATGAGCCGGCAAGAACAGAAAGCCATACAGATGTTTTCTTCCCCATGTATGATACGATTGAAGAAATTTCAACTTATGCAGAAACCAATCCTGAGCGACCATTAATTTTATGTGAATACGCCCATGCAATGGGAAATAGTGTGGGGAATCTGGCTGACTATTGGGAAACATTTGAAAAATACAAATCACTTCAGGGTGGTTTTATCTGGGATTGGGCCGATCAGGTTATTTTACAAACCGATTCAACCAGACAAGAATATTGGGCTTACGGCGGTGATTTTGGCATAGCGTTTGCAGAAAATGATTCCAATTTTTGCGCCAATGGGTTGGTAACAGCCGATCGCAGTCTGAATCCCCATATTCATGAAGTGAAGAAGGTCTATCAACCCATAAAGTTTCAAGCAAATAATTTAAAGCGCGGTCGAGTTAAAGTAACCAATAAGTATGATTTTTTAGATCTAAGTGACTTAACATTTACGTGGGTAATCAAAGGAGATAATGTGAATGTTTCCTCGGGGCGAATGGGATCATTAGACCTTGATCCTGGAGAATCAAGAACATTGATATTTAATCTTTCCAGCATTCGGCCGAAACCAGGTGTTGAGTATTTTTTAACCATTCAAGTAAAAACGAAATATAAAAAACCATTAATTCCCAAAGGGCATTTGGTTGCCTGGGAACAATTTAAATTGCCCATTTACAGAAAACCGATTATTACAAATCCATCGGAGCTATCTGCAATAAATCTTTTTAAAAATGATAAGGGGATTGAAATATATGGTCAGGGGTTCAAAGCAATATTTTCAAGAGAATCGGGTCAATTAAGCCAATATTCTGTCGATGGAATTGATTTAATAAAATCACCAGCCGAAGCCCATTTTTGGCGAGCTCCTACGGATAATGATTTGGGGAATGGCATGCCGGAAAGGACAGCGCTTTGGAAATATGCCGGTTCAAGAATGAAAACCAAAATACTATATGGATCCCTCAAAAATAATACGGCAGAAATTTTAATAATCAATTTGGATTCACTCAGCAGCACCACACTCACATCCACATATCATGTATATGGGAATGGTGCAATTAAAGTGAAACAAAAAATTGAAATTGAGGATTCACTGCATTCTGAAATGCCAAGATTTGGCATGAAATTTGATATGCCCAATGATTTTAAAAAGGTAGAATGGTTTGGACGCGGACCCCATGAATCCTACTGGGACCGTAAAACTTCTGCGGCCATTGGCCATTATTCGGGATCGGTATGGGATCAATCGTATCGGTATGTCCGTCCTCAGGAAACGGGGAATAAAACTGATATTCGCTGGATGGCTTTATCCAACGGAAAAGTGGGCCTCATGGCGAAGGGACTACCCACTTTTGACGGCAGTGTTCATCAATACCCCTATTCCGATTTGGACCACGTGCCAAAAAGTCAAAAGCATGGGAAGTTAGATATTCAACCCAAAGATCATGTGGATTGGCTCATCGATTATAAACAAATGGGTGTAGGCGGTGACAACAGTTGGGGCGCCAAACCCCACAATCATTATTTATTGAACTCAGATAAATATGAATATTCATTCATATTGATTCCCTTTGAAGGCGAGTTGGATTAAATGAATACAATTTCCATTATTTCATTCGTTTTGGCTACAGGTGCTGTGGCCTTTTTTACATATCGGATCGTTCATGGCATGAGAAAATCTGATAATGCCTCAGAAGAATATTTTACCGGTGACCGTGCCTTGGCATGGCCCGTGGTTGCAGGTTCCTTATTACTGACCAATCTTTCCACAGAACAATTGGTAGGGCTAAATGGCTCCGTATTTGGGGATAAAGCGTTGGTGGGCATCGCCTGGGAAGCACTTGCGGCCTTCGACATGATTGGTATGTTCGACCTCAATTCGCCATTATGGGTGTAACAATAGGGATCTATCTGTTTTTAACTTGGATAGCTATATAGTTTAATAGATCCGAGAAAATCTCTCTTAACTGTCCCTAGGGAGTTTGCGACTGTTCGGAGTCAAAGGGAAGATTAATTTGAGCTTTTTTTCTGAGTTGTGGTGAAATTTGATATATTTCAAAGGATGGTTGTGAGAATAGGTTTATTTTACCCTATCGATTTTCAGGCATTAAATAAACAAAATGGTTAGGAAAATGAAGGTAGTACTCATAATTATACTCGCAATTGGATTTCTTTTTGCTACATTAAAAATATTTGGGAAGGAAAGTGATACCCTCAAAGTTGGAGATATGGCTCCGGACTTTACACTTTTATCTCACGATAAACAAAAAGTAACCCTTAAGGATTATCGAGGGAAAAGAGTGGTGGTTTATTTTTTTCCCAAAGCCGATACGCCCGGATGAACGAAAGAAGCTTGCGGGTTCCGCGACGCATTCAGTGAATATGAAAAAGCAAACATCATTGTATTTGGCATCAGTTATGATTCACCTAAAGCCTTAAAATCATTTAAGAAAAAGCATGTGCTTCCATTCACTTTATTATCAGATAAAGGAAAAGATGTATCCAAAGCATATGGTACGAAAGGACGTTTATGGTCAAGCCGGGTGACATTTCTCATTAGTCCGGAAGGACGGATTGAAAAAATATACAAAAAAATGAACGTCAATACACATGCAGGGGAAATTCTTGACGACATCTTGGGGAAAAAATAGTTTAGTCCTAATCTTGTTACTGGGATTTCTTCAATCCCAAGAATTCAACCAGATTTATGGATTTATCACCGACGAAAGTTCTGGTGAAGCTCTTATCGGTGCCAATGTATATTTGGCAGGGACGGATCGAGGAACGGCTACAAATCATGATGGATATTTTGTTATCAGTGAAATTCCATCGGGGAATTATACGGTCGTTGTTTCTTATCTAGGATATAATACACTTAAAAAATCAGTTTCTCTCAAAAATGACGTCGACTTAGCATTTTCTGTCACATTGGAAATAACGCCAATCGAAATGAGTTTGATTCAGGTAACAGGCGAAGAGGTTGACCGGAGAGTCAATATCCAAATCAGTCGGAATACCCTGAATATGCGTCAACTAAAAAATGTACCCCAATTAGGTGAAGCCGATTTATTCCGTTCTCTCCAAAGTCTGCCAGGCGTATTAACAGAATCTGAATTCAGCACAGGTTTAATTATTCGGGGCGGCAATTCGGATCAAAATTTAATTTTACTTGATGGCATCACTGTATATAATCCATCTCATGTGGGAGGATTTTTTTCCAACTTTATTGTGGATGCCATTAAAGAAGCGGACCTTTTAAAAGGGGGATTCAATGCGGAATATGGCGGCCGATTGTCCGCAGTGTTGAATGTGCGGAGCCGGGAGGGAAATAGAAATAAATTTAACGGCAAAGGATCCGTGTCGCTTCTTTCGGCACAAACCACCATGGAAGGACCCATTGGAAAGGGCGCATGGCTCATGTCAGGCAGAAGGACATATTTTGATCAAGTTTTTAAAGGAACCAGTTTTCATTTCCCCTATTATTTTTACGATTTGCAGGGACATATTTTTCAGGATGTGGGGAAAAATGATCGGATTTCTATGTCGTTTTATACGGGGAAAGATGATTTATTCTGGGATGAGATAATGCTGAAAGGTGTATGGGGGAATCGCACCATCAGTATGAATTACCGCAAATTTTTTAATACAAAGTTGGTTTCAAACTGGTTGTTGGCAAAAAGTCGATTCGATATATTTTTTGGACTCGGGGGTGATTCGGGCGTTAATGAGGAAGATTATATTGATGATTTAACCTTTCGCTCTGATTGGACATGGTTTGCGTCCCAGGATGCCCAAGTCCGATTTGGAATAGAAATAAAGGATTTGGATTTTGTATATAGTAGCAGTTTTTTGGATAGTGTCATTTTTGATACCCGGTCTCACCCGATTGAAGCAGCGGCCTATATAAAAACAAAATATTGGCTTTCAAAAAAGCTAATGATTGAACCAGGATTTAGAGTGAATTATTATGACAAGGCCGCCGAAAACTGGTTTATGGATCCTCGGCTTGGGATAAAATATTTATTAACCAATGATCGTTATATAAATTTTTCAACCGGCATATATCATCAATTTATGGAAACGATCCAAGATGATTTTAATCCTAAAATTTTAGATGCTTGGTTTGCCATTGATCCCTCGGTGGATCCTGCATCTGCCATTCAGGTTGTTTTAGGTTATGAAGAATATTTCGGTTCTTCCTATCATGTGCAGATTGAGACCTATTATAAAGATATGAAAAATCTCCTGACATTTGTGGATACTCGGTCTACGGTTGACGAAATGATTCCAGATGAAACATTGGATGATTTGGTGGATGTGGGAGACGGTCATGCCTATGGATTCGAATTGTTTCTCGAAAAACGGTTGGGCCGATTAAACGGCTGGGCATCTTATGCATGGTCATTGTCCCGCAAAAAATTCCATGGAGAAGAATATTATACCAACTGGGATCGGAGACACGTATTTAATATTATCGGTAATTACAGATTAAATAAAAAATGGGATATTAACGGTAAGTGGACCTATCAAACTGGCCAGCCCTATACGCCCATTTTAGGGTATTATATTGAGAAGGTACCTGACGCGTCCAATCAGATCTATCGAACCATTCCCGGCACAAGGAATGGTGGCCGCTATCCACTGTACCATCGGTTGGACTTGGGTGCTGTATGGCATACAAGTGTGAACGGAAAAAAGATGGATTTGTTTATTCAAATCGTTAATTCCTATTGGCAAAAAAATGTATTCCGGTATGCATACCAGTTTGGCAGCACTCAAAATGGGATGGATGATGATGGGGATAAAGAAATAGATGAAGCGGATGAAGGCCGACCCCAGCGTTTGGTGATAAACGGATTACCCATTATCCCTAGTATTGGAGTGAGTTTTGACTTTTAACCGAATTATTTTCATTGGGATGACATTTGGTATTTTATTATCATCCTGTGAACCGGTGGATGATGCGGATAAATATGAAGAAAAAGTGGTGGTTTTTGGAAATCTGAAAGCCAATGAATGGATGATGGATACCATCTATGTTTCACGATCGTATGATATTAATCAAGCCCATGAGGCGGAAGCCAACTGGATTACGGATGCGGTAGTATCTATCGGGACAGGATCACGAGTATATCCTTTTGAGTCTGATCCAAACCATCCTGGGAGATACATTGTAGGACATAGAGCAGGCCAGATTCAACCAAACGAAACATTTGAATTATCGGTTGAATGGAATGGTCAAGAGTTGAGGTCTCAAACTATCATTCCTGACAGTCTGCATATTCAATCGGTTAAAACTACCGATTACCAATGTGAGGGTAAACAAATAATCATCGATCCGATTAACCTTTTTCTCAATGAAAACACCCAACAGGAAATCTCTATTGCAATGAAAACCAAAGACTTTTCTATCCTAAAAATGGATACAGTGACCTATAAAGAGGGAAGTTGTTACACAACCAGTTTTGCTTCTATACCCATGTTCGTAGTTGATTGGAAGGCGGACAGTGATCCTGGTATGATCAGGCTTATTAGTAATGCAATGGATGGGACGCCTGCAAACGCGATTGTAGATACATCCCTTTCTGCCCATATATTTAAAGGACATATGATGGTAAATGATGATGGAGAATATTATTGGGCTAACCCAATTGTATGGCATTTGAGTCAGCACTATTTAGACTTTGGATGGCTGTCATTTAACTATTATGGTCCCCACCTGATAGAAATTCAAGTCGCGGATGAATCGTTTCGAAAATATTTCAAGGGCTTTCCAATGGGTCCGCCTCAAAACCAATATGTTTTACCGGAAAGTAATATTGAAGGGGGCTATGGATTATTTTCATCAACGCACTCTATATATTTTGTTATTTATGTCAAAAAGGATGATCAATGAAAAAGCAGATTTTTATTCTATGTCTAATTCTGATTGGATGTGGAAAAAATGATTCGAAAAACCAAAAGGGGTACCAAACTGAGAATGTCATTTTAATTACATTAGATGGTGTACGTTGGGAAGATTTGTTTTATGGCGCCGATGAAAATATTGTACTTGATACCTTGTTCGTAAAAGATGTTGAAGCAACTTCTGCTAAATATTGGTCTGAGGACTATCGTGAAAGACGAAAATTAGTTTTCCCCTTTTTTTGGAACACGATTGGAGAACAGGGTCAAATCTATGGAAATAAACAAAAGGGAAGCGTCATGCATCTCACCAATCCAAACTGGATTTCATATCCCGGTTATAGTGAGTTGTTGGTAGGATTTAATGATGATAGTGTTAACAGTAATGCCAAGGAATGGAATCCAAATATCAATTTGCTTGAATTTTTGGATCAGCAGGAAGGCTTTGAGGATCGTGTGGCCGCATTTGCTTCTTGGGATGTGTTTGACTGGATTATCAATACGGAAAGAAATGATTTTACTATTAATTCTGGCG
>JYMV01053897.1_pt1 | contig 13249 bp, 9 predicted proteins | sample 338911 | NCBI WGS metagenome assembly JYMV01 (sample SAMN03354496, study PRJNA234377) | hydrothermal vent metagenome | biome: Deep sea; feature: Hydrothermal plumes at the Eastern Lau Spreading Center, Western Pacific Ocean; material: Seawater | place: Tonga | collected 2009 | depth 2000 m m | reverse complement strand
AATGCAGATATTAAAGTTTCCTCCAGTGCAAATTACAGGTAAATAATTAACACATTTATTTTCCCATTCAAATACTTGTTTTTGTTAACAATTATAAAGACCTGAACATGTTTATATACATAAATGTTACCAGTATTCGATGATAACGGTAACAACATATAGTTAGTCTTATCTGTGGAGTTGTCAATTTCCCAAATTTTCTATGAAAACACAACGATGAATTTCTGTTCATATTGTCATAAATATGCCAGCTTATTATTGTCAATTAAGCATATTCATGGGTCATTAGAATACAAATAGTCGGGTCGATCTTTTGGTCAATAAATCAACATGTACATTTGTGTACTGCCAGAGGGATTGATGATTAAGAGATATGTAATAACTATTTTTTTTTAAATGTTTTATATTTATATTATAAATGTATTTCTTTCAACGTTGAATAACAAATTACGGAATTATAAGCAATTACACTCATATCCGATTCTTTCAATTAAGTAGTTTTGACCCCCAAAATTTCATATTTTACAGTAGTTAATTTATATCGTTTTCAAGCTATTTTCATTATTGAAACTTACAGTTCCTAAATAATGAAATAAAATACAGAAATCAAAAAACATAATCATAATAAATAAATACCACATCATTAGCAGAGTTCAAATCTGTAATCGGAAAATATAGATATAAGAGACAAAATCGATACCTCCTAACAAATATATACATAAACGCTTATTCATTTTCAAAATCAAGGTAAATCTCTCGCAGGCAGATGTAAGTTTGAGCTAGCCTGTTTAGGCACTTTTGTTTTCTTCCTCTGAAAGATTTATAAGTTAATTGGATTTCCAATGTTTAGACATTGAGAGCATACATGATAAATGCTATTCTAGAACGCGTCGTGCGCTAAATTAGAGGTCTATGTTTGTATTGATACTGTTATTATCTACATAAACATAGGCATACACTTTTTACAAACGGTTTACTATATATAAAGGAAATAATATTAATATACTAGTACGTATAATTTATATATCAATACTCCATATTGTATGATACTTTGGTTAAAACTTGTTACTGTGAACAACGTCTCTTTATTTTAATTATTAAAAGATGCTACAAAACGCAACGTCTGGCACCACGTAAGATGTAATTTGTATGTTCTGGCGCAACGTCTGGCACCACGTAAGATGTAATTTGTAAGTTCTGGCGCAACGTCTGGCACCACGCAAGAGGTAATTTGTAAGTTCTGGCGCAACGTCTGGCACCAAGTAAGATGCAATTTGTAAGTTCTGGCGCAACGTCTGGCACCACGTAAGATGTAATTTGAAAGTTATGGCGCAACGTCTGGCACCACGTAAGATGTAATTTGTAAGTTCTGGCGCAACTTCTGGCACCAAGTAAGATGTAATTTGTAAGTTCTGGCGCAACGTCTGGCACCAAGTAAGATGTAATTTGTAAGTTCTGGTGCAACGTCTGGCACCACGTAAGATGTAATTTGTAAGTTCTGGCGCAACCTCTGGCACCAAGTAAGATGTAATTTGTAAGTTCTGGCGCAACGTCTGGCACCACGTAAGATGTAATTTGTAAGTTCTGGTGAAATCTATTTATTTAACAACGAATATTACTAACACTCAACGGGTACAAGTAGTACTTCTCAACATATACAGAATCTACACAATAATGATAATAAGCTTTACGCATAATGAAATAATATAAGACGTCCAACAATATATACAGGACAAGACACACAAACTTTCATACAGATGATCTCACTGACCTACTCTATTATGAAATAACACAAAACGTACGACAATATATACAGGACAAAACACACAAGCATACAAACTTTCCTTCAAAAGATAATTAATCATTAAAATATCCCTGATTATCCCGAATACGATTATATGAACAAGCCAAACATGCCATACATTGCCAATACATGGTAGAAATTCGAGTTATTTCCCTTAGGTCACAATAAATACCAGTTAATTATAGAGTGGTAAATACATGTAATATACATTATTTGATTATTTAATTAATTACCTCGGATTTCATGGATATTTTGTAGTCGTACAAACAATCACGTGGTGAGCGGTTCTTCATGCAGGTCTTGTAAAGTTGGATGGCATGTTTTACCTTTGAATGAAAACCTTTCGCTGTATGTTTCCCAGTTATAAATAAATAGTCTGAATACAGTCTGAAAACACATATGTCAGTACAGTTGTGTTTATGTAAATGTTTTCACAAATTGCAAGGTAAATGGTGTGTTTTACTGTCAGAAGATTGGTATTTGTTTTGATAAAATAGAGTAGCCTTTTCATTTTACCAATATTTATCATACATATCATAATATAGTTCAACTCTAGGTTATTTCGTTGCGTGGATGTTTCCAGAGTAGCCATTGTTATTTGTTTTATTTGTTTCTTTTTTATCTGTTACATTAATAGATAGGTCTCATACAAGAAGTCTAAAACAGTTTGTATCTTTTGGTGGAGCAGCAGTTATCATCATTGATTCGTTATTATTGCTAGATATAGTAATGCATGCCTTTTATGTACCTCTTTAATGTAAAAAAATGTAATTTGGAGAAGACTGCATAAGTTTGCTTAACTTGTGTCTAATCCATTTTTTCTATTTTATTGGCAAATAAAAAATGTTTAAACTAAGCTAAGCAGCACTTTATACTTGTAGTTGATGTTACTTCTTGAATTGATCTTGGTTCAATCTATTTTAATATTTGTTAAGTAACGATTTACGCATACGGTCTCCTACTCGATTTCCATGCCATGTGATATTAGAGTCGATTAACAGTACAACGCCGAGTGCCACTAGTGGGGTAGGAACTGCTTACCATTACAGACCGCATATGTTCTCTCCCGTGTTAATAGTAGGGTTCATGTGGCTTAATCTTGAGTATTCTGTCTAGTGTTTTGCTGACCTTTGTTGGTAATTTTGTCCTATTTTCTCTTGACCATTATATTGTCTGTTCTTCTTCGAGATACTGCTTCTACTTACCTCGTATCTATCATAAAACCTTTGTAAGAGAAGTGTTGCGCAAATGAGTAGAAGTCAGGAGATACCAAGACGTGACCAAAAGCCATAAATGTAAAGACAAATATAGAACATAACAATGGTAAGAAGAAAATAACATGGACAACCACAATTCACAAATACTAAACACCGAAAACTATAAAAATTCAACATGAACCCCAACGAAAAACAGAGGGTGATCCGAGACAGCAAGCATACAGTTTCTGATGGTAGAAAATAGTATTTGCATATACATGATGAAAGTTGAATATATAATATAAGTATCGGAATAGCATGACTCTTTTTTGCCATACTATAGATTAATATGTAAAATCTCAAATTATTTCTTCAAATTCCCTATGTGAGTGTAAACTGTAGACAAATAACCTTTCAGCTGGATCCCTCATCATCACTATCAGCTTCGCACATGGATTAAGTTTGTAGACAAAGTTATGCGTGTAATATTCAGGATGTCCTGTTACTTTACGCATATATATGTATAAGTCATTATCCCAAATTGTAGAAGGACTAAAATCAGCTGAAATAAACAAAATAGCATTTGCTTGTAAATATAGATACATTTAATAGAAAGATAATATACAATTAAGGCCCACTTAGGAGATTGAAATCAATAATTGTCAACTAATGAAGGTTTTTGTTCTCTCCGAATTTCTTAACCCACTGAAAAGCAACCCTTCTCATTAATTTCGATCTCCTTAGATGGCTGCGCTCAAGTTACAATACGAAACAAACAAAAAACACAGACAAATACATGTATACTGTAGTAATTAGATATATGATGTACAATACAAATGCTGACTTTATTCGTCTATAAACGTCGAGAAAACTGAAAGGACAATCAAGAATGGATAATACAGAAACACTGGCAACACCCGACACACAAGTAACAGAAGGTAGACAAAGAAAACGCAAAAATGTAACACAGAAAACTAAAATGATGATCCACATCCCATCAAAAGCGTGGGTGAACCCATGTCTATAGTTTTCAAACAACAGTCTCCTGGTACCTGATTCGTGCAGATTATAAGGTATCTTAATGATTACGTTTTTATTATTTAGTGATATTATAATGATTTCATTTATTTTACAGGCATGGTCTTTATAGGCCGTTGGTTATTTTTCCTAAAATATTCATATTCGTATTTGTAGAACGAGTGGTAGTAAAGGGTAAACAGCAAAGCGCGGTCGTGACAGTTGACACCAATACATGTTGCTGTTGTTTTTTTCTTTGGACATTACAAAATAAACACAATATGCTTACAATGTTAGTAAACTACGAATTGCCGCGAGTGACATTAGTGTTATTACACCTCTGTTGAGACAAAATATGGGATTTCTGGTTAGACAATAGGGAAGTCTACCTGTAGAGGAGAAGTATCAGAGTTGTCACTGAACACATACATAATTGTTTACACTCATGTCAGTGTAACTGATTCAATTCACATACAGTGAGGTTCAATATTAATACTTATTATACTATTATATTGATTTTTTAGTGAAATAAGTTTGAAGATAACAAGGGAAATATCAGCAACCTTAAATCGTAGACGAACAGACAACACAATAACGAAAAGAAAAAGAACAAAAGAACAAGCAATGACCTACAAAACATCTCAATGAAAACTAAAGATCGAACAACACAAACCCAACTTAAAATCGTGCGTAATCTCTAGTAAACATTTCCTACTCCTCATGTTGCACCTTTAATGTAATAGTAGATCATCAGTTAATGAAACCTGAAAGATGCTACTTAGTGGTAATAATCTGGATTACACACAACATGAAGACGAAAGGTAAATACAACCCTTTTCAAATGGTAACTTCCACATAGGGCAGAGAGTACTCACTTCGAGAGATGCTATGTTTATTAGCAAACATTCTCCATTTTTAAACAAATCACTATCAAAGATCTATGCCACACTATCGTCTTTCCAGATGTCTTCTATATTTATAAATTACAAAGAAATCATATTGACGTTATCTGAATAAGGATTATTATTTCGAGTTGGTTATACTTTAAAGAAATTTTAAACAATGATTGTCAACAATTCTACAAATATCAATAAAACTAACAACTACCTCTCAGCTTACACAACTCAACACAAAAACGACCATGACATATACCGATGGACACAAAGGTTCTCCTGGCCTCAAAGAGCCACACACGTGTGGCAGTGATAAACCGTTTAATGGGACCCGAATCCCTCTTAGTAATTGGATTTTCAAGCGCAATTCAAACACTGGCATTGCAAGTTCCACGTGTAATTTAACAAACAAATGACTGCGCACAATTAAAATATACCTGTTTAAACTTTTACCCATACGTTTCATTTGTTCCCCACATGTTGATCGTCTTTTTACATTTGTATCACAAAAGTTTATTGAGGTGTCAAAGTTCAAGAATTTGATAAGCATAACATAATGACATTTAACACATATCTGAGCTTTCATGAAGCATAAATGACAGATAAAAATTACTTTAACCATCTGTATATGTTTGATAGGTGTGTTTGTCATGTTATAGTGGCAAAAATATATAAGGTTGTCAGTTAGAATAATGTTACATATAGGTTTAATAGAAGTCCTTACCTGATATTGCATTAGAATACTCTTTGGAATTCTTAAGTTTAGTTGTCAACTGTGAAAACATTTGTGTGTACAGGTGTATACCATATACTTTCCTTGGAGAGTATTTTTCTGTAATATGAAAAAGATGAAAAAAATAGATCATTTTCCAAGAAAAATGAAACGCATATCATAATATTGCAACACTATTTCTCGTATCCTCAAACTGTTTTACATATTGCCATCGTCTTTTAATAATTGTAGTTTGCGTGTGTATTCAACGATCTAACACAAACATGAAAAACATCTGAACAGATTCAGTATGTGTAGAGTATTTCTGATTATTATGAAAAGAAAACTTAAACTGAGATGATCATCAATTTCACTAATATCAACGAAACGAACAATCACCTCTCGTCTAAGCTGAACTCACTGAACACTAAAACAACAACGACACACGATGCGGCTTTAATTTTTTTTTTAAATTGTTCAACCTACTAAGCATAGAGTTCTCTCTGCCATTGAAATACAAATCATTTCAAATTTAAATACAGTTGTTACGACCATAGGCTGTGATTCGCTAGAGATGCAAATGATATTCATCGGAACAAGGGTTTTTGTAGGGTTCGTATTGCTCAGTCTTTAGCTTTCTGTGTTTTGTCGATCATTGTTTGTCGGTTTGTCCTTTACTTTTTGGCCATTGTATTATATATCCTCCGATTTACAGTTTCTGATTACTCGTTTGGTATATTCAATCTTTTCCTAAGATCGACACTCCTTTTCTTCGCTCAAAAGGGAGTAACCCACCTCCTTTGTCCATAGCTTAATATTGGTTCTAATGTGGCCACAGCACATATCTACACATTAATTGACCATATTCAGACAGAGATGACATTAATAATATTAATAAAAAGCTTCCCCAAATAGAGATCCCGTGCTTCATCAACAGCAGAGGAAGCACATCAGATCTTGGTGACATTACACCATTCATACCGGTGTCGGTATGAAAAAAAGGTACGGATGTAAGACTTCTCACAGTAGGCACAACACGTCACACATGTGATACAGGTGATACATGGAAACCTACCACATTGAAGATCACAGGCAGGTAGAATCAATATATTATAAGTGGTATCTCAGAAAATAGGCTTCTAAGTTCTAGAATACGTATACTTGTTTATATTTTCAATATCTTCTATCAATTGTATATATATACGAGTGATCTAGGGCGCTGGACATAAGGCTAAGCGATTGATGCTGCAGTATATCAATGGTGTGAGTTCAAATCCCGTTGAGGGAAGAACAAATATTTGTCAGCTCAAAGATCTAATTCAGACAATAGCCTGTAAACCTTAATAGGAAAAAAAAAGGATATATATGTATTGGTATGTCGTTTGAAAATGTTTCATGCTTGAGCTTCGTTCAAATACCGTAGTTAATTGTTGTGTTTTGTCTGTAAAATGGTAGGAAACGATATCTGGATAGCCAATGAAGTTCCTTCATTTTTGAGGGTACAAATTCTGGATGATGTGACATTCTTTCAAATAAATCTGTCGTTCCACACTTTGGAAATCCTATCACGTAAAAGTAGGGCAAACAATATAATTGCCTTTCTCTGTGAAAACATGGATTTTTGTATTGTGTAGACCATAATGTCTTCCATATCTGAAAAAAATATATAATCAGCTATTAGCAGTAGCAAAACCACGTTGCAATATATGTGCAAAGATGAACCTTTCATCAATATTCAGAATTACATCACATTCAACAAAATATGTAAATTACACACACATGTTGCAACCTGGACAACGACTATGGAACGCCACGGGGAAAGTATTAAGAGTTGAATAGAGACAATACATATAACCCGTGGTAGTGGTTACAATACGCATTCACTTTTCAAAATCTTCAAAATGGATCTTAACGCGCAAGGCGCGTGGCACTCTAAATACAGAACGTAATATGGTTCGCGGTTATTGATAATGTTTTATAATAATTATACACAGCAGCTAGATCATTAGATTCTAGGAATTGTAGTTTTGTGGTTGCTTTGTTCGTAAATCTCTTTTGTACTCCCCTTTATTTAAGTTTTTGTGTTAAAAATATATCATTTTCTCGGTTTGCAATACCTACATGCACAATACATTAAAGTAACGCAGACCACAAATACAAATAAAACAACGAAAACACCTCATATAAATCAAATTTCTCCATTACGATTTCCATTTTCTTTTGATTGAATGATTGATTCATACTTGGTTGATTTAACTTCCAGCGATAAATGTTTCATACATATACAGAACGAGGACAACAATACATGTGTATCTAATTAAAAAACCTACAGACATGAGGGAGGCATCGGTTAACAGGGATAGCAAATTTTTACTGTCACTGGAAAGGATGGAGAATTAAGTGATGGTAATAAAAAAAATAAAAAAATAGCCTGTCTCAAAAACTACAAAATTGATCTTTATGATGCAAACAACGCGACACTCTCCAAATCACAGCAGGTTTCAACTATTGTAACCTGAGACATTCCAATCCACATAACACTCCCTATCCACCAGCTGGGAACGAACTGTGCAATTATTTGGGTTGAGCTCTGTACCCAATCATTTTGTTGTGGGAATTAACATTATTATGTATATATTCCAATAGAGTATTGTTAACTGTCAACAAACATGTGATAATATTTTCCGTTTCAAAAATATTGTTGTTTTGTTTATACGACTATGAATTATCTATACTGATTTAAAATATAGATTCGACCTTTCTTTTATATATGTTTTATTTATTTTATACTCTTGAATATTTTTACTCAGAAAGCTACCATGTACCTTGTTATACTATATTACAATAGCCCATTAGATTTGTGTGCAAGTTGTCAAATAAATATTATCTTTTATTAGAGTAGTGATTATATCTTTATGCCTTAAATAGGTTTAGCATATCTCATAGTGGCTAATAACAATACACACGTTGTATCCTTTAACACGCTACTACAGGTACATATGCACTATGTACATGTATATGGTTATTGTGGTACATATACAAATGTAGATCACCTGGATTGTACTTTAGGTGATTATTATGAAACCTCCAATTTGGAGATATTGTTGACAGGTGTTATTTTAGTTGTTCGTGTTGATGTTATTATTTTCGCTTCAGTTGCATATACACCTTACTATCATGAGGATATAGAAATGTCCTAAGATCGGTATTTCTATATTGTGTAGCTATTTCATTATTGCAGCAGTAAAGCCATCATGCAGTGCTTATAATAATCGTAGGTTTATAATAAGTCATTTCGTTAGAAAGCAGTGCTACCATGAACTCGAGTTTCTTTTCGTCTTTTTTTTTTAGCGTACTTGTAGTGCTCGTAATAAACAAATATATATGAAATTATAAATTTTGTTTTCAGTGTAGTGTTTTTGTTTGGAGAGAATGCACATTAACATATGAGAGTTATATTAATGAATTTTATGTAAATCTACACACGGTTTTTAGAAAATTTACGACACATATATTATCCCGGTTCTTAGTGGGTTCGTGTTACTCGATCTTTAGCTTTATGTGTATGTTTTGTAGATCATTGTTTCTCCTTTTTCGTTTGGCCATTGTGTTGTCTGTTCTCCTATTTACGTATGTTGATTGCCCTTTAGTATCTTCAAACTCTTCTTATCCAATTAGTCAACATAACTTATAGTACTGTTGGAGGTGAATACCTTTCATGCGGTCCTTCTTGGAGCTACTGTAAAACAATGCTGTATGCATCTATTATTTTACAACTATATCAATTGTTTTATAATCCAGCTATGTTCAAGCTACAAGATCTTCATTTCAGATATATATATATGCATGTACAATATTTCAAATACATACATATTGATACCAACGAACCTTCGTAACAATGTACCTGCATACTTGAGGGCGGACACTAACATTTCTATTTGATTTTGTGGCTGCATTGTAATCGTTGATCTTAGCAAAAGAAAATTACATTGTAGTTTATGTTTCCCATAGACCACATTTGTACATAAGTCCAACATTGTCAATTAAGTAGTTTACTTTCAGGTTTCCACCGAATTAAGATATCAATTGTAAGTCAGAATAATTATTCTCATTATTAATATTCAATAAACATATTTCTGGAAAGCATTTCAGTGAAATCGGAAGCCAATAAAATATATCACATTGTAATAACTTTTTATGTTGATATTGTATCACAAGCTAAGAAATAAAGGAATCTACAAAGCTAGCTCAAATTCCCAATGCTCCTCGTATCTTATAATCTTCAAAAACTTTTTTTGCGCTCCAAAAAACTAGATTCATATCGCCACTTTTTATTGAAATGTCTGTACCAAGAAGGGGAAATGTACGGTCAGGTCAGGTATATATGTGTTATGAGAATCAGTTGTCTTTCTTTTTACGATTTATTTTATTGGAAATGACACGACTCTCTGATATTTTCCTCCCATTTTAATCATTAGACATATATATTTATTTTTACACTTTATTTTCTAATAACTATAAGTATCAAATCCATGATTGTACTAATCTTCAAAAGTATGCAGGTGTATGAAGTTGTGATGGTATATACGTAGATATTATTAACTCGTCTCGTAAATAAGAAGACGTATGTTATGACCACCAAAACATTACAATGAATTCTGAAAATGGATATTAGGGAAAAATAGACGAAGATTAATGACGAGTCAAAACAGTTGAGGAGTGTCCTTCAAGTGAAATAGCTTTACGTCAATATATCTTTTATTTGTGACAGGTTGTAATATATTAAAAATTAATGTTCATCGCATTGTTGTTATTTGCTTACAGTTTCAAAATTGTGTTTGTGCAAATTCTAAAAAGCTTACGATTCCATGAAATTGCATTAATTGCTGTAACTATTATAGCAGAATTGCTGTTTACATAATATAAAATGGAAATGATGACAATTTATTATAAAAATAAAATATAAGACAGATTTTTTACATCGTAATTACATTTAAATTACAGCATGTAATTAACATACTAATTAATGAAGTTATATGAGGTTAAATAATTCGCATCAAATTATATTTTTTCATAAACTTAGCTTTTTTTTGGTATCAGCAATATGAAGAGAGCTATCAAGTTTTTGGAACATATGCGGTGCATTAAATGTCAGTTTCTTTCTAGATAAGTACCTTTCGTATCAGATATTTAGTTACGTTAATATTTCACAGCTATTGGGCATTTGTGATTATCATAACACCCTTGAGCTATATTGTACCTGTATCAAGTGTTGAAATCTCCTAACATTACAGGAGTTTTATGTTTGTCTATTGTCAACTTCATTCATTTTTCTGTTTCATGTCTACATAAATCGATGCATTTATCAAAATAATATGGCAAACTGACTTGTTTACTCCATTGTTATACAAAAACAACAAAACAAAATATGTTAATTTAATATTCCAAGATTCACAACATACAAAGACATACATAGAATACATATGGTACATTCTTATAAGGCTTGATATTATATTCATGTTAGTTTGTGCTATACCATTGTATGAAATACAAACATCTTGAACATCTACAAATTTTAATTTTAAAGAAACAGAGGTTATCCTGTGTAGTTTGGTTTCCTTGCTCTCAAAGACTTGTTAGATTATTTTACTTTCCAATCTTTGATTATGTTCGTACTTGATGAAGATAAGCAATGAATGAGGAAAGGAACGGAAAGTGCTTACGACAGGTGAAGCATGTCCGTGGTCATTTCGGACATAGAGGTTCATTAACGGTTAACCAAGCCATTTTATGAACACAAACCGCTATTGTATATACACGTAACTTATATATATATAAAACAATTCAAATATAGAACCAAGAGACAGAAATGTTCGTGACAAACGAATACCGGTATTTGTACAAAAATAAATACTTTTTAAGTGACATTTATTATTTACGTAAGACATAAGTAATTATTAATGTATTATTTATAGACATGTACATACAATTGTGTACAACTCCATAAAATATATTGCATAGGTACTAACACAGATATTTAAATCGATTTCTGGATGATTTTTTTTTTTCTTGTTTTGTTTTGTAATGCATAGATTTTAATTAATCACTATATATTTTTGCAAACAAAATGAGCCAAAGAATCAACTGGATCCATAGCTATTGGTGTTCTACGTCCAGCTTACCTTCATCAGGTATTACGAGCAGATTACTTTGAACAGAGGCGTGCTCTGTCTTTTTTCTTCTTGCTTTTAGTGTATAGGGAACCTATCGTTGTTGGATCGGAGTCGGTGATCTGTCACCAAGGTTTTTGTCCATGTCGTATCTAGGATAGCAGTCCATCAGTGTTGGATCATCTGGATCCATAGAACTCTTATTTTCCTTTTTATATCCGCGTTTAATAAAAGACAATAGAGGAAGCTAGATAACTGACAATTTCTTCCTGTTGTTCTATGATTTTCTTTTCTTATATCATCCAATTAGTGTCTAAATTGACCCATTTTGATGTTTTTATTGCAATGTTGTAAACGTTAATTGGGGAATTTACCACAAGTAATAAATGACATTGATAGGTGTGACAGTAAGTAAATATTACTTATATAAATCGGGAACATCATTATCTCTGGCCAGGATGTGCAAAAATGAAAATCAAAATAATGCAGATAGGTTTGAAAACTCTGGGTATTATAACTACTGGTTTAAATAGAGGAGTACATTCTCATCAACATACCAAAAATATAAAAAAATAACAATAATAATAAAATCACAACAAAAATAAAGCTTTCATAAATCAAAATATCATATTTAAAATATAAATGTTACGGACTGGGTTTGACGGCATACGTTATAGCTGGAAAAGAGACGTTTTATGCTAAATTGAATAAAAATGTTATAAGGCCAACAATTACAATAAAAATTAAATTTTAATTTAAGTACTGTGCATTTTTCATAGGCCATATATTGATTCCTATGAAGAAGAAAAAACAATAAGATGAAACCTACCTCATTGTTCGTGGTAATTCGTCGCCTGCATGCATTGATAAATTTCCTAGTATCTTTTGAGTTTCCTAAATATGGTTCGATCTCATTGACGAATTGCAGCTTTTTCATGGCATAGAAAGATAATATAACAAGACAATAGAAGGTTAGAGTTCCAATTAAATATGTCCTCTTCATTGAACTGCTATAATCACTTCTATTTATTCCTTCACATTAAGACATCACCATTCCCATCGGCATTTGTTTCCCTTCTGAATAATTTTTATAAAAAATAATTTACATTACGATGAAATTAGTAGACTGTTTCTGGCACACCATTTTTTACAAAAGCTACCAGCATTTAACTATAGATATAATATATATATAACAAGTTCTATTTGCCCTTGGTCATTCAGGTAATAAATAAGATGTAGTTGTAACAACAAACACAAGATACAGCTCTGTGACATGAGACAATCATTAATGACATATTCTGTAAAGTAAATGTGTGAATATGGAAACCTGTGTGGGTAAAATAGGCCAATGTCAAACGTGCTTGTCCATTTATTTCCCAAAAATCTAATCATTATCTTTCATATGACGTTTTCTTTTCTTTAAGATCATCAGAAAATTTGACGTAAATAAAAAAAAA